>Ga0129316_1000423_pt1 | contig 24458 bp, 28 predicted proteins | sample Cm1ome_2_FD_94429 | JGI IMG/M metagenome (GOLD analysis project Ga0129316, IMG submission 94429) | Eastern black-and-white colobus group fecal microbial communities from Wisconsin, USA - Cm1022B metagenome | ecosystem: Host-associated > Mammals > Digestive system > Large intestine > Fecal...
ACCAATATTTATTTTTTCCTCCTTTAGGTCTCCCCATAAAATCATCTCCTTAATTCAATTATAACAAAAGAAAAGTAGATCACATTCTTTTTATGTGTCTACTTTTACTTTATCACTTCAATTTTAAATAGAAAATAATTCTTTTTTATTATCTTCCAGTACCTACTTCTTTTAAATAATAGTTACCAGCATTATCTTTTGATATAGTACCTACTACTTTTTTATTAATTATCCATCCATCAGAACCTTCTTCACCATTACCAGATAACCATATATTATATGTTTCTTCACTTAATGGTTTAACATTAAATTTCATAGTGAATAAGATATCTGTTTCTTCATAACCATATTGAGTTTTAATATCTTCAGTATTATCATCAAAATTTAGTTCCTCAATACTATAATCTGATAATTTTAAATTATCATTATTAAAATAAGTAGCAGCAATAATATTTTGTACAGTAGATTCAGTAATTGAAGATCCTTTAATATAAGGTAAAGTTTCACAATCACATACACAATCTTCAACTGTACATCTATTTTTCTTAATGAATTTATCGTATGATAAATAACCTGCATATCCTAAAGATAAAATTAATAATATTATTAGTATAACTACTAATACTGTTAATTTACTAGATTTTCTCATTTAAACTCCTATTATCTTAAAGCTATATAAACGCCAACTATTGAATTAATTACTGATAGAACTAATCCAATAATGCTTAATACTAATCCAGCTGTAGTCTTTTTATCTTTACTATATTTAGTATTTAAGCAAATACCAACAATTCCTAGAATCCATCCAGAAATAGCTAATATAAGTCCGCAAGGAATAGATAAAATACCTAAAACTAATCCAGCTGTATAAGTTTCTTTTTTCTTTTCCATAATAATCCTCCTACTCTATTAATAGTATATAATATTTATGAATTAAAGACAAGTTTTTTAATAACTAAAAAAAGACTCAATAGAGTCTATTTTTTATATTGGTGCGATACAAGAGCCTATTTTGAACACATATATCTATAAAGAACAAACTAATAAATATCAGTTCTATATATAATATATCACATTTTTATAAATTATTAAATACTTCTATAAGAAATGGTGAAATCTTTTCGCTTTGTAATTCTTCTAAAGAATTAATAAATCTATATTCTGAATGTTCTTCTTCTTGCAAAATTATATCATCAATTCTCGATTTTAATTCGCATAAATATACTAATCTAATAAAAATAAGATTTTTGATTTTGTCTAAATTGCTATCTTCATGTATTACTTTTGTTGGTATAATATCTAAGCCAACTTCCTCTTTAGTTTCTCTAATTACAGCTTCTCGAGGTAGTTCACCATACTCTGATAATCCTCCAGGTATATCCCAATATTCTGGAAATGTTGTTTCCTGCTTTGATCTTTTTGTAACTAAATATCCATCTTTTGTCTTTATCAAAGTATGAACAATTATTTTATTTCCATTCATTATAATCACACTCCTACAGTCTATTTTATCATATATATTGACTTTGTACATAAAAATTGCTAAAATAAAAAGCAATTTTAAGGAGGTATTGTCATGATAATTACTATCGATGGATTAGATGGAGCTGGTAAATCAACTTTAGCAAAAAGTTTATCAGAAAAATTAGGTTATGAATATATAGATAAACCAATATATGAATTATTTAATGTTAAAGGCGATGATAATTATTTATATGATGAGATATATCATATTCAAGATTTGATTTATAATAAGACAGATTCTAACACACTAAAGAGCTATTTTACTGGACTAAGTCTTTTATACATAAAAGAATGTATGTCTGATAAAAATTTAATAATTGATAGAGGTTTACTATCAGCATTTGCTTTTAATGGTGATGTAAATTCAAAACCTGTGTTTGAAACTTTAATTAACCTTGGCGTATTCTTTGATGCAGCAATTATTGTTACTGTTTCAAATGAAGAAAGAATTAAGAGAATTAAAAAAAGAAATGAAAACGATCCAGATTTAGAACTAGATAAAATTAGAAATCTTAGATATGATTCGATGAATCAATTTATACTTGAACATCCAGAATTACCTTGTTTTATTATAAATACAGACAATTTAACTCAAGAGCAAGTTTTAGAAGAAGCATTAAAATGCATTTCCATTTTAACAAATAGCAAAAAATTAATAAAATCGAGAAAAATAAAATTTAAAAATGACTAGATTATCTTTTTCTAGTCATTTTTAATGCTTTAGAACCTAAATTATAAGTGTTAGCATTATCAATAGTATCATACAAATAATCAACAGGTTTATCTACCTCGTTAATATCACTTACTAATCTATATTCAGAATGCTCATCTTCTTGCAAAATTATATCTTTTTCATTTTGACCATCTACTAATTCTGCTTGATAAACAATTCTAGTAAAAACAGTCCCTTTTGATTCATCATAATTACTATCTTCATGTAGAATTGGACCAATAGTAACATCCAAATTTACTTCTTCTTTTGTTTCCCTGATAGCAGCAATACTTGGCGTTTCTCCTTCTTCTACCATTCCTCCAGGTATATCCCAATATTCTGGTAATGAATTTGGTTTTCCTCTTTTGATTGGTGTTCTTTTAATCAATAAATACTTATCATTTATTTTTACTAAAGCATGTGCTATTAATTTAAAATTTTGTTTATTTTCCATAAAAGTCCTCCTTTTTTTATATATTCTATAATAAAATGCACTAAATTACAATTATTTTTCAGTATTATATTTATTTTTGATATTATTTTTACCAGTAATTAATTTATAAAATGTTATATAGCTTCCAAAGGTATGTAATGGAAAAAACAACAAATCACTCACAATATTAATATGATATTTATTTTTGATATAATTTGATTTAATCAACAATTTATTAGCAAAGTAATTAATTCCAGTTATGTAAAAAATTACTAAAAATAACGTTAGAGCAAATAATCTTATATCAAATATAGCGGAACATATTATGCACGAATAACATATCAAAGGAAATAACCACCATGATAAAAATGCTTTAAAATTTAAAACTGTCAATATAAAATTTTTAAACGTTTTTTTATTGTTTTTAAAATATTTAAATGCATATAAAGGTCCATTTACCCAAGTTGATTGTTGCTTTATGTATATTTTTTTACTTCTTGCAAAATCAGCTTGCTCCATAAAAGGAATTGGTTTAATGGAAATATTATTTATATTCAGTCTATAACCAAATTCATTATCCTCATTTATTTCATTTTCTGAAAAATACCCAATTTTATCAAAAATTTTCTTTTTTAAAAATAAACCGTGTCCTATACAATATTTAAACTCTAATTTTATATCATTTAAATATTTCCCCATTTCATAAACAACTGACCATCTATTTTGCCAATTTTCAGCACTTTTCATAATTCCATTTAATCTATCATCAAAAAAACTAACTTGTTGTAAAACTACATCATCATTAATATTTTTTAAGACATATTTGAAAGTTTTTCGCTCTGGTTGAGAATCTATATTATAAATAGCAACTATATCATCATCTTTTAATTTTTTAATAACATAATTAATTTGATTAGCCATAGTTCCAATAGTGTTTGGACAATTAATTACTTTTATATTATTAGCTTTTTGTATTTTTATTTCATTATTAAGTTCGTTATAAGTTGCCATACTCTTTTCTTTTGAAGTAGTCACATATATAACATCACATATATCATTTAAACTTTTAAAATAATTAATAGATTTTTTTACATTATTAACTTCATTCATAGCAGGAATTATAACAATTATTTTTTTATCAATATTGATTGATAAATTATGTTTTTCATTTAAAAATGTATATGATTTTTTTAATCTAATTATTGATTTAATATTTGTAAATACAAGTAATATTATACAAAACCAAATAAAATACAACATTATAATTCACCTTCTTTGATTGCTTCTTTTATCTCGTAAAACAAATCTATCAACATCAATGGTTTATCACTATGATTTTCAATAATATTGACCAATTCACCGACATTTTGAGATGCATCAATAAAACTAATATTGGACATTGAACCTAACCTCTTATTCAAGACTTTATAAAAATTTATTTCCATATCTAGATAATTAAGATTGTCAAAAAAATGTTTTCTTTCTTTTGTCTTATCCATATTCTTTCTTTCAATAATCTTTTGTTTATCTAAAACCAAATAAATTATTCCGGTTATATAATTATTTAAAGTTATATTTCTCATAATTTCATCGATCATCTTTAATTTTAATTTTTTTGTAGTTGTTTTATTATAAAATAAATGAGTTATTCCCATTAAGAAACTAGTATCTAACAATATATTTTCCTTATTTAAAACATTTACTCTCTCTATAATACTATTTATTTGGTTTGAATAATCATCTAATGTATATTTTTTATATTTAAACTCTTTTATATACTCAAATCTTTTTTGATAACTACCAATTGTTGATTTTCCAATTGCAGGACAACCATCAAGTAAAATTTTACTATTAAACATTTTAGGATTAGTAATATTTTTAAATATATCATAATTATACAATATTATTTGTCTATATTCTTTAGTACTTAATATATTATTAAATGCATAATAACAATTAGAAAAGAATAATGAATATTTTAAGTAATAATTATAATCAACCAAACTATTTTGTGTTTCCTTTTCTTTCATTAATTTTAAATGATTTAAAGAAATGAGTTTATATGGATAAATAATTAAATAAACAAAGGATGGAATAGTTATTTTATCTTTATCAAGATTTTCTTTTATAATCCCAATTATTTTATTTTTTTCAGTTAAAGTTAAAGATTCTGTATAAATAGTATAAAGTATTGTTGATATAATAGTTCTATCCAAAACTGTATCACCATCTAATTGTTTTTTCTTTTCTTCTTCACTTTTTATGTAATACAATTGTCTGTCAAAATCATTCAGATTCTGTTTAAACTCAGTTTCCTTTATTATATTAAATTTGCTGAAATTGTTCTTTATATATGTTGTTTTACCAACATGTACATTGCCTTCTATTCCAATTACCATATATTTAAATCCTCTGTACCATGAGGTATTGTTTCATAAATATTTTTATTATTATCCCTTAAGTAACTCATAAATTCAATATAATTAACTTCAGCGACAGAATATAGATTTTTTATTTCTACTATTTCGTCTTCTGCTAATTCTAATTCCTTTAACATCTTCGATAAAATCTTAAATATACCATCATTAATACAATCCAAAACACTATTATATTTTTTTTCATATTCAATATAATCATTTATTAAATTTTCTCTTTTAATAATAGTCAATCCTATCTTTATTCCAGAAAAGAATTGTTCAAAATTTCTAATATTAATATTTGAAAACAATTGATTAACAATTATATAGAATTTTTCAGTTTTAGGGTCATCGATTATATAATTATAGGCTTGGTCAATCTTATTTTCATCATTATATAAATACTTTGAATCTTTAGAATTTTGTAATATTCTCATTTTTTCAACTAACATACCAGGTCTAAATAATTTTTTGATTTTATAAAGAAAATCAATATTTTCTTGTAATTCATTGTATCTTGTTTCTTTGCTAAATAACATGAATCCAATGTGATAACTAATATTTAAATTTTCTAATTTATTTATAAAATTTTCAGCATCAATATCTGAAATATATTTATTATTTTGTAATGAAAAATTTTTTGATATATTTTCGACGCCGAAGAAAACTCGTATTAAACCAACTTCTTTTAGTTTTTTTAATAATTCATCGCTAATCATCACAGTTAATGATAAATAAATCATAAAATAAATATTAAGATTTTTTTCTTTTAGAAGCTTTACAAAATTTTCAATTTTTTCATTATCATTATTGTTTTTCCAAAAAAGCACTATCATTAAATATAAAGTAATTTTTGCCCAACTTATTATGTAATTCTTCTATTTCATTTACTACTAGTTCAATATTCTTTTCTGTTTTAGCATAATTCATTAGTTTTATATGACAAAATGCACAATTATAAACACAACCTGTAGATGCTTCCAAATTTATATAATGTCCTTTTTCCTGAATATCAATTTCACGATCTACTCCACAAATAACACTATTCTTTTTAACTTTTTTTCCTAAATTAGGGAAAATTTGATTAACCTCTGCACTGTTTTGAATATCAATCACACCTGTAACAAAAGTATATTTTTTTATAATTCTCTCTTTATTCATTATTGCAAAAGGTCCTGTTAAATAAATTTTTTTATTGTATTCTCTACACAAATTTTCAAACAAGCGAATTCCATATTCAAAATCTTTATAGTTAGTTTTATAAATAATAATATCATTTTCCATTATTTTACGATATTTAGAAATTAATGTTATATGATCATCTTTTTTTAATAAAAATAAATTAGTCCTGTATCCTTTATTCAATAAGTAATCTGATACTTTGCCAACTGACAAAGAACATGCTGATTGTGAGTACAAACTTCTAAAATAACAAATTCCAATTTTATTCATAACTACTCCTTTAATGTCCTAATTTACATTTTTTACAAATCATAGGACTATCTTTTTCTTTATCGTATAGTGAATTCCTTGCATTATTATATATGTCACTATTCCAGACTTCACTGATTGTATTATTATTAATATTACCAACAACTAATGAATGAGACCAATCCTGGCAGCAAAATATAACTCTTCCATCAGATAGTATATGCATTCTTTCTAATGGCCTGTTTTGTTCACAACAAGAAACATCTTCATTATAGATATTATTAGATTTATATGTTACATTGTCACTTCTATCTAAAAATCCCCATCTTTCAAATTTAAATCCTAATTCATTACACATATTTTCCATGTTTATAAACTCTTGTTCATTTATTTCACCATTATCTATCATAACTATCGAAATAATAGTATCAGAATTTCCCATTCTAGTACTTATCATTTTCAATTTTTCAAATGTTTTTTCATAATTCAAACATGGCATCATTCTATTGTATGTTTCTTTTTCATATCCGAAGACACTTAGTCTTAATTCTGTAATATTAAGATTGCACATTTCTATAATATCTTCTTCCCTTATCATAGAAACATTTGATGATATTTCAATTTCTATTTTTTTAAATTTGTTTCGAATTCTTTTTACCTTATCTATAAAATTTATATCTAAAAATGGTTCATTATTAAGATAAGGTATTATTCTCTTTAATTTAGTTTCATCAATTTCATTTAAAATTTTTTCAAATAATTCATCTGTCATATTTTTATAAGAATAATTCATATCCTTATATGGGCAAATTAAACAATTTGAATTACACTTATTATGAAATTGTACTTCGATAACTTTTGGGTAATCAAGCATACTTACTCACTTCCTTTGTCATATATTATATCATATTTACATGGTTTTTAACATTACACAAATTATAAAGACATTCCATCATCTTTTTCTTTATTCTTTTTGGTTTGATAAAATTCTTCAGCAGCCTTATCCATTTCATTGGTTAAATGTTTAGTTGCTTTCTCAGTTTCTCTTTTATTAAATAAATTAAATCTTCTATTATTTGCTTCAACTCTTTTATGTTGTTCTTCTAACATTTCAGGATCATACTGATTTTTATATAAATCGACGCTCATATTTCTATCAAATACTTTATCAATTATATCTTTAATTACTTTAGGCATTTTATCTAAAAACTTTTTAATATAATAAAGTAAATAATTTTTTTGTTGTTCTAATTCTTCATTTTTATATTTTAGTTGATAATTTTCATGTTTTAAATCTTCGTTTTGTTTAGTTAGTTTTTGATTTTCATTTAATAATTGATTTTTAGTTTTAAGTATAATTTTATCATTTATTTTTCTTTTTTTATCTATTTCATCAACCATATCTTCTTTATCTTTATTAAGATTAGATATTTGTTTATTAATAGATTCTTTATTATCTTCTAAATCAGATACTTCATTTTGAAGATTAGATATTTCTTGTTTTAATCCTTTAACTCTTTCATTAAAGAGTTTTCTTTCATATGAAGTAATATCTCTATTTTTACCTTTTTGTTTTTCTTTTAGTTTAGAATCCATACCATAGGCAATATTAAATTCATCAATACATCTTTCTCTCATTTTATCTTGAATAACTACTAGTGATTCTTTTGTGAATATTGATGTTTTACCAACTTGTCTTGATAAACCAGTTTTACAATTCTCTTTTACTGGAACTCCAATTATATGCATATGTGGAGAGTGTTCATCAAAATGTATAGTAGCGTTTGCTATATAAAAGTCTGGAACAATTTCTTTTAAATCGTCAAGTTGTTGTTCAAATACCTGTGTCATTTGATATTTATATTCTAAACTTTTCTCATTCCAATATTCCATGTTTCCAAGTTCAATAACTATTTCACACGCAAGATCATGTTTTGTATCGTTTGCAATTTTATTAAAATAATTATCTATTTTTCTATCATCTCTAGTTTGTTTATTATTGTATTCTAATCTTGCTTCATCAAATAAATCTAAATATAAATCTTTTACATCTTTAACTATATCATTTGAACCTTTAATTGTTTTAATTAGTTCTTGATTATTATCGTATTGTCTTAAATTATGATGATTAACTTTTCCTAATTGCTTAACATTTTGAATAGCATTATTATTCTTTGATGTAGTACCTGATGGAGTATTCTTTGCTTCTTGTCTTGCTTTAATAGATTTGTTTTTATCATTACCTAAATGTAGTGAATAAGATAATTCCATATTTTTTACACCCCCTAAATTATGAATATTGAAAATGGCACGAAAGTGGCTTTGTAATTATTCATAACTTCCTATATATCTTGTCAGAGACAAGATATGGAAGCTAAGGTTTACCACCTTAGAAACCGTTTATACTTTATTTCGTAATAATGCTTAGAGCATTAAAACTACATAAAGTATTGATAAAATAGAAAATACTACTTTTTATTTTATCTATGTAAATTATTCAAATAACTAATATTATTTTCATAATTTATTTAAACAAACTTTTCCCACTTTCATTGAACCAAGTTCAACAAAACGTGTTCGTTTGTTATTACTTTTTTAAAAAAAGTAAACAAAAACTTTTCATATGATAGATAACATCAAAACGAAAAAGTGATTTTGTTTTGATATTATTCCATCATTGTTTTTATTTAGTTAGTCAAGAATTTCACAAGCAACTATCGTTGTTCTTGACTAACTTCATCATTACTACTATTTTCTGGTATAGCTTCAAATAAATCATGATAATCTACATGAATATCATTAGGACTATCACTAACACATATCATTCCCATACCAATTTTATCTTTGTTTGAATTATCTTCTTCAGTAGGGAACATTCTTACAATTACTTCGCCTTTCTTTAAAGGTAACATATCTACTTTTTCAGTATCTTTGTAATACGTTCCCTTATAGAATGATACATCATAACAATCACTTAATCTTTTTATATGTTCATATACTTTTTTAAATGGTAGGTATTCACTATAACGAATTTTACTATCTATTCTTATACCATTAAAATCATATATAAATTTTCTTTTCCAATCTATGAATCCATCATCATATAACTTTTTAAAATCTTTATAGAAAGTAGTTCTAAAATTAACACTATCAACTACATATTGTCCTTTAGTATTTTTGGTTAATTTAATATCATCAATATAATTCATTATTATTCTTGATTTTTCTTCTCTGTCTAAATATTCCCAACATTCAACTATCGCTTTATATAACATTGGAAGTTTAACTCTATTAATAAAATCCATATCTCTTTTGATTAATATATCTTCTGGTGTGAATTTTAATTCTTTTATTTGTTCTTGTTCTAATATTTGTCTTTCAAGTTCAGAAATAGTTTCATCTACATACTTAACTTCTTTATCATGTTCTTCTAAAGTAAATGAGCCATTGATATATGCTTGTTTAATTCTTTCTCGTTTTGCTTGTTGATTTTTAATTTCTTTTTCTATTTGTTCTTTAGGATTAGATATTTTAGATTTAATCATTGGTAAAAAGAATTCATTAACTACTGAATCATACTCAAATATATCTCCTAAAAGATCTAGTATTGATTCTTCTATAAAATCTTCTTTAATATTATTTTTACATTCATTACAACCATAGTAATAATAAGTTCTATCAAATTTCTTTTTATAAGTTGCTTTACCACCCATAATTCTTCCACATACTGGGCATTTAAGTTTTTGTAAAAATAGATAAGTTTGATATCTCATATAACTTCTAGAGTTTTTTAATTGTTGTACTTGGCAATTTTCCCACATTTCTTTGCTTATTATAGGCTCAACGACATCTTCATAGTATGTTGGATGTTTTGTCCTTTTTCCGTGTATATAATCGCCTTTATAAATAGGATTTTCTATCATCTCTAATATTGTATTATCTCGCCATCTTTTATTACCAACATTTTCAGCATTAAATATATTAGCAATAGTTTGATAAGAATTACCCTCAAAGTATAATTGATACATTCTTTCAATTATATGTTTTGTTGTTATATCAGGAATCATTAATTTTCCATCTCGTTTATAACCAAATGGAGTATGACCTGGAATATGTCCTTCTTTAATAGCTCCAGCAAGACCTATTTTTGTTCTTTCACTTGTTCTTTCAATTTCATTTTGTGAAACTGATGTAAGTATTCTTGAAATCATTTTTCCATTGGCATTAGTAGTATTGATATCATCATTGGCACAATCTAAATAAGCATCATTTTCTTCTAGAAATCTTATAATCTTTTCCCAATCAAATACACTTCTTGTAAGTCTATCTAATTTTAATACAACAATAGTATTACATTTTTTATCTCTTATATCTTGTAATAGTTCTTCAAAAGCAGGTCTTGTATTACCAGTTTTAGCCGATATACCAGCATCTTTATATACTTTATATATTTCATACCCTTTATACTCACACATGGCTCTAAGGCGTTTTTCTTGCTCTGGTAAACTAAATCCTTCATGAGCTTGATCTTCAGTACTAACCCTTATATAAAGACCAGCAATTTTCTTTTCATCATTCATTAAACTTCAACTCCTTTTACTAAAAAAGAGGAGACAATAGTATCTAGTTAAGTCTAAATACTACTGACTCCTCATTTGATTCAATATTATAAAATTTCGATATATTGTGTTTATTCTTCATAGATGTACCTCCATTTCTAGAGCATACCTCTTTCATTGGTTATTTATAATATCACTTTTTTATGATTTGTCAATTCCTTATTTAGGGAATAAATAGTATTTAGATAGTTTTTAAATAATCTTCAAGTTCCGATATTTTGATTTTATTATTCAAGTTTTCTATATAGATATTTGTTTCATAATTAAATGCTAGGAAAGTAATTCCTTTAATAATTATTCTATGTGGCTCTACATAAGATAAGTTTGTTCTTTCTATTGTTCTAATTGAACCTTTTTGTATTTCACATTTAGTATTACAAAAACTACATACAAATTCTAGTTTCTTTTTTAATGCTTCTTCAATATCAATTTCTTGTTTAATAATATTAACCATTAAATCATCCCTTTCTTTTACACAATAAAAAAATCAATTCCATTTCTAGAATTGATATTTATTAGTAAATTGAACCTAAGTTCAACCAGATTCTTTAATGGTGCAGGTGAAGGGACTTGAACCCCCATGCCTTGCGGCGTCAGCTCCTAAGGCTGATGCGTCTGCCAATTTCGCCACACCTGCATAAATAAAAAAATTGGTGGACCCTGTAGGACTCGAACCTACGACCGCCCGGTTATGAGCCGGATGCTCTAACCAACTGAGCTAAGGGTCCATGTACTTATTAATAATATCATGAATATATCTTTTTTTCAATATAAAAAATTATATTTTTTTATATTTTTTTGACAAAAAAAGAAACTATTATTTAGTTTCTTTCTTTGTAGTTTTTTTAGCTGTTGTTTTTTTTGGTGCTGCCTTTTTAGTTTCAGTTTTCTTTTCAGCTGTTTTAGTAGTTTTCTTAGCAGTAGTCTTAGTAGCTGTAGCTTTTTTAGTTTCAACTTTCTTTTCTTCTTTAACTGCTTCTTTCTTAGCTTCTACTTTTGCTTCTTTAGGCATTTTTCCATTTAAAGCATCTTTAGCTATTTTAACTAAATTAGCAAATGCTTTTGGATCTTCAATAGCCATTTCAGATAACATTTTTCTATTAATTATAACGCCAGCTTTATTTAAACCATCAATAAATCTAGAATAACTAATTTCATTATTTCTACATTCAGCATTAATTCTAGTGATCCATAATTTTCTGAAATCTCTCTTTTTAGCTCTTCTATCTCTAAAAGCATAAACTCCTGAATGCATTAATTGTTCTTTAGCAGTTTTATATAATCTATGTTTACTACCAAAGTAACCTTTAGCTCTTTTTAATATTTTTTTATGTCTTCTTTTAGTTGTATAACCAGTTTTAACTCTTGCCATGTCATTACCCTCCTATCTTAAACTTTCTAATAATTTCTTAATTCTTCTGTTATCTGCACGTGAAATACCATGTGCACTTCTTAATTTTCTTAATCTTTTTGATGAATAACCAACTGTATTGTGGTTAGCTCCAGCTCTTTTATATTTAACAGTTCCACTATTTCTAACGTTAAACTTTTTAGCAGTAGCTTTATGTGTTTTTATTTTATTCTTTGCCATATTATTTACCTTCCTTCTTTATTGGTGCAACCATCATGTACATGAATCTACCTTCCATAACAGGTTGTTTTTCTACTACACCATATTCTAGAATTGCTTTTTCAATTCTTTCTAAAACTTCTTTACCAAGCTCAGTATGTGCCATTTCTCTTCCTCTAAATCTAATAGTTGCTTTTATACGATGACCTTTTTCTAAATATTTAATCATTTGATTAACTTTAGTATTAAAATCATGTACGTCAATGCTTACTGAGAATCTAAATTCTTTTAATTCAACATTATTACTTTTTTGTTTTTTGTATGCTTCTTTAGCTTTCTTATTTTTTTCGTACTTATACTTGTTGTAATCCATAAGTTTACATACAGGTTCTTCAGGTTTACCACCCATTTGTACTAAGTCAAATCCAGCAGCAGAAGCTAGAGTTAGAGCATCACTTAATGGTTTAACTCCTAATTGTTCTCCATTAGGACCAATAACCATTACTTGACTAGCACTTATTTGCTCATTTTTTAAAAGTTCTTTATCTTTAGCGATATTTCAGCACCTCCATTAAAAAAGTGAATACAAGACATTTGTATTCACCTCAAAAACCCATAATTATTAAATAAAATTAGTGGCCTTTTACCTATTACTTACGTGCAATCAGGTGAGATACAAAATCTTCTTTCCTTTTAAAATTCTTCTATATTATAAAGTATTTTATTTTATTTGTAAACTATTTTTTATAAATTTCTTCTATTTTTTAAGAAATCTGGTATATCGAACGCATCATCATCATTATTATCTGAACTATTATAGCTTGGGATTGGTTCATTCATATCGATAACTTGTTCAATCATTCTATTTTCTAAATTATCATGATTATCAAATCCTGTAGCAATTACAGTAACTATGATATCATCACTAAGGCTTTCATTAATTACAGCTCCGAAGATAATATTAATATCTGTACCAGCAGCTTCTCTAACTACTTCAACAGCATCTTCTACTTCGAATAAACTTAAATTAGTTCCACCTGTAATATTAATAATAGCATCTGTAGCACCTCTAATATCTGTTTCAAGAAGTGGACTACTAACTGATTGTTTAGCAGCTTCAATAGCTCTATTTTCACCAGTAGCAACACCTATACCAATTAAAGCATCCCCTTTATTAGACATTACTGTCTTAACATCTGCAAAGTCTAAGTTTACAAGTCCAGTAACAGCAATTAAGTCTGATATTGATTGAACTCCTAATCTTAATACATTATCTACTTCTTTAAATGCTTCAGTCATTGGTGTATTTTTATCTATAATTTCTCTTAATCTATCATTTGGAATAATAATTAAAGTATCAACATGATCTTTTAATTTATCTAATCCTTCTTCAGCATGTCTACTTCTTGGTTTTCCTTCCCATGCGAATGGTTTAGTAACAATACCTACTGTTAATGCTCCAAGATCTTGTGCTATTTCAGCAATTACAGGAGCAGCTCCAGTACCAGTTCCACCACCCATACCACAAGTAACGAATACCATGTCAGCACCTTTTAATACTTCAGTAATTTCATCTTTAGAATCTTCTGCAGCCTTCTTACCAACTTCAGGTTCAGCTCCAGCACCTGAACCAGTTTTACCTAATTGTATTTTAACATCTGCTTTTGAACTATTTAATACTTGTCTATCTGTATTAGCTACGATAAATTCAACACCTTTAACACCTGATTCAATCATTCTATTAACTGCGTTATTACCACCGCCACCAACACCAATTACTTTAATCTTCGCTAATTGATCGATTTCTAATGCCATAACTAATCCTCCTTATTATTGTTAAAGAAATACTCAAAGAATTTACCAAAACTAAATCCTTCATTATTCTTTCTTTCCTCTACTAGCTTATATTCTTTATCTTCATTAAACATAGTATATTCTCTACCACGTAATTTTAATTTTTCGATGAAATATTTAATCATACCATAACTAGATGAATATGCATTATTTCTAATACCAATTACATCTAACTCTTTAGTAATTGCTGTATCTCCAAATACTTCTCTTGCAACGCTACTAAATCCTGGTATATTTGTTATTCCTCCAGTAATAATTATATAACGAATTTCCTTTTTTGTTAAGAGATTTAACTCTTTTTTTGCTTTTTCTAATATTTCTCTAATCTTCTTAGAAGCAACATCACTAGCCTCATATTGATTAATCTTAATTTTTATATTTGAATTATCTTTTGTCTCATAAACTTCATTATCAGAAGCATATTCTTTATCTAGCATAATAAACATATCTTTTAGTTTACTAGCCTTTTCTATATCTATATTATATAAATAAGATAAATCTTGTTCTATAATATTAGATCCTAGTGGTAATAAGTAAGAAGATTGTAATATACCTCTATTAAATATAGATATTTCAGTTTTGCTTCCACCAATATTAATAGTAGCTACTGCTTCTTTATCATAATTATCATCTTTGAATGCATAATAATCACCAATAGAATTAAATAATATATCAACAACTTCTATACCAGCTGAACTAAATACTCCTACTTGTTTATATATATCTCTTTTATTAGTAGTAATCATCATAGATTTAACACTTAATTTTTTAGCATGTAATCCTTTAGGATTTTTAACTTCTGCTTTATCATCTATTATATACTTTATAGGTAATACAGTTACTAATTCTTCATTATTAGGTATTTTATTATAAATAGATGCTTGTAATGTATTTAATATATCTTCACTTGTTATTAATCCCTCTTCTGAAGTAATAGTAGTATAACCTTCAGTAACAGTATATCTAGCATCATCTATAGGTACACTGATAATAACTTTATCTACTTTAACACCTAAACTCTCATTTATTTCTTTAAAAGCAAGTTTAATAGTAGTAATAACATCTTTTTCATCAGTAATTAAACCTTTATCTATTCCTTTAGAAGGATAATTAACACTAGATAAAACATTTAATTTCCCATTTAATGATTCTAATACAACAATTTTAACAAAATTTGAACCTAAATCTACAGAAGAATATATCTTACGCATAACTTCCTCCTATTCTTAATAATTATATCATATATTTACTCTCAAACATAGAAAAAAGTATAAAAAAAGAAAACATTTTTGTTTTCTTATTCTTTTGGTACAAAATAATTACCATAATCTAAATAAAGTATACCTTTTCTATTTTCTACTGAACCAATTATCTCTTTATATTCATTTATTTTAGTTAATTTAGATATAGTAACATACACATAATTACCATCATTCATAGAAAATAAAAATCTTTCTTTATCTATACCATTTGGTGTATAACTTATTTCAGAAATACTTCCTAAAATATCATCATCAACCTTACACATTTTTTTAATAAATTTCTTATATATTTCTTCATCTTCTACTTTATTTAATAATATAGCAGCATTATCATATACATAATCAATTTCTTTACCATTTTCTAATACAGATTTATTGTTTTCATTATTAACAAATAATATTTTATATTCAGTAACATCTACTTTTATTTCTAAAGATATTGTTTTTTTAAGTTTAACATCTTTAATCAATTTACTCTTTCTTATAATAGCTTTTTCAGCAAAAGTATTAGTAAATAAATAAGATGATTTCTTACTTAATTTTAGTTCATCTAATACTTCTTTATCAGATAAATATTTATTATTGTATATATAATATGTTTTTACTTTTAATAAGCTTAACAAACATACTACACCTACTAAAATAGCGATTATTAATACAAAAACAAATACATTTTTAACTCTTAACCTTTTCTTCTTTTTTTTCTTCTTAGCCATATTAATCACCAAAATTTACAAATTTTTGTTCAACAATTAAATCTATATTATATTTTTCTTTAACTTTATTTTTAACTAAATCAATTAATGTTTTTATATCTTCTCCAGTAGCATTACCAGTATTTATAATAAAATTAGCATGTTTTTCTGATATTTTAGCATCTCCAATAGAATATCCTTTTAATCCTAAATCTTCTATTAATTTACCAGCATATATATCTTCAGCAGGATTTCTAAATACAGAACCTGCAGAAGGATATTCAAGTGGTTGTGATTCTATTCTTCTTTGTTTTCTTTTTTCCATTAATTCTTTTATTTCTTCTTTATTACCATCAGATAATACTAAATTAGCACTTATAATAATATAATCTTTTTCTTGAAATAGACTATGTCTATAAGAAAAATTTAATTCATCTTTAGTTAAAGTTTTAATATTTAAATCTTCATCTAAGAAAGTAACATCTTCTAATACTTCACTCATATCACTTTTATAAGCACCGGCGTTCATAAATATAGCTCCACCTACATTAGCAGGAATTCCTGATGCGAATTCTAATCCACTTAAGTTATTATTCATTGCATCAATAGATAATTTAATTAATTGATAACCAGCTTCTACATTAATTTTATTACCATCAATAGTCATATTATTAATTTTACTTAAATTAATAATTACCCCATCATATGTTTTAGATGAAAATATAGTATTAGATCCATTACCTAATATCATATATTTTATATTTTTTTCTTTTAAATATTTAACTAATTTAATTAATTCATCTATACTTTCAGGAGAAATAAAGTATTTAGCTATTCCGCCTACTTTATAAGTTGTATGTAATCTTAATGATTCATTTTCTTTTATGTCTTTAATATCTAGCATTATTTCACCAACTTTTCTATTTCATTATATATTTTTTCACTAGCATCTTTTACTTGCATTTTTTCTAAGTTTTTCTTAAATTCATCTAATCTATTTTGATCATTTATTAATTCATCTATCTTATCTATTAATTTATCTACTGTTAAATCTTTTTCTTCAATTATATCAGCAGCATTATTATTAACTAAGTCCATAGCATTCTTATATTGATGATTTTCAGTAACATATGGACTAGGAACAAAAATAGATGGTGTTTTAGTACCAATTAATTCACTTATAGTAGTCGCACCTGCTCTTGTTATAAGTAAATCTGTTTTAGGAAATAATCTATTTAAATTATCTATAAATGGTTCTACAAAAACATTACTATTTCTTTTTATATTATTAAAACTTTCATAGTAATTCTTACCTGTTACTATTAATACTTCATAATTATTATTAAACTTAGTTAATGATCCTTTTAATACTTCATTAACTGTTTTAGAACCTAATGAACCCATAACTATTAGTACTAATTTTTTATCATCTGTTAATCCAAATTTTCTTTTAGAATATGGAACTAAATTATATACAGAATCTCCTTGAGGATTACCAGTAAATACGCAGTTAGTTTTATCAGTCTTCATACTCTTAAAAGATGTACATAAAGTATCTGTATATTTAAGCATAATCTTATTAGATAAACCAAGTATACTATTTTGTTCATGTATTAATGTTTTACATTTACATTTTTTAGCAGCATAAATAACTGGTGCCATTACATAACCACCACATCCAATTACTATATCTGGTTTAAATTCTTTAATAATTTGTTTAGCTTTTTTAATAGCTTTTAAATATTTAATAACACTTTTAATATTACTTAATGATATTTTTCTTTGAAGACCATAAGTATCTAAACCTATATACTTAATATTATGACTTGGGATAATATCTTTTTCCATTCTAGTTGTAGTCCCAATATATAATATTTCAGCATCTTTATTCTTTTCTTTTATTTTATTTATAATCGCTAGAGCTGGATAAATATGACCTCCAGTACCTCCTGCGGAAACTATTACTTTCATTTTCTTCACCTACTTAAATTATATCATAGTAAAATAAAAAGAAGAACAAAAATATTGTTCTTCTTTACTTAATCTTTCCAGATAGATTCTGCCATTTTAGATACTACAGGAATCTTGAAGTTTTCTCCTTGGAATCCTTTAATAATTACTACTATTATTAATGCTAGTACTCCTAGTGAGAATACACCATATAAAGTACCTAAAACAATGCTTATTACTGGGAATAATCCTATTGCTATGAATAATAATGCAAATATAGCAGTTATTATTCTATAAACAATAGTAATACCTAGAGTTATGATGAATAATGCTCCTGCTTGCTTATAATGAAATCTAGCATCTTTACTAACTTTCTCTTCTTTCATAAATGCAAATATTAATCCTAATATACCTATAAGATAAACTAGTAATATTTCCCATTGTAATTCTAATCCTGTAATAGTACCATTTTTATTTAATTTTTCTACTTTTTCTACTTTTTTAGTTGCCATTTAAAACACCTCTTCCAAAAGAATAATAACATATTTCTAATATAAAAACAATTAAATTATATCTATTCAACATTATGTTTACTAATATTTAATATTATACCTATACTAATAAATGTTATTAAAAGAGATGAACCTCCGTAAGATAAAAATGGTAGTGTTACTCCTGTTATTGGAAATAATCCAGTAACAACACCTAAATTGAGTATTATTTGTATAGATAATTGGAATATTATTCCAAATGATAAATATTTACTATATAAATCATTAGTTTTAAGGCATATTTTAATCATTCTATAAATAATAAATATAAATAATCCTAGTACTATAAATACTCCTAAAATACCTAATTCTTCTACTATTATAGAAAATATAAAATCAGTCTGAGGCTCAGGTAAATAAAATTGTTTTTGTATACTATTAAATAATCCTCTTCCAAATAATCCAGATGGACTTATCGCATACATAGATTGAATTGCTTGAAATCCAGTACCAAGTGGATCTTTAAATGGATCAATAAAAGATACTATCCTTTGAAGTCTATAAGGCGCAATTATTATTAATGATGATAAACCAATTAATCCTAAAATAAATATTCTATAAAAGAATGATAATTTAACTCCAGATATAAATAATAATCCTATAGTAGTAATTAATATGATAAAACCAGTCCCTAAATCAGGTTCTAACATAATAAATATAAAACTAAATAAAGTAATACTAAGTATTGGTAATATACCTATTTTAATATTATTTATATATTTAGTATTTCTACTTAAATATTTACTAGTAAAAATAATTAAAGCAAGTTTCATAAACTCACTTGGTTGAATAGATATTAATCCTAAATTAAACCAACTTCTTGAACCATTTCTAATTACACCAAGTCCTGGGATTAATACTAAGAATAATAAAAGAAAGCAGATCACTAATATGATATTTGCTTTCTTATAGTAGTACATATAATCTATTTTTGTTACTATGAACATTATTACTAAACTAATTATAAAAAATATTAACTGTAATTTTAAATATCTAAATGAGTCATTAAACTTATACTCTGCCCATATACTAGATGCTGAATAAATCATTAATACTCCAAATAAACTAATTATAATTACTGCGAATAATAATTTATAATCAAGTTTCTTCATTAGATCCAAACTCCGTATATAATAGCACCTGCTCCTAATATAAATCCAACTACATAAAATAGTCTTATTATATCATCTTCACTCCATCCCATTTTTTCAAATGAATGATGAATTGGTGTCATTGGGAATAATCTTTTTCCTCTTAACTTAACTGATAATATTTGTAATATAACAGATAATGTTTCAATTACAAATATTCCTCCTACTACTGCTAGTAAAATTTCTCTTCGAGTAAGTATTGCTACTGTAGCAAGTGTTCCACCAAGTGCAAGTGATCCTGTATCACCCATGAATATCTTAGCCGGATGAGAATTAAATACTAAGAATCCAAGTATTCCTCCAACTAATATAAAACAAAATATAGCTATTGAATCATAACCAGATAACCATGATGAACTCCATGCAATCATACCATATACTAAGAACGCAATTGCAGATAATCCACCTGCAAGTCCATCTAGACCATCTGTTAAATTAACTGCATTACTAGTTCCTACAAGCATGAATAAGATAAAGAATCCATATAAAAATCCAAGATTAATATTAATTCCTAAACATGTTATTTCTACTGTAGGATTAGATCCATCTTTAATATATAAATAAAAGAATATAATCGCAAGTATTATTTGACCTACTAATTTTTGTATTCTAGTTAATCCACCTTCATTAGACTTACTTTTAATCTTAAGAAAATCATCAATAAATCCAATTAAAGCATATCCAAAAAATATGAATAATACTATTATTAAATTAGTAGATATAGTCATTTTATTAGTTAAAACTAAAGCTGCTATTGTTAATATAGTAGATATAATAAACATTAATCCACCTGCTGTAGGTGTACCTGATTTTGATTTATGTTGCTTAACAAATTTACTAGTAACTTGAGAAGCTTTAATCTTTTTTAATAATGGTACTAATACTAGACCAGCAAATACTGATATAACAAAGCCTATCATTAATGCTAGTACTGATTTAGCTAATACATACATACTTAACACATCCTTCGTCTTATTATTAATTATATCATAAATAAATGAATTATTATTTATTAAACTAAAAATTTTTACGATTTTTAACAATTTAATCACCTAATAATACTCTGATCTTACTACCTTCAAGTACCCTTTCTCCAGGATTTATAGATTGATATATTATCTTATTTCCAGATCCACTATATTCTATTAATAAACCTTTTGCTTTATTATGAACTTTATTTGCATCTACATTGATTAAATTTGGAACTATAATATGTTTCTTTTCATATGGTTGATAATTCTTTATTGGAGCATTACCCTGCTTTTTAATGCCAAGTATATCTATAGAATCATATAATATATTTCTTGCGATAGGAGCTGCTACTGTGCCTCCATATTGAACTACTCCTTTAGGATTATCTATTGCGACATATACTATTATTTTAGGATCATTACTAGGCATAAATCCTATAAATGAAACTATATAATTACCACTCATATAAACACCATTATCTACTTTTTGAGCAGTTCCAGTCTTACCTCCTACTCTATATCCATCTATAAATGCATTTCTACCAGTACCATTAGTAACAACACTTTCAAGTGCAAGTCTTACTTCTTTACTAGTATCTTTACTAATAACATTTCTAACTAATTTTTTATCATAACTTTTAATAACAGTATTAGTCTCAGATTCTAATAAACCTTTAACTATATATGGTTTATATAATTTACCTCCATTAATAGCTGCACTTACTGCAGTTATCTGCTGTAACGGGGTCTAATAAATGAAACTTTTTTCCTAAATTATCAGAAGTAGTATATACACCTTCTCCTGTCTTAATAAAAATATCTAATTTAATTTGTTTGTCACTTTGCTTGTGAACTATTATTTTATCTATTAATTCATTAAATACATCACTATAACATTTATCATCTTCTAAACATTTTTCTAATGTTTTTTTAATTTCATTAATTTTATTTTCTATATAGTTTTTATCTTTCTTATTACTTTTTAATTCAGTTATTTTATTTTGATAAATAGTTAAATCTTCATTTATTAAATCTATCTGTTTTTTGTAATCTTCTTTAGATAAATATTCTTCCATAACCAGTTCGAGTAATTTATCCTTTTTATTATTTAAAACTAATATTTTAGACTCTAAATTTTTAATATCTGATTCATTATTATTAGTTTCTAAATAATTTTTACATTCACTTAATATCTCATCAAAAATATTATTTCTTCTTTTAAATAATTTATTAAACATATCTTTAAACACTTCATCTAGTTCTAGTTCAAATACCCTAGGATTAGAACAACCTTTTAAACTTTCACGCCTATATACTTGACATTCCCATACAGGATTATTTTTTCTCTTACCAGCACTTGATCTGTGATAAGTAAGATTATGACATCCACAATATATTTTTCCTGAATATGTATATCTATTTTGAAATACCGCTTTATTAACTGCACGATTTGTAAAACTATCTTGTCGTTGCTTTAGTTTAATATTAGCTCGTTCCCATAGTTCTTCAGATACGATAGGTGGAACATTTTCATAATCTTTATAAATAATCCAATCAGATTCATTTAATCTTTTCTTTTGTTTAGTACGATAATCTAGTACTTTTGATTTGTGTCCACAATAATATCCTTTATATTTGGGATTTTCTATAATTCTAGTAAGTATTGTAGTATCTATTCTTTTTCCTGTTCTACTTTTATAACCTAAATTATATAAATATCTTGATACTTTAGATAATCCATCAGTTGTATTAGCATATCTATCAAATATTATTTTAATCATTTCTACTTGTTCTTCATCAATTACTAATTTTCCTTTATCTTTTACATAACCATAAATATTAGAGCAACCTAGCACAACACCATTATCAATACTTCTTTTCATACCAAATGAAACTCTTTCAGATAGTCTTCTTACTTCATCTTGAGCAATACTAGACATCATGGTAAGTCTAAGTTCAGAGTCAGGTAATATTGTATTAATATTATCATTTAGAAAATATACACCAACACCATTAGATAATAATTCTTGTGTATACATAATACTATCTAATGTACTTCTTGAAAATCTTGATATTTCTTTAGTTAATATTAAATCAAATTTGTGTCTTTTAGCATCTTCAATCATTCTTAAAAATTCTTCTCTTTTTTTAACTTGTGTACCTGATATACCTTCATCAATATATGAACCTATAAAGCACCAGTTAGGAACTTTACTAATATATTCATTAAAGAAAGATATTTGACTTTGCAAAGAATGTAATTGTTCATCTTTATCAGTTGATACTCTTGCATAAAAACATACTCTTAAATTTAATTTTTGTAGTGGAACACCTTTCATAATATTATTCCTAACTGTATATAAGTCCATAATCACACCTCCTAAGTTAAAATTTTATAATTATTCAAATCATTTATATATTCATCATTAATTTTACTTTTTTCAAATTCTATTTTATTTAACAATTTATTAATACAAAAATTATACATTTCATCATCTATAACACTTTTTCTTTTTAAATATTCAAGTAATTTTATACTTGTTTCTATTTCTATTATTTTAGATGGAACTTTATTTATGTTTTCCATATACTTTGTCCTTTCTTTTAAGTTTATTTTTATAAAAACTAAAAAAGAACTTAAGGTATTAAGTTCTACAAAAAATTTGAAAACTTAAATACCTCAAAGGACAAAATTAGACTAAATCATCATTTGAAATAAATTAAGTTTTCAAATAACAATTTAGTTTTTAATAATTAATATTCTATAACTCTTCTAGCTATTTCATAGTCATCAATAATATCAGGTAATAATTCATCATGTTCTAATATCAAAAATAATTCTATAAGTACATCTTTCTTTTCTTTAAATGACAATCTTTCAAATATTCGTATCATCTTTTTATATTCTTTTGGATAAAGACGATAAAGATTATAATTATAGTTCCAATACTCTTTAATATCAATTACTAAATAAGGATAATCAATACTGCTTGGATTAAATATTTCTATATCAATACTATCATCAAGTAAATTAGGATTAACTTCATTCAAACTATTAATTTGATTTTTATCCCATAAGTTAAAAATATAATCAATAAATTTTAGTTTATTTTCTTTATCAAGTTGATTTATTTTTAACACTAATTCTTTTACTTCATTACTTGTATTTTTTAAATACATATTAAACACACTCCTTCATTTCTAATTTAAGTCATTTTAAGGGACATTATTTTTTTATACTAATAACTGATTAAGATTAATATCAAAGTCTCACATTTCATAAATTAGACATCAATAAATTAAAATTTAGTTTTAATA
>Ga0129316_1000427_pt1 | contig 24316 bp, 26 predicted proteins | sample Cm1ome_2_FD_94429 | JGI IMG/M metagenome (GOLD analysis project Ga0129316, IMG submission 94429) | Eastern black-and-white colobus group fecal microbial communities from Wisconsin, USA - Cm1022B metagenome | ecosystem: Host-associated > Mammals > Digestive system > Large intestine > Fecal...
GATGACAAGGCTATAGATACGGATACACCCTATGATCCGGATGTAACTTATACGCAGATATCTTTTTTTGATCTACCCGAGATTAATTCACCTGAATTATCTGAGGATATAGAAATCTGAGGAGCAGTTATTTATAGATGCTATGGAGAGTGCTCCAAAGGTCTTGCCGGTTAAGATCGATACCATGTATAACGTTATCTCCGGAATGATGCCAGACTTTTTGGCGGATGAGCTTCCCGATGCTCCCGCTCCCGGTATGAACGAGATGATGATCGTTACCAATCAGGCGATGGTAAACGGTGCGGCAGCACTTTTCTATCCTGGTGTGATGGATGAGATCTCTGACAAGATAGGCGGTAACTTCGTAATGCTCCCGTCTTCTACCAATGAGGTCATCATTGTTCCTGACAGTGGTAACTATCAGATGCTTGAGAGCATGGTTAAAGACATTAACAGAAATGTTGTTGATCCTAAGGAGCAGCTCTCCGATCACGTTTATCACTACGATTCCAAGGAAAAGCTCTTCGAGAGAACCGATAAGTACGAGTCTCGAGTTAATGATGTCGAAGTTGATCAGGATATTGACGAAGATATGGAAGTTTGAGATAGGGAAGGGCAGTCTTTAAGGCTGCCCTTCATTATCAAATTCTCGTAGGAAACTACGGAGATTCTATCGTCGCATAGTAACTATAGAAAGGGCCGCTATATGAGAGTATTGGTAATTAAGCCAGGTCAAGCTCCTACCACACAAGATATTGATAATACCCTTGAAGATTTACAGGAATTGGTAAATGTACAGGGAAGAAAGTATATAGAAGTATTCTATCCGTTTAATGACTCAGTAGCTTGTATTTGCAACGAGGAAGGGAAATTATACCCGTGCTTCGAACCCAATAGAGCAATACTTAATGACTACGGCCAGGTACAGGATATTGTATTTGGAACACTGATTATCACGGGAATATCAGAAGTTGACGGAGATTTGACTTCGCTAACAGATAAACAAATTGAACAGTATTCACATCAATTCCATTATGCAAACGAGTTTTATATCGATCCTTCCGGGACTCTTTGCTATGAAAACGTCGATCCGAATACTATGGATCCGGAACAGGATATCGAGATAGGAGAAGAATAATATGCTTAATCATTACATCGCAATCGGAAGATTTGTACAGGATCCGGTTCTTCAGAAGACAAAGGCAGATCAGCCTTTTGTGCCTTTTCGTCTTGCTATAGACAGAGACTACAAGACTAACGGTAAGTATGAGGCTGACTATATTTCCTGCTGCTTATGGGGATCGGGAGCGTCAGTGATAGTAGATCATTTTAAGAAGGGAAGTAGGATCTGCATTGAGGGAAGAATTCAGACTAGATCTTATGAGAAAGACGGCAAGAAGTATTCGACAAACGAAGTAGTCGTATCATCTTTCTATTTTGTAGATCAGAAGACTGACTCTTCGACATCACTATCAAAGGAAGAACGTCTTGAACCGGATACAATAATCGCTCCCGATTCACAGGATACATATGAAGAAGAGCTTGAATCAAAATAAGGAGAGTTTAATTATGAGCCAGTACGATAAAATCAATAGACAGGATTTAGGAGTCGGTGCTAAGGCCTTTCAGGAGTGGCTTAAAGATAACAAGGTTGTAGCTGTTGATACAAATAAGTCATATGGAGAGATCCTTGTTGCCGTAGATAAGAAGACAGGGCGCACGATAGGCCATGTTAATGAATCTACGGAGCCGATGTGGGAGAGTGCTTTGAAAGCGTTTCTTGACGATACAGAGATAGCTCCTTCAAAGGATAAGGAGATTTATTTAGATGAACCAGAACGGGCAGACGATCTTGATGACATAGAGCTATAGAATAAATTCAACTAAGCAACCAATCCCGGCAGGAACCGGGATTTATTTTTGCACCGAAAGGAGTTAAGACATGAATCATTACAATATTTCTGGAGTAATAGCGACTCAACCTGAACTTAAGAAGACAGAGGCAGGTACATCTTACTGTCGGTTCCGAATTTATCACGATAACGAGAAGAACGGAGCTAATAAGCGGGAGTATTACACCATTGTAGCTTGGAAGAAGGAAGCGGAGAACATCTGCAAGACGATGAAGAAGGATTCTCCAATCCTAGTGTCCGGTTATCTGCGGACGAGTAACTTCACCACTGAGGCCGGAACGAAGACGACGAGTACGTCCGTCTTCGTTGAGAAGGCTTATAATGTCAATCTGCTTGGATCCAATAATCTCAACTACACTAATCTTATGGGAAGGCTTACAGCTTCTCCTGTGCACGGAATAACGGCATCTGGTAAATCTTACTGTAAGTTCACTATAGCTGTCGATCGAAGAGAGGTTGACTCAGCCGGTAACAGGCAGGCGGATTTCATAAAGTGTATTGCATGGAATAAGAAGGCCGATGCTATAGCAAAGTATTTCGACAAAGGATACCGTATCGCATTAGGTGGACATCTTCGTCAGGAACAGCAGATCCTTGAGCAAACTCAGGAGAAGATCGAATTTGTTCAGTGCGTCGTAGATGACTTTAACTACATCGAAAAGAAGATGGATAAAGAAGTTGTTATTTCTAAGGCAGCACCTGACGTGAACAATCCTGAGAAGGAACAGTATTTCACAGATCCAGAGACAGGTCTTGTGTTCCCTGTAGAACATGAACTGACTCCTGAAGAGAAAAAATCGTTGGAAGAGTTCAGGGAATCCCTGCATGAGAATCCGTCAGAACCTGTTGTAGAACAATCACACGATGACGCTATAGCAATCTTAGATGAAGTTATCGAGGATGATAACGAGATAGCAGGTCCGGATGAAGCATTATGAGAGGTGGTGAGTACTTTATGACTCCTGAAGTAACGCGGACAGATGATACTTTGGTCGTAGAAAATAACAGAAGAATCAAACAGGTACCTATGGGGGAGTGGATTCTTAAAGAAAACTCAGCAGCTGTATGCATAAATTGTCACAGACTTAATAAGTATTTTGGTGACTACTGTAAGTTTTGTGGAAGTTACAATCGAAAGTGAGTAAAACTATGAGGACACGTGATAGACCATACTTTACTTATGTACGGTAATATGATAATATAATTATATTCAATTCGAAATACGGCATATGATCCCCGTTAGTCATTGACCAGTGACTGCGGGGTTCTTGCTTTATAGTAGATGTTTATGTTATCTCGATCCGTGCAATTAATTGATATAAACAACGAATGTGATATAATCTAAACATAAAAGAGAAGTTACCAAATAGACGGTTGACTTCTGTTATAAGTGATTAAATAACCGCTTCAACTTTGGTCAGTGAGGGCGGTTATTTCTTTGCCTTTAAGCAAAGAGTAATGATCGCTACAATCAAAAGCCCGAAGGCGAATAATAATTCATAAGTAACCATTCGCTTTACCTCCTGTTGAAACCTTATAAACTCTCAGGAGCTTCTTAACGAAGACAAAGAAGATAAGGGTAACAAGAGGCCAACCGCCTATTTGGTAACTTCTCCCCCAAAAATAATATCACACCCCATTAGAACAATAGGTAATCAAAAGGACTTTCTTAGGAGAGTCCTTTTTTAGTTTAAGAAAGAGAGGGCAATATGTCAGTATTTCGAGTAGAAAAAAATATGAATTATACCGTAATGTCAAATTACCATCTTCGTGATATGAATTTATCACTAAAAACGAAAGGCCTTTTGAGCATGATACTATCCCTACCGGATGACTGGGATTATTCACTTAAGGGGTTAACTTCTATATGTAAAGATGGACGCTCAGCAATAAGCGCAGCCATTGCAGAACTAGAAAAATATGGCTATTTGAGACGTGAGAGGGAACGAGACGAGAGTGGTAGATTAGGCGGAATGATCTATCATATCTTCGAAACTCCGGTAGAAACCGAGTCACCTAAATCAGGTTTTCCTACGCAGGTAAAACCTAGATCAGAAAATCGTACGCAGGAAAACCGTGCGCAGGAAAATCGAACCCAACAAAGTAAAGATATACTAAATAAAGAAAAACAAAATAAAGAATATTCCTACCTACCTACCACGCGTGCGCGTGCGCATGCGCGCGAGGACGCAAGATCTCATGATCTTACGGTAGCTGATGTTGAGAGAATAATAGGAAGACAGCTATCTATCAATGAGTGTCTTAAATTCGACGAGATTATCGAAAATAACCAGGATAGTGAACTTGTAAAACTTGCTATCGAGGACAATTTGTTCAGAAATAAGCTTTTCAAGATGAAGTACGTCTCGGAAACTTTGGATAAGTGGAAGCGTCTTGGCATACAAACTCCTTTGGAAGCAAAAAATTATATGCTTGATGAGCATGCCGATAATGTTAAGGCGATGGCAAGTAGTATAGCAACCAATGATTACGATCAAGAGGAAGCCGATAGAATTATCTCCTTGAATAGAACTATAGATCTTCAAGGAACTCGTGATTATATGATCGAGCTATATCGTGAAGGCCGATATGAAGCTCTATTGGGTCTTGCAGCATCTACATATCACGAAGATATATTCGATTATCTACCTTCAGAGATCTATGAATACATTAAACAACATCAGGATAAACAAGAAGGGAGTGGATCATAATGAGTGGTAAAAGGCTGCTTTCAATTCCGGCAATGCTAGTTATCGGCATTGCTTTTTATTTCTATCACGAAGCAATTTACAAGTCTTATAAACTGCCGACTACTACAGATGAGATGGAAGAATGTACGTTAATACGAGTCGTTGACGGTGATACCATTGAGGTAGAACGCGGCTCCGAAAACGTAATTGTAAGGTTGAACGGAATCGACGCTCCTGAGTCGGTACACCCGAATCAAGAGCTAAATACACCTGAGGGTGAAGCTGCTGCTGCATATCTAAATGAGCTTATGGCTGATGTGGATACGGTTTACCTTGAATATGATTTTGAGGTTATGGATAGCCACGATCGTGCGTTAGCATATGTATGGTATTACGATGATGACGAACTAATTATGCTTAATCTCAGGCTCGTTGAAGACAATATCGCGGAACCTATGACAGTAGGAATGAATTCAAGATATCAATATTTCTTTGATAAAGCAGCAACGTAGTCTTAAAATCCAGCGTCATGTATTATAATAATTGAGGCGGGAGGCAGATATGACAAGTGATTACGGTGAAAATGTACCTTATGAAGTAGTTCCTGAGAGCAATGATAGGGAATATAAGCGAAGCATTTGGGGTGCAGCTATAGGATTACAGGCGGTTGATGGCCTGAAGCCTTCTGAATACTTATTATCGCTTGCGGATGATAATATTAACGGGAGAAAATCTTATTCTGAGATTTCAGAAGAGCTTATCAAAGAGTATAAAGACCGTGATGATAGGCAAAAAGAAGCCGATATAGTCTCTTGTCGAATCGCTCAAATACTTGAGCAGTCAACTTTTGTAATGTCTCCAGAATTTCTTTTATCGATACATGATTTCTTGTTTGAGGATGTGTTTAGTCCTGATTGGGTAGGAAGATTTCGTAAAGTCAATCTAACAAAAGAGGAAGATATCCTTTATGGTGACACGGTTTACTATACGGATTTTTTGTCGATAAAGAGCCAATTACGATTCTTGCTTGAAGAAGAAACAAGCTACAAGTATTCGCATCCTATGTCACTTGATGATATAAACCATTTGTCTGAGTTTACAAGAAATGTTTGGCAAACGCACCCGTTCAGAGAGGGAAATACCAGGACAACAGCAGTTTTTATTGAAATGTATTTACTATCTATGGGTTACGATGTTAATAATCAGCCGTTCAAGGAAAATGGATTATATTACAGAAACGCGTTGGTAAGAAGCTGTTATAAATGTGATGAGAAAGGTATTATTCCGACTTATGAGTATTTGAATATTTTCTATAGGAATATACTGAACAACGAGAGTATTACTATGAGTATAAATGACCAGTTCATACTGACGCCAGATGAACCGGACCCAACTGTTGATACAGATGACATAGATCCGTAAGGATCAATAATCTGATAACTCAAAGTACAAATCCCCGGCAGAACCGGGGTTTTATTATGCAATGGTCTAATGAGGTGAATAATGGCAATTCAAGGTACCGAAAGAAAGGGTAGGCGAGACTACTTTATCAAGGCTGCGATAGGCCTTGTGATACCTGTATATGCAGGTTATGTTTTGGGACAATATATGCCGCTTAGTAATTTGTTAAGCTCTCCTGAGATATCAATAAGCAGCCTGATACCTTATCCTTCGTTGAACATTACTGAGTACACAAAAGGCGCAATAGGATTATGTTTTCTTCTGTATCTGGTTCTCGTATTGAAGTTCTATGATCCGAAGCATTACAGAGGCGGAGCTGAGCATGGAACAGCAAGGTGGGTAAGCTGGCGACGTGCAAGAAAGTATAGACATAAAGAATCCAAGCGTTTCAAATTCGGAACGAGGATGATGCAAAACAACGTTCCGATCGTTTCATTCTTCACGAAGAAGATATGGTACTTCCTAAGCCGACGGATCCAACCTGTAGAAAGTAGTAACAGAATACTTTCAAAGCACGTACAGATCGATGTTGACACTAAGACCGGTAAGATCAATGCCAATACGGTATGTATAGGATCACCGGGATCCCGTAAAACCACATCGATCGTATATACCAATTGTATGCAGCTTGGCGGATCTAAAGTAATCTGTGATCCTAAAGCTGAGACAACCTATAGACTTGCAGGATTTTTCGAGAATGCCGGATATAAAGTTAAGATCCTCGATCTGATGAATATGGATGAATCTGAGTGTTTTAATCCGTTTGAGTACATTTCAGACGATGAGGATATACCGAAGATGGTATCATTCTGTTTCCGAGGCTTCGATGCCGGAAAAAAAGAAGGTGGAAACATAGATCCGTTCTGGGATGATGCCAACATGCTTGAAGTATGTGCAATATCTTATCTTTTATGGTATGACGCAAGACCTGAAGATCGTACTCTTCCGATGGTAATGAGGCTCGTAAATCTTAACTCACTTAAGATCAAACGTAAGAATAAGGTCACCGGGAAAGAGGAAGAGAAGACCGGTTTGACTTGTCTATTCGAGGATTACGCCGAGCGCTGCGGTGAGAACAATATGCCTATGACATACTTTCGTATGTTTAATAAAGCCAAGGACAAGACTCTGTCAAACATGGAGACTACGCTTGTTGCAAAGCTTCAGATGCTTTTACAACCCAAGGTCGTAAGGCTCTTATCTAAAGACGAGCTCGATCTTTTCGATATCGGAAGACACAAAACGGTTCTATTCCTGAAGTGTCCTGATGCAGATCGGAGCTATAATTTTATCGTATCGATGGTTTATATGTTTCTGTACAAATGCTTGTATTATGTGGCAGATATCGAGAATCAAGGCAGAGGATGCCCGGTACCGGTACAAATAATCCAGGACGAGTTCACATCCTTTCCGCAGCCGGATAATTACCTCGATATCATGCGAGGCTGCAGATCGAGAAACGTCAGCATGTTTCCAATATTTCAGGATATTCCTTCATTAAAGGGAATGAAGGTAATGGGAGAGCACTATAACGCACTCTTCGGTCAGGTTGACAGTTGGATATTCCTTGGATCTCAGGAAGGCGACGAGACAGCTAAGTGGGTATCTGAGCAGTTGGGAGAAGAGACAATTACCGTCGTTAACAAAAGTGGTAACGGAAGTTCTACATCCACTGTCGGTGCCAAGCTAGCTAACATTAACGATCTGACAGAGATGCCGGAGAACAAGTGCATTATTAAGCTTGCACATACACCGCCGATATATGACGATAAGTATCCATTCCTTTTGCATCCGAATATTAAGCTCACGGCGATTCCGAGAGACGGTTCGGGAATACCTTTATACACAAGACCAAGCAGAGCTCCTAAACCTTATAGGGATTCAGCAGCTCTTCAGGTTACAAAGATTGAAGAAGAGGTAGTTTTAGAAGATCCTGAGCCGATACAAGAGGAATTACCGGAAACCAGTGTTGTTCCGGATACGGAGATTGAAAGTAGCAAACCCGATCAGATTGAAAGAATTAGAATAATTCGTTTCAACATCGAGAGGTTCAAAAGAGCCCTTAGACCGAGAAGATAAGGAGTTGTTATGTCAGAAAGCAATAAGCAGCAAAAGCCTGTAGATAAGAAGAAAACCAAGAAGGAAAAGGTTCCCAAGGAACCCAAGAAACCTGATCCTAAGAAGATCGAGAAAAAACTCGAAGCACAAAAGAAACAGGAACAGAATCGTTTAAAGCGTGATAAGGAGCTTCAGGAGAACTTTGAAGATATTATTGCGGAACACATAAGTATCGGTACAACAAACGCCGAAAAGAACGATGGTTATACATTAAGATGTCTTCTTATTGTCGGACTTGGATCTCTACTCACAATAGGCGGTACAATAGGTACTATTGCATTCTCTTTGGATTTCATTCCAACCTTTGTTACTGCTATAGTAACGATTGTAGGAGCTGCATCAATAGCAGCAGGATTCTATTTGTTCTACAAAGAATTCGGTACCAACTGGGGAATGATGCTTCAGCAAGGCAATATGCATCGCTTTGAAACACCTATTTACTATGGTGATTTCATCGCAACTGATCCTGAGACAGGGAAGCTGACTACGTACAAGTGTGTAGAGAAAGCGTATTTTGTTCCTGAACTGGATAAGATCGTGCTCCGCTGCATCAACACCGACATCGATGAATACTATAACAAAGATGTTAAGCAGAAATACCACTCGGTTCAGCTAAGCCTGTTTCATAACAGTTATTCGTTTAATGGCCCTTTGGAAGTGAAGGTAATTCCGAGAGTTAAGCAACCGGCTATTACGTCAGCTGAAGATGAGGATCCTGATGATGAGAGCGAGTATGACGGCGAATCCGGTATTTCGGATGATGATTATAAATCTGCGAACTGATTATTTTAAGAGGGAATATGGACAATCGATTCTACAAAGGTTTTCCAAGTCGTAAGGGTCTTGAGGATATTTATAGTGTTCAAATAGCAGATGAATTTGCTAAAGCAGACGGCATAATCGACAGCAAGGAGTTATTCTTGGAGCAAATCAAACGTATACTATCATTTCAGGATAAGGTTTATGTTGATCAAAATGTTGAAAATATTTACGCACTTGATAATGGCTGTGCTATACGCCATGTTCTAATCTCTAATGTACTGAAATCTATCATTGTAGATGATTGGGACGAAGCTTTTCACGAACTGTGCTATCTGGTGTTTGATGTTAATATTCTTGAACTTCGGTTTTTCCTTATAATTGAGTATATTTACTCGTTTATTGAAGGAAATACAAATATGGCATGGATCAAATTGTGTTCAAAAAGCAAAGAGTATGAGAGCGATATAACTGCTGATCTTCAGAAGCTCAGATTAAGTCAGACTGCGGATCTGAATCTGTTGACCGAGGGAACAATGGCCGACCGGTACAAAGAAGCTGTTAATAACGTTAGAATGTTTACAAAAGATTGCAGTAAGGAAGAGAGCAAGGTTTTATTTGACTATTATATCTACGCGGTAATAGCATCATATATCACTTCTTGTCGTTTCTTCTATCTTTGTCATGATGGAAGCCCTATATTTAACCGGTCACACTTTCCGGACGAGTACATTATTGACGGAAAGAAATATCACATTGCGACCAGCGAGCATTGTGCCATAGATCTATCAACGATTCCTATTGTTGTTAATCCTTGGAATAACAGACGTACTGTTAGCAGCATAATCAATCTGAAGGACAAAGAGTTTATCGAAGACAAGAGTAATCACGATGCAGTTTTTTATAAAGGCCTTGGATTTGCTGTTTCACGAAATGGTCATCATTCAGTCAACGCCGGTAATTATTGGAAAAAAGGAACAATTACTGCAAGTGTATATGATGTAACTCAAGCATTTCCTAATATAGATACGGACGGCGTAGTCTGGTATGAAAGAAACACCGGCAATGTGATTGACAGAGTGATAGATTACAGGATCGCAATACTGTATGAGATTCAAAGGTTAAAGCAGCAGCTTCACCAAATCTGAGATGAAGCGTGCATCGTAATACGATGAAGGGAGAACGATAATGACTAAAGCAGAATACACAAATTTCTCTTTACAACTTTTGAAAATGTGGTGTGATGACGTCCTAACAGATGGAGAATACAACAAGATTATGGATAGGATGAATGGTCGCTATTTAAGAGAACATCCAGAGGCAGTATCCGAGTTAAGAGAGAACCATTGATTGAGGTTACATATGAATATCATCACTGACATTGGCGGAGTCGATATTAAAGTGCTTCCCGAATGCGGAGTATGTAATATTACCAACAAGAGCCCGATCGACATGTGGGAATGCCCCATAAGGAAATTCGACGGTATAGGAGACGAGTACCGTCCCGATGTGTGTGAACACTATACCGAAGAATAATCAATTTCTTCTTTACTACTTATAGCCATAGCGCTATAATGTAATTGTAATAAACAAGTAAAGGGGGAGAAATGATGGATTACATTACCGATAACAGTGTGGTAGTTGAGACTGAAGCTAATATGGATTCATCTGCTGTCAGACACGAATCATATTATATGCTTCTCGGAGAATCCAAGTAGATACGACAGAAGAGCGGTATATCTCAGACCAAGATTGCTCAAGATCTGGGAATCACTCAGGACAAGATATCAAATTACGAGTCAGGGAAGATATCTCCAAGATTAGATGTCTACCTTAGATATCTTAATTTACTGGGATATACACTTAAGATTGTACCTAAGGAGTAAAGACGTTAATTATTGATAAAAAGCGAAAGGAGAAGAGAATATGAAGAACATTGCGAAAAGGGCATTTGCCACCGTGCTTACCCTTGCAACGGTCTTTGGAATAGGACTTAGAATTACAAGTCAGACCGCCTTAGCCTACAACGCGGGCATCGAAGCATTTGTAAACAGCCTGTATTCCGACTGTTTGGGAAGATCGGCTGATCCTTCAGGTTTCAACGATTGGTGCAACAAGCTTGCGTCCGGTCAGATTACAGGTAAGCAGGCGGCATATGGTTTCTTTTTTAGCCCGGAGTTCATTGCAAAAGCGAATGCATGGAGTGATGATCAGCTGATTGAAGCGTATTACCGTGTGTTCCTAAATAGAAGCTCTGATTCAGCCGGTAAAGCTTATTGGTCACAGCAGATTGCCGGGACTACGAACGATGTAAGTATCTTGTTCACAGGCTTTGCTGATTCAGCGGAGTTTGCAAGCAAGTGTGCAAGCTATGGCATCACGGTTGGGAACCATGTTGATGTGCCTACGACAACGAGAGGTACTGCTTCAGGGGGTTCTTCTTCCGCAGCCGGTACTGTAAGTGCCGATGGTCTTAGCGCAACAACTCCCGAAGCTCTTGATTCGTATTGGACTTCACAGGGTTTTGAAATCTACTATATCGACCTTGGCAACGGACAGACGCAGAAGTGCTACGCTCAGTTCTACGACATGACGAACCATAACAACATGGTTAACGCTTGGCGTAATCAGAATGGTCTACCTAACTATAACCTCATTACAGATCCTAATGATCCGAGAGTTCAGTTTACAAGGATTAGAGCAGTTGAGTGTGCATATAGTTTTGCTCATAAGCCACCTTTCGCTTATAACTTAGGTCTTGTCGGTAATTCAAGAGCGGGTGATACTGGATATAGTGGAGCGGGTGAGAATATTGCCAATGGTATAAGCTCGGTTAACTCAATAGATGGTTTTAGGAACTCGCAGTTGCATAATATCGCAATGCTCGCAACAGATGTTACTACAATGTCAACCGCCGCTTGCCGAGTAAACTTTGTAAGACCTGACGGCGTAAGCATCTATACTAATTCTCGCGGTGATATTGCTACACCTACGGAACTTCCCGGTTATAACGGTGGACTTCCCGCAGGAACAACGAGGGCTACCGTACAGTGCTTTTGGAATTAACCTTTAGGCAACATAATGACAATGAAGGGTTTTCTTCGGAAAGCCCTTTTTTAATGCAACAAGGAGCAAAGAATGAAAAGATCAAGAGATAAGCCTTAGCAATTAAGGCGAAATGGTTTTTGTTTAGGACGGCTCAAGAAGCCATCTTTTTTATGTTCAGATTTCAAATCGTCTTCGGGAACGAAGATCTGGTTTCTGAATTCGATAAGAAAAATTATTCATGGAGGTAAATATCAATGAAGAAGACTAAGCTTCATTCTATGGCTTGTGCTGCTATTATCGCTGCAACAATGGTAGTTCAGATTTTCTTCCCGTCAGTAGCCCTCGCTATTGAGACAACGGAAACATCTGATATCGACGTAGCGGCTGAGACAACAGCTACAAGTGAAGATGACGACTCTGCTTCTGATGTTGTTATCACTTCTTCTGCAGACGGCGATGAAATTGTCATCACTCCCGTTGAAACTGAGGAAGATTTGGAAGCAACTGAGAGCGAAGAGCCTTCATCGACAGACGAGGAGATTTCGTCTGAAACCAACACGGATCCCACTTTTGTGGAAGATGAAGAGGTGGCTGATGAGACAGAGGCAACGGATGAGTCAGAGGAACCAGAGGCTACGCTTACACCTACGGATACTCCAACGGCGACACCTACCGCTACAGTAACCCCAACTGCTACGGTTACACCTACGGCAACTTCAACTCCTACAACAGTTCCCGTAGAGTATGTAGAGTTCGATCACTACTATTCGGATGTAGATGTCAGCAATATACACACATCTGAACTTCTCGTAATGACTTCTGATCCTGAAGTCTTTACAAGATCAACGACTGTAGTCTCCAACTACGATGACGTGTATATCATCGCGTTCGATTCCGTTGAGACGGCAAGATTTGCTTTCTCCTATTATTATGACAGAGTCGAGTATATTACAGACCTATCTGATGTTGCGTCTATCGCAGAAGGCAACGAAGATACAGCCGAACCTTTAGAGGAGGACGTGCGTAACATTCCCGACGAGGAAGCTGTTGTCGAGGAAACTCAGGATTACGTTGACGACGAGTCTACGGTAGAGTCTGAGACTGTTGTTGATGATTCGAACGCATCAGAGATTCCCGTTGAAGAAGGTAACGAAAATGCTGTTGATACAGTGAGTGAAGAACAGGAGCCTGATGTTGCAGACCTTTCGGATCTCAATAACGGTAACGATGCTATCGCTAATCTGAATGACATTGATACTGTGAATAACGATTACAGCGGATATATCGCATTGATCGATACCGGTGCCAATGCTCATGCAAACTTTACTGTGTTGGGCGGAGATACTTTTGACCATAGCGGTCACGGAACTGATATGTTCGGATATATCCGTTCTGAGAACCCTCAGGCTCAAGTTGTATCTATTAAGGTTTCCGAAGATGGTACTGCATCTGCTGCAGATGTTTATGCAGGTTTTAGACTTGCTATCGATCTTAATGTATCTGTTATCAACTTCTCAATGACAGCTCCTAATATCGAGAAGAATGCGATCATTAGGGACATCATTCAAGAAGCTCTTGATGCCGGTATTGTTGTTATCGGTGCTGCCGGCAACAATTCAATAAGTGCAACAAACTTCATTCCCGGTTGTATTGACGGTGTTATCACAATTGGTGCCGTTGATGCTGACGGTAAAAAGATCGCAAGGTCCAACTACAATGCAGACTACTATGTAGTCGCAGATTCCACATCCGAAGCTACCGCAAGATACACCGGCCTTTATACGGCTGGTCTCGCGGATATCTCGGGTAAGGTATTCGATCAGGTCGAGGAGGATGACGATTATACTCCCGATGATTACCTTTGGGCATATGATGTTGCTGAGGAACTGACTAACAGGCTTCAGACTGAACAGGGCTATGGTTATGTAACCTTCTATGTTGATGAAGATGGTAATGTCTGGTTCGTATTCCACGATGAGAACGAAGATGGATTTACCGTTGCTGCAGAGCCTCAGTCTGATGCGACTATCGCATTAGACCATGATGTATCTTATGTCGTATCAGGCACAAGATATACAGGCACTTGTTCTTTTATAAGCACTAATGGTGGTAAGGGCTATGCTACAGGATTTAGCGGTACTTTAGGTGCTTGGCTTAGTGCAGCAGGCATATCTCAGGTCCCGATGATCTGTTCTAAGAATTTCGGTGAAGAGAATTCTAACCATGCTCTTACGTTACCGACCGGTACTATGAACTATGTAGCCACCTATGAAGAAGGTCGTTGGACTATTTGGATCGGTGAGCGAGCAGAGGCAGGACAGCCTGTATGGAATCAGGTCACAGACAGTGTTTCGTATTCAATAAGTGCGGGGAGTGGACGCTATTTGTCTATAACTGTTGGAAGTTCTACAAGAACTGTTGACCATCAGGCTCCGGCTTCCCAGATCGTTACAGAAGTACAGGATCTTGTTAGAAGCATGACTGTTGTGGGTGAGTATAACGGTAATAAGGGGTGTCAGGTTTCTGTACCGAACACAGGCGTTGGTACTCACAGTGCAACAAGAGTGTATTGGCATACAAACGATACACAGACTTATGAAGGCGTTATCACATGGCCTACTGAGACATATCATGCAAGAGTCAATTTCCGTAAGGTAGATAGCGAGACAGGTCAGAGCCTTTCGGGCTGTGTAGTTTATTTTGTCTGCACAGGTGGTGAAGGTGTAGGACATGAGAGCGACCTTAATATTTTTAATACTTCCCAGGTCTCTTCTTATAGTGCTGTATCTTGGAATGGTTGTTCTGGACTTCAGTTCACAACTAATGGTAATACGGTAGCTATTGATGGTTTACGCCCTAACAGCTCCTATCTGTTCTATGAGGCTCAGACACCTCTTAATGCCGATGGCGAGCCTTATACTATGGCTTCCCCGCAGACATCGACATTCTCGACTGATGCAAACGGCGATATTATCAATGTATCTGCTACGGGAGATTGGTCTTATAGTTCATCTACAGCTACTATCACTTTGCAGAACGGCGATCAGCCTCAGAATCCTGACTTCAGCTCGATTAGTGTCTTAAAGTCATGGGAGTCCGGTTACAACAGTTTCTTCCAGGACACACAGTTCGTATCTTTTGCTATTCAGTTCCGTGGCGATTGGGCTACTTATCAGGAGCACGGTTGGGGCGATTCGTTCAGTTACGGAAGAATTAGAAATCCATCCGGTACATCTGCTTATGTAGGATGGCTCACAACAAGAGAATCTGCTATTGCGTATGGTGGTACGGCTCTTTATACGGGCAGTAACCAGTATATTGTCGGTAGATACTATCAGCATCAGAATGAGGCAGGTCAGTTTGTGGATAACGAGGGTGCTTCATACGATTTGAATACCGAACTTTTGTATCTGCCTTACGGTTACTACCACATCACAGAGTATTGGAATGAGGCATATCTTACGATGGAAGGTCGTAAGGAGTTTGCCGAATCAGCCAATATCTCAGGGTGGACTCTTGAGAGTGGCGGTCCCGGTACAGGTCATTGTCAGTACGGAATAATTATCAAGATTGATGGTAGCGGTACTTGGATCTGTGACAGTAATGGTAACCCCGTAGGCGGTTTGCCTATTACAGGCGGTGTTCGTCTTGAAAGTGTATCTAACGACACCAGACAGGCTTCTCTTGATGTAAGAAAGATCGATCTGACAGGAAGTGGTGTTGATAACATATCTTTCGAGCTTTATAGAGGTGACTCACAAGTCGCTGTGGGTTATCTTGATGCAATTAACCCTTCCGGTACAACAACTGATGCCGAAGGTAATACTGTTTATTACTACGATGTAAGTTGGAACTACAACTATAATCAGGCTTGGCGTGACGATGCTTCTGAGTGGCATTATACAGAAATTGAATTGCGTGGTGAGCCTGTCGTTCAGCATTTGAACTACGATACGACATATCAGATCCGTGAGTATATTACGGATATTGAGAATTATCGTGTTCCTGACGGCTGGACCGGCATGGATGCTGATAAGGACGGTGATTACGATTACTTCTATATCAACGTGACATTGAATGCAGCATACCATCGTGAAGCAATGGTTGTAGATTGTGGTAACAGCCTTAACGGAAGAATTGATGTTACGAAGGTCAACCTTACGGGCGGCCCTTTGACAGACCTTTCTTTCGAGATCCGTAACAGCAGTAATGATGTGGTTGCAACGGGTTATATCCCCGCTAATGCTACACCTGAGACAACAGGAACAGGCACAGTAACAGATTATACTTACTCTGCTGTTTGGGACTTCGCGATTAACGGAACGTCCTTCACAGGAAAGAATGAGGCTGTCACAGGTCTCGGAACTTTCGAGGTTCGTGAGTATATTCCTGTAAGCGCAGTTGATAACAGAACGGATATTACCGTTACTGACGGTTGGACTTACGGCGGTGTAACTACACATAACGGCGTAAGCTGCTACTACTACACAAAGACTGTTACGATCACCGATGATAATGCGGAGACAGTGCAGGTGGCTTATGCTACTAATGGTGTAACACCTCCGGCTCCGCAGACAACAATGACAGACTTTGCCGACAGACACATTACTGTTGTTGGCGAGACTATCGAGTTTACAGACGTTGTATCTTATCAGGGTCTGTATATCGGCGGTTCTTATGTCATGCGCGCAACTTTGATGGATGCTGACACAGGTTTGGCTTTAACGGATGAAAACGGAAATGCTTATACTGCTGATACAGTATTCACGCCGACTGCCGGACACGGAACCGTTGATGTTATCTTTAATGTCAATACGGCGCATCTCGTAGAGGCTACACAGCATGCAGACGGTACGATTACTTACTCTCCGAGAAGAGTTGTATGTTATGAGTATCTGTATCTTGTCGGCGTAGGCACACCTTATGGTCCTCTGTTGGCTTCGCATGCAGACCAGAATGATGAGGGGCAGACGGTAACTGTACCTAATCCTGAGATCGGTACACAGTTTACAGACCTTCAGACTTCCGAACATGAGACTGTTTCCGGTCGTGTTGTAGAGGTTGTGGACCACTGTTCTTTCACAGGACTCCACATCGGCGAGACATACACATTGACTTGCTATCTTTACGATCAGACAACGGGTAACAGACTTGTCTATTCCACGGGTGAAGATGTTGTAGCAGTTCAGTCTTTCGTAGCAGAGGAAGAAAGTGGCACAGTTGATGTAACATTCACTATCGATACATCAGACTTGCTCGTTAACTATTTTGCATACGAAGAGCGTACTATGGTTGCGTTTGAGTATTTGAGAACGGCTAACGGCATCTTGATCGGCGGTCACGCTGACCTTAACGATTTGGAACAGCATACAACCCCGAGACTTCCTATTCTCCATACTTCTATCGTTGACGATCAGACAGGTTCAAGAGAGGGAAGACTTGGCTCGGCGGTTCCTTTTACTGACACAGTAAGTTTCACTAATGTAAACATTGGCGAGACTTATCTGATTCGTGGAAGAATCGTAAGCAGAGACAACCCTAATGTTGTTTATGCAACGGCAGAACAGGAATTTACGCCTCGTTCAAGAACGGGTACTGTCGATGTTAACTTTGTAGTTGATACCTCTATGATTTGTGAGGGTTCTAACGAAGCCTATATCGTATGCTTTGAGCAGCTTTGGCAGCTCGATACACAGAATACAGGCAGAGGCGAAGTTCTCCTTGCAAGCCATGAGGACGTAACAGATCAGAACCAGACGATTCATTTACCTCCTGAAGTTCATACGCAGATGCGTGATGTTGTTACTAACAGCAACTATGGAATGATCGGTGAGAATGTAGAGTTTGTTGATACAGTCAGCTATTACAGGCTCCACATAGGAGAAACTTATACCGTCACGGGCGTTTTGATGGATAAGCAGACAGGTATGCCTGTTCTTGACGAGAACGGACAGATTATTACTGCAAGTACAACATTCGTGCCGACTACAACAAACGGTACGGTTGAGGTTACTTACCACCTTAACACCTTGAGACTCATTCAGCAGATTGGTCAGACTATCAATGGCGTAACTGTTGAGGCTCCGAGGGAACTCGTGTCCTTCGAGACGATAACCTCAAGCTCAGGCTTTGACTTTGAGATCCATGCGGATATCAATGATGAAGGTCAGACGATTACTTGTGGAGATATCACATCTTCCGCAGGCGATATACAGACTTCGACAAGAGTATGTGCCGCAGGTCTTACAACTATCCGTGATACAGTCCATTACAGAGGCTTGGGACCTGTTCAGTACACATTGAGAGGTTCTTTGCACTATGTAGATTACGACAATTACGGCAATCCTGTTGACGGCGGTCCTGTTATCGCACAATCTGGTGAGACAGTATCGACTGAATACACATGGACTCCTTCTACACATGAAGGCGATGTAATTCTTGATTATCGTATTGATACTTCAAGGATGCAGGGAAGAGACATTATCGTATTCGAGGAATTGTGGTGCAGCGGTGTTTGCATCATCACGCATGAGAACTATCACGACTCGAACGGCGGTTATGGTATGCGTAACTACGAGCAGACGGTTCATGTACCTTCCGTTCATACAAACGCTACTTCGTTCCAGACAGGCGCACAGCTTGTAGCTTATGATACACAGGCTACTATCAATGACTTCGTTTACTACGGTAACGTAGAGATCGGCAGAGCTTACTATGTAGAGGGTATTCTCTGGGGCTGTTACACGGATGAGGCAGGTCAGATCCATTCTGTTAACCTCTCTGAGCAGGGCGGAAGAGTCTGCTCAGATACATTTACGGCTACGCAGAAATCCGGTGTTGTTGAGGTTCGCTTCACGGTAGATTCAACAACATTTGCTAACAGCGGTTACGATTATCTTGTAGTCACTGAGCGTCTTGTCGATGTAGGCAGCGGTGTTTGTGTAGGTTATCACGGCTCATTGACAGACCAGGATCAGACTATCTATGTTCCTGAGCTGCATACAACGGCATTCACTGATACAGGCAAGACACTTCCCGAAGGAAATATGCCTGATATCCAGCGTGTAACTGTTACAGACCGTGTTTATTACGAAAACCTCGTATGTGACGGCAGAACTTACACGGTTGTAGGTAATGTTCAGTATGCCAAGACTGATGCGAACGGAAATATAACCGAAAGCGGTGCTTTGGAACAGAACGGACAGGCAGTTACAAATACCGTTACTTTCGTTCCTACAAGTCCTAACGGCTATATCGACGTTGAGTTTAGCGTAGATGTAAGTGACATTATGGCTCACGAGTACAACAAGATCGTTGTATTCGAGGATCTGTATTACGGTCCTGAAGGCGTTGTTGTGGCTCATCACGCCGATATTACGGATGAAGAGCAGACAGTCAACGTGCCTGATATGCACACAACAGCTCTCGGTGCTAATGGTCGTCACAATGTTGCTGCCACGGCAAATACGACTATAAACGATACTATCGTATATAGCGGTCTTACACCTGGCAGGGAATACCGCATTGAGACTGACCTTATGTCGAGCAAGACAGGAGCCTCTATCGCTCATGTAACTACCGTCTTTGTTCCTACGGAAGCAGATGGATCTATCACAGTATCTATGACTGCTGACCTTACGGGATACGGTGCCGGTGACAAGTGCGTTGTCTTTGAGAACTGCTACGACAACAGTACAGGTATCCTCATTAAGTCCCATATGGACTGGGATGACGACGATCAGACGATCATCACAGGCGGTGGTGGAGACACAGGTGTTCTTGATATCAATGCTAACAAGTACCTTTACTGCGCTATCGGCTGCGTACTCGTATTTGCAGGTCTGTGTGTATCTGAGGTTGTCCGCAAGAGAAAAAAGAACAATGGCCTTACTGATGAAGTTGAGGCGAAGTAAAGAAGCATAAGACTTCTTAAAGTGACCTCGGGCATTTCATGCTGAAATGTCCGAGGTCATCATTAAGAGGTTTTGTTGATATTTCTAAAACGGAGGTTCCAATGAGAGAAGAGGTAAAGACTACTATTTATCCGTTTATAGGGACTATGATTACCTTTTGGATATCTTATGCACTGATTTATAATATCCTTACAAATATTGAAAGGATATCGTTTATGGATCAGTGGGTATCAAGTGTAATTGCCGGTGTGTCGGCGGCTGCTATATCAGCGGCCGTTACACTATATGTTAATAGAAAAAGTCAAATGACCAAAAATACAGAAGCTCTTAATAAACTTATTGAAAGACTCGGTGTTACCGATGAGGAAACTCTTACTCACAAGATTTCCGGTCAGTACGATCAGATCCGATTAGATATAGGTCGCGAGACGAGAGGAAACGGTTCTCTTACAAATCAGCACGATAACATAACTAAAGAGATCAATCGAGATTTTAATGTGATTCATGCTCGGTTTGAGAAGACTGATGCTGAATACCGCAAATTTACTTCTGAACAGCACGATATCGCCAAAAGCGTAGAGAATTTTGTTATTGACTATAGGAAAATGGCAAGCGACGGTTCTGATTATCGTCAGAAAATCTATGAGCTTGAGCGTGTTATCGAAGAAAGGGATATAAAGATTCAAAGTCTGGAGAAGACGTTAGGCGAGAAAGAACTTAACATCCAGAGCTTGAATAGCTATATTGATGAACTTGAAAATAAACTCAATCCACCTGAACACGATGGTATAAGTTTTTAATAACAAGTCGGTAAGGACTTCTCCGGGAGTCCTTTTTATATGGAGATGATTCATGGGTGATGTTGCGTGTTATGTTTTAGGTATTCTTTTGATTGTGATTGGTTTGTGCATAATTTTGTATGGTCTGATAAAACCAAAAGATATGTCGTGGACTGAAGTTATTATCTCTGTTCTCATTATGATGATTTTTATTGCTTTCGGCGGCATCTTTGTTGGCCGACCTTACGAAAGAGAAAAAGCCCGACTTAAAGAGGCACGAAAGACTTATGTTCTCTATCTTGATGGTGTAGAGGTCTCCCAAAGCGTATACGACTATCACTTATATCAATACAGTATAGACGATGATAATCATGTTATCTTTGCAAGGAGCAATTGATGAATAACAACGAAATACCCAAATGGAAATATTGAAGCATAAGATTTAATATAGATCCTTTACAGCGGTCACGGGCTTCGGCTCGTGGCCGTTAATAAAGGATTTATTTAATTTGAGTCGAAGGAGAGTCCTTTTTCTATAGGGAAAACAAAGAAAGAAGGTTATGGATGATGAGTAATGATAAAGGCAAATACGTGTTAGGTACACCTGGGAGTGGTAAGGCTTTTCATACAACAGATCGTCTTCGCAATACGGCCTGTCCTAAATGTGGAACTAAGGATCTGTGGGTATATCGTGCCGACGACAAAGACCTTGAGGGTGAAAGCTATGATTTCATGGATAAATCCAAAGGCATATTTATTGCTTGTATGAATAAATGTGGTTTTACAACATCTGTATTTAATGCCCCTGAGTCCGGCATGGCCCTTGTGTCGGAAATCGAAAATGCAGTTGTTCTTGGTAAGTATATTGCTGAAGGTATGGATGTGATTGTTATAGATCCGACAAAAGATTACGGCGAACAAGGTAATGCTGCACACATCGGTCCGATACCCTGTCCGGTTGTATGTTCGTCCTGTGGAAAAGTAAATCTCTATGAAAGAGATCCAGATGACACGGGGAAGAGGACTTACAGATGTAAGTATTGCGGAGCCAAGAATTAAGGCTTATATGAGGAATATTTTTAAGAATTGATAATTTGAAAGACAACCTACCTGATGCTATACTATTGACAAGGTAGGTTAACTATATGAGCCAGAATGAACAAGTAAGCATGTTAGACGAGCTTTTGATTGATGAGTATTTAAGGTACGAGAAAAACCTTAAAATTCAAGAATCTGTCTTATCTAAGGATTATGTGCATGGCTATATATCTAAGAAGACGATTAAGGGACGTGTTTACAATTATCTTCAGTATAAGGAGAACGGGAAGATAGTATCACGCTATATTAAACAAGGCGATATTAGTTCTTTGGAAGAGAAACTTGAACAGCAGAACAAAATAAAGAAAAGGATAAAGCAGTTAAAAGCCGGAATGAGGAAAATAGAAAAGATAATACCCAAGGAGTTAATAGATGAGTATAGATAGAAGGTATGAGAATGAGTTCTTTAAGGTCTTAGATTGTCTTAAGGAAGTCGATGCTATTGATAGTGTCATTATTATAACGGTTTAATACTATAAAACATGCTATAATATAATGTAATAAGGAGTAGGATTAATATGGATATTGAGGATTGGGATGATGAAATGTTATCTACGAATGAAGATGGCATTGATATAGAAATTGATGAGATTACTCCCTGCTTAAGAAATCAATTAACTGGGGAACTAGTAGATACTTTCTATTTAGAGGTAAACAAACCGATATTACAAAAAGAGTTTAAAGACTGGAATTTTAATTGGTCATTGCCCCAAAGAGACGGATACAAAATATTTCAATTATTTGTTAAAGATTCTCCGGAAGTACAAGGGCAAGTTGCATTTAAGGTTAGAGATAATAGTGTTCATATAACTATAATCGAAACTGCTCCACATAATTTTGGCCATAATGGTAAGTATTCTGGAGTTGGTGGACATCTGTTTGCCATAGCTTGTCAATATAGTTTAGATCACGGTTGTGATGGATATGTGGACTTTATTTCTAAATCTAATCTTATGAATTATTATCGTGATAAAATTGGTGCAAAATATGCTGGCGGTCAGAGTATGTATTTAGATACTAATGATGCGATAAGATTGATTAATAAATATCTTAAAAAGGAGGAATAGATATATGGCTAATTTAATTGAATCTCATGAACTTGAGTATTATGCTACAGATGGCAGATTATGTGGTACCGATAATCGAAAGATATATCGTATTCGAGATGTGATATCGCTTAGTGAAAAACTTGGGAGACCACTAACAGAGGAAGAAATGAAAGAGTTCTATATTGGTGAGGAACCTGAAGTAGATGATTCAATCGCCATCTAAGCAAATTACTAATAGTACTTGTTAACCGTCCTTCGGGGCGGTTTTATTTTGGAGATTTTTAGGAAACTATGAAAGAAGCATTAAGCAGGAATAAGGGCCTGATAATGGTCGTGATCGCTATACTACTGCTTGGCGGTGTAGTCTTCTGTCTTAATCGATGGCTTGCTGAGACTGCCGATCTGAGGCAAGTAGAGTCCGAAATGAAGGATATGCGAGAACAGCTCGATTACAGCCGATCTGAGCCGATAGAAGCTGATGATGGCACGGTCTATATCGAGTACAATCCATATACCCCGTATTTCTTGGGACACGATGAGTTCTTCTGTTGGATGCAGATGAACGATACTCCCATCGACTATCCCGTAGCACAGGCTCCTGAAGATGATGAATATTTTTTCTTGACGCACGAGTTTACAGGTAGAGAGAACCGTTACGGGTGTCCGTATGTGCAGAACGACCAGACGGAAGATGACGATATCATATATATTTATGCCCACAACAACGCCAACAGCACGATGTTCGGATCCTTTGTGAACTTCAACGAAGAAGACTACTTCAATGACCATTGGTCCTTAACTCTTGATTTTGCAGATGTGAGACGGGAGTATGAAATCTTCGCAGTAATGGATATTGGACTTAACGATTCAAGATTCGAATTTTGGGATGTCCTTAACTTTAACGAAGACCGGACCGAAGAAGCATTTTTGAATCAAGTCTTGGGAATGTCTTTTACGAAGCGGTATGAGGGTATAGATAACCTCGTAGGATCTGAACAATACGTCTGTATGCTCACCTGTGAGTATTCACATTCACACGGCAGAAGGATCGTTTTTGCCAGGCTTATAAATGAGATCCCGTATGATCGCGATGTTAATGCGGAGATTATCGCACATGAGGGGAGATAGCAACGTCATTAAGTTAAGGTTCGATGCTCAGATTATGGTTTAATTGCTATCTTAACCAGAATAAGAGGTAATTGGAGGAAAAAGGTATGACTGAACGAAAAATAGAACTTCTAAAAACAGTTATAATGTTTTCAATTTACGAAATAGTAATGACTGTAGCAATATGTGCAGTGTTTCACGGTCCATTAAAAGCATATTTGTTCTTTGTAGGTATAGCTGTTATACACAGTGTCATAAATATGATCCAAGGCGAGAGTTATCGAGGCAAGAACCTGGAAACCTACTCAATTACGACGGCGGCGAACCGCAACAAATAAACTAATCTAAGTATCAGCTGATGTGTTGGCTATTTTTATCTGA
>Ga0129316_1000428_pt1 | contig 24304 bp, 24 predicted proteins | sample Cm1ome_2_FD_94429 | JGI IMG/M metagenome (GOLD analysis project Ga0129316, IMG submission 94429) | Eastern black-and-white colobus group fecal microbial communities from Wisconsin, USA - Cm1022B metagenome | ecosystem: Host-associated > Mammals > Digestive system > Large intestine > Fecal...
GCAAAAGAAACAGAAACAGGAATTGTTACGCCTTGCCGACAAGTACAAAAGCAGAGCCTATGCAGAGGCGAAAATAAATCAAGGAAAGACGGTGGCATATTTCGATGGCTTCTTTGAAATATACATGCCTTTCCCTGATATTGATGTCTGGAAGCGAATACTCGCTGACACTACCGCTTAATGCCCGAACTCTTCTTGGGATAGTGTTTGCTGTGGGCGAATCTCATGCAGCGTCTGGCAAAGCTGAAAATATCCTCGTCCTTATCCCTCCAAGGCAATTCCGAGTTAGAGCCACCGCCACCTCCAGACTGCGTGATGCTTGTTGCCCCATTGATGCCCTCAATGAACATCTTGACGGCTGTGCCAAGCACATCTTTGAAACGCATATCGCACATATCCTCAATGATGGTGTTCTCTGCCATTTTCTTGGCTTCGGGTACATTGGCGCAAATCCTACTGCTCATCGTCAGCAGTTCTTGGAAACTGCCTGCAAGGATAGAGGCTTGGGCGTATGTTTGCAATGTCCGTGATGTTTGCTCCTGCACGACACGCAATGTTTCAGCCTCAGACTTCTGCGCCCTTGTCATGGCTCTGAACTCGGCAAGGGCTTCATCGGCTGCACTCAGTTTTTCTCGTTTGTCCGTCAGCTTGAACTCCAAGGTGGACAACTGGCTTTTGAGCCGTTCCAGTTCCTTTGACAACTCGGAATGTTCGCCATTCTGTTGTTCCAACTGTTTCTCAACCTCATGGATTTTGTTCTCCACCTCAGACTTCTGGTGAGTGAGGTTTTCTATCATCGTTTTCAGACCCTTAACAGCATTTTCCTTTCTGCGAATGTCAAGCTCCAGTTTGCCGTTTGCAATTTCCAACTCACGGCTTTCGGCTTGGAGTTGTCTATACCATTCGTCACGAGGGATATGCTGGGCATTGGTAGCCGATACTGATTCGCCACGTACCAAGCCCCACTTTTTGTTGACCTCTGCCAAATAGTCGTGGATAGCATCCAGTTTGTTTGCGTCACCACCAAAAGTATCTCGGTATTTGATACGCATCTTCTGTTTCTTCTCATCGTACATAATGGGCGTTACAAGGCAATGGATATGCGGTGAAGACTCGTCAAGATGGACTGAGAAGTCAATGATGTTGTCTTCGCCCCAAGCATCAGCTACAGCCTTGTAGATGTCCTTTGCCCACAATTCTATCTCCGATTTGCGCTTGACATGGCTGTTGTCTGCACCTTTCGCTCGCTCCACATTCTGGTCTCCGAAAGCCATTTCTCGCATTCTGTCGGCATCGCCCGAAAATATCATGTTGCAGGCAATGCGGTATTTGGGCGTTTCAAGCCCTTTGTTAGGGTCTTCCGCACCAGTGGCTTCCAAACGGTCTTGAAACCGCTCCAAAATGGGCTTAGAAGAGCCGAGAGGTACAATCTTACTGCCCTTGACTATCTCAAAGCTGAGATGCGCACGGCTCTTGTCGTAGTTAAACTTCTTGTTGGAGGCTTTGGCTTCCCATTGGGATTCCGTCCAACGCCTCTGATGTTCGTTATCTTCACCTGCCGAAAACGACTTGACGGCTTGTTGGTGAAACACTTGGTATTCTGGCATAATGTTATTTCTAAGATGGGGTAATGAAATTTATAAAATGAGCTTGCTCTGGTGTCCTACTAAGGGCTTGCCTGATGGAGCATAATTCGGTTGGTGATAACCATACCGAGGATTATGTTCCCCATCTACATTATGCGTACATATAGGCAAGCCTCTTCTGTTGTGTACCATCACTGCTCTAAAACGGTTTTGATGAAGTCTTGGCATTGCGTTCTTACTGGCAAACTGACAGCATGAAGGCAAAAGCCAAGACTAAAAATGAATGAACGGTAGGTTACATTTCACGTTGTTCGTGGAATTGCTCCATATCTTCCGCTAACAACTGCTCTCTTACATCATCAGGGATTTCTTCCAAGGAATGGATTTGCTCTATTTCCGAAGGAGTGATTTCTGATGAATCGGAAGAAGGCAAAGGCAAAGTTGAAGAAGTCGGATCTGAAACAGACTTGTTCGGGTTCTGTTCCGGATTCGCTTTGCCGTTGTCTCGCTTATAAAGGGCATTGGCTGTATAAACCGTTTCACCCTCATGCTTCCACGCTGCTATGCACCTCATATCCATAATGGTGGTAAGGCAATCTGTTTTTATTGTTACGATACCCAACTGTTCCAACTGTTTCAAGAAGCGGATAACTGTCTTTCGGTTGCAGTTCCATTCCTTTGAAAGTTCAAGGGCTGATACACAAGTTTGTCCTTGCATTAGTGGTTTGGATATGCCACGCTTGGTATAGGTGGTATCGGCAGTTGCCGTGTGGTGAAGTAGTCTGCGGAAACATTGTATTCTGTTGATGCCTCCCTCGTTGCTACTGAGAAAATTCAGTTGTTCGTCCGTCAATGACAAATAGTAAGTGACTGGGCGAGTTTTGTCTATCTCTTTTCTTTCCATGTCCGAATGGTTTATAAATGGTGAATGACTGAAAGGGCAACAAATCATCGGTGAAGACCATGCTGTTGCCGTGGCATATCCTCACTGACAATCTCCATGAGTTTTCTATCCAAGCGTTGAAGCTCATCTTTGTTAAGACTGTTTATTGCCTCTATGCTTACTCGTAATGCAACGGCACGTCTTCCATACAAAATGGCTTGTTCGTCATTGTCTATGGCATGGTTTGCACCAGTTGCTTCAATGTAATCATTGACGGCATCCCTCATGGATAGTTCACGAAGTCCTGTCTTAGTCCAGAGGACAGACAGTTTGACTGCCTGTTCCTTCTTAGCTTCAAATTCTGTTGTTCTCATGGCTACTTGACACTTAGATTTTTCAAGATACGGTTGGCTTCTTCTGAAACCTGCGCCTTTGACGCAATCGCATTTCTGCGAATCCATGTCAAGAGTTCCGCTTTCTCGAAATACACCATCTTGCCATTCGGCTTGTAATAAGGAATAGTCTGCTCATGTGTCATCTTGTAGAGCGAACTTTTTGTCACTCCCATAAATCGGGCAGCTTCTTCCAAAGTCAGCACTTCCTTACCTGCTGACAGGGTATTTTCAAGCACTTCTACTCGCTTGGCGAGTTTTAGGTTCTCCAGCATGAGTGCTTGAACATCTGGAGTAACGCTTTGATTGGTTCGTGATTCCATAATCTGTTGATGTTTTAATTTGACTATTTCATCATGACCATTGTTTGTGATTGCAAGTTGAAAGTGGTGCAAAGGTATGTAAGATATTTCTCATTCTGTTAGAAATGCTTGGTCAAAGACGAAATCTTAAGTTATATTATAATAATGAAGTTGTTTCATACTCTAAATCATACTTGGATGAAATAAAGTGAAGACAAAATCAAACTTAGAAACGATAGTAAGAATACCAAAGAAACGCTGTTTTTGGAACTTGGTTGTCAAACCCTCAAAACAGCCATAAAATGCAGAAATGGTGCTTGGGCTGTAATTTTATAGTTGCAAATACGCAATTATCTCTTTTTTATTTGGAAATTTTTGTTGCACGTTTGTTACGTGGAGGTGTTTTATAAAATAACAATGCTGATAATCAGTGAGTTACACAGCGAAATAATCCCACGAAGTAGAGCATGGCTCCATAGAAATGCACGGTCAGATACCTTGTCAGCCACTTCGCCCAACTGCTTTCCCATTTCGGCAGTAGCGAGAACGCCCATTGTATCGGTCCGAATATCGTCAGCATTCCCAATAGTATCTGCTGGCAATAGATGGTGCTCCACCAACCGATGCGGAAGACGATCAATGCTATCAGCATTACTATCTTGTCGATGTTCACCACTGCTCCTGCTGTCAAAGAGGTAAACCACAACTTGGCTGCGTCCTTTTCCATATTGGTCACTTCATCCACACCTGTCTGCTCCATGGTCGATTCCACCAGATTCGGGTCTGTTGTTCCCTTATGGGCAATGTCTGCCTGGGCTTGTACGTTGGTGTACATCGTGTCTCTGGTATAGATAAGCTGCTGAACTTCCGTAAACTTGTCCTCTATCTGTGTGGCTTCCGCCTCATAAAGGTCATGGGTATAACTTCCGATGGAGTTTGGAATGTAACTCAGGAAGTCCAATACGCACCAACTGCTACCACTATTTGTCATACCAGTATCGGCTGGTGGGTACCACCAACAGAGGATGATACTTATCACCAATGGCTTGAAAAGCTTCATTACATCCAGTGGCTCATGCTTCACCATCATCTTGTAGGCCATATTCGCTGCCACCACGATGGAGAAGAGGGCGGCTAATGCCATACACATCTGTACAACCCACCAAAAAGGCCCATTCGAGCCAGTAAAAGTAGCGTCGCACAGGAACTCGTTGGTCTGGAAAATCACGTCATCAATCTCTTCTTCCAAGATGTTGATGCCGAAGTCGGATAATATGCTGCTGTTGTCTGCCATATCTTTTTATCTGTTTACTGTCAATTCATTGTCATCATCATCTGAACCATTATTGTCTTCACCTGATGATGTATCGTTTCTCACTGTCATTCCAGCCTCTCGCCATTTGCTCGATGCATTGCTGATGATGCTTCGTTTGTTGGCGGTCTGGTAGTTGCTGTTTGCTGTCAACAGTTCCTTGATCTTGCTGGCATTCGACATCTGCACCAGTTGCTTCACCAGTGTCTCGTTCTGTTTTGCTACATCTGCGTAAATCTGCAGATACATCTTCTTGCGCTTGGCATTGGGCATATAGGCATCCTTGGTGGCTTTGATGGCTGTCTCATAGACATGGTAGTATTTCGTCCATCGCTGCTTGTCACCGATGGATCCGCCTACAGGCAGGATGCGGTCGATGTTGCTCTTGAAGGCATTCATCTTGTTGTTGATTTTGCTTCCTTCCACCTTCCAGGCGAGGTCAATCTGACGGTCTGCCATATTCAACGCCTCAATCTCTGCTCTCTTGGTCAAGGCTGAGTCGATGGCTTCGGCATATTCCACTTGGTTGTAGGCACCGATTCCTGCTGTGGTACGAAAACCGAGTTTGTTCTTGCTTGCAGCCGATTTCTTGTAACTGCTGTGCAGTAACTGATAGTACAATTCTGGTGACAGACTACCACTACCGATTTCCATTACCGTTATCTGGTTCTTTTTCGAACTGTCATGATTGTATGTCACATAACTCTGGGCATTGCCTGTCATGGCTATGCCCAACAATAGTAATATAGCTCCTGCCTTTGTTTTCTTTCTATCCATGCCTATACATTATTATATATGGGTTATAAATTCTTCGTTCACTCAATATCCGAGTTTACCTGCCACTCGCCACCGTCCGAAGGCATCTTCAAGTATTTGCTGCTTGGTCCTAGTTCGGTAAACCTTTTCCTTCCAATAGCCGATGCGCACTTGGATATATCGCCACGACTCAAAGTAGCTTTTGTTCAGATGCTTCTCTATATTGTCAAGCGAGGTGTTGATGCTTTCTAATACCACAAGAAGGTCTGCCGTGGAACACGCTGCCGTTCCTGTGGCATACAGCACCAAGTCGCTCACGCTTTTGTAGAGGTATTCGCCTTCATTTGCGATATTCTCTATGGCTCGCTTGTTGATTCCTATCAATATGGTATCGGCAAGCGAAATGCGCTTTCGTTTGATGACTTTCTCGTTGTAATCATCGAGTAGCTTCTTGTAGTCAGATATTCTGTCGCTCACACTCTCGTAGGTGGAGTACACGTTCAGACTGGTTCGTAAACTCTGATACAGCACATCAATCACATCAAATGCCCTGGTGTACTTGTCAATGTCAACGTTCAGTTCATTGTATGCCTTGGTCTCGTCCTTACTGTAACTGTGCAATAGTTTATTGCTGTATTCCAAAGTGCTTCTTGCAAGCAACAGGCTCCGCTGTTTCTTGTGGTCATTGATGTAGGCTTCTACGCTGGCAACATCAAATCCCCATTGGGCGAATGTTTTAGAGGGGAGGGCGAGGAGCAAGATTGCAATCAGCAATGTTCTCACAATGCCAATACGTTGTCTCTTGCTCACTGACCCTGCAACCCTCTCCGCTGCATCAGCCTTATATTCTTTTCTATTTCTCGTTTTCATTGTCTTCATCATTAAACTTGCCGTGATAGTCATCTGAATGTTTGGTGTCGGCAGCTTTCCTTAACCAACGTTTCTTGCATTTCTCCACCAGTGTCAACCGTCGTCCTTCATCAGCATTGATACGAGGAGCGATATCCATCAGTACGTCGATGATGTTGCGCTTGTAGTGCATCATCTTCTCCAACGATACCAAGTCTGCGTATATCTTGGTAATTCTGCTGTCCACCTCTCTGGCTATTTCCAGTCTGTCACTCGACCATAGCAGGTGATAGGTATCGTCCGTACCATTGTCATCGGCAGGTGCGCTCTTGGCATATTCGGTAGTTATCTTGCACGACGGATATTCCTGTGCTATTTCCGATATGCGCTTGTTCACTTCGTCCGCCTTCTCCTGCTCGGTCTTGCTTGGGTCAAGCGTTATCACATCCACTACCGAGGTGTTGGTGTATTCCGATGTCAGCTCCCAACTGATCTGCAGGATGGCTCTGTGTATCTTGATGCCCAAGAAATATTTCGGCTTTCGGGCTATCTTCAATGTTGCCTTGAAGGTGATGATGCCGTTGATGTTGGGCATGGTGGCTTTTCGGATGTAAGTATAGCCGCTCCATGTTCCTTCCCCTTGCCAAGTCAGGTTGTAGGCACTCTTGCAGTCGTTCATAATGGCTGGTATGCGATAGTAGTCATCCGTCGCCACGTCATTGTCCTTTCCTGCCTCTGCCTTGGCTTCCTCTATTTCCCTTTGTTTCTGTTGCCATGTGGCAAGTTCTTTGTTCAGTTGTTCGATGGTAGTCTTGTTCTTGTTGTATTGCTCCCGATAATTGGCTGCATCGTCCACACTCGCATTGGCGATTTGCTTGACAAGTGACTTGTTCTCAGCTTCCAACTGATTGATTTGCGATTGCAGAGAGGCTACTTTGGCATTGGCTTCCTGCTCCTGCTTATACAAATCTGAGAGGTCGAGGGTGTTTTCTGTCACCGATGTTGTCATGGCGCATTTCTTGCTGTGGTCATTCAGCGAACCGCCACAACTCTTGCATTTGTATTGTGTGGTGCCTTGCCCCAGCTGCACGCCATCGCTACACGTTACGCTGATGGTCACGCTCTCGCATCCCTTCAGTTTGGCGGCATCGGTTGCCTGATAGTAGTTGCGTGCATCACTGCCTATATAATAGGTATAGCCTTCCTCGTTGTCATTCCATTCGCTCAACCGAGCTTGCAGTTGTGCCTTGAAGGTGTTCAAGTCCATCGAATAGGAGTCGAAGACTGCCTCATACACTTCTTCTGTTCTGTTCCAGCTCTTATACACCTGTATCTCGTAGGCGTATGCCTTCTGTTTCTGTCCTTTTTTCTTGCTACTGATGATGTAGCTATTCAGCCAGTAGCTGATACTGTAGGTAAAGCCGTCATTCTGGTTGTTGAGCTGCTGTACCCTTGTCCTTGACCATCCTGCATGATTCTCCGAGTTTTGCAGGATGGTTTCTTTTTGGCTGCTGTTGGGATAGAAGTTGGCATCCTTGGTGTTGATTCTGTACCAGTGGTCGCCTTTCAAGATGCTGTTGTCATCAGTGGGTGGTACATAGTTGCACAGTTTTTCTTGTCCTTGGTCTCGTCGGGCGATATACCATCTTTGCGTATAGTAGTTTCCTGCGGTCTCGTCTAAATAGTCCGTCATCCATGAGGTTAGGTTATAGTTGGCAAGAGAGAAAAGTCCTGCCACGTTGTCCTTGCCTCCAATCATGCCCAAGAGAGTGGTGCCTATGCTCTTGTCGAGACTTTTGAACAGCAAGGAATAGTTATCCACAATATCGATGGCTGCACCGAGCTTGCCTTGGAAGAGGTCATTGAACTGGCTGCTCTGCAACATGGTATTCCCGATATTGTTCATTCCTGCTCCTGCAAGGTAGGCTCCTGCCTTATATAGGTTGTCGATGTCGGATTTCAGATTGTCCACTGTAAAATTGCCTGGCACCTTCGACAAATCGTCCAATATCTTCTTCCAATCCACGTTGCCAATCTCTGAAAGTTTCAAGATGGCTGCTATCTCCTGGTTGATTTGCAGAAAGGCAATGTCCGAGAATGTGAGGGTGCTGTTTGTTACCACACTCTCAAACTGCATACACAGGTTCTTGGTATCATCACATATCTTCACGAGATAACTTCCCCAATAGAGGGCTGTCTGCGGACTTTTCAGCATCATTCCTGCCACCGTCCATATCTTCGGCATGATTTTGCCCGACACCATGTTGTGGATACGGCGGTAATAGTAGTTCTCTGTGCTACTGTTCCAAATGCCCAACTCTGTCATTGCTTTACGCTCCAAGAATTTGGAGGCGAAGATGCCGGCACTCGCCACTTCCGCAGCATTATAGTGCTTCAAGATGTTTTGCACCTGCTCGTTATAGTATGCCTCTGCCACGGCTTCTGTTCCGTAGGCGGCAGCCATAGCAGCCACAGTCTGCTTGTCATAGTTCACGCTATAGTACTGTGCGTCAGCCTTTGCCAACACACAGACTATCAGCATTATAATGGATAGAAGTCGTTTCATCTTTGATTACTTTTTATTTTTGTTCCCTAAATTCAGTACTTTTCCTGCCTGATTTACCTTTTGAGCAAAAGCGAGGCTCTTGCTGATACCACTTGCATCCCAATCCCTGCAATAGGCTTCGATGGCTTGCTGATGATTGCATTTCAACTCTCGCTTGTAGAGTTTTAATGCTTCCTTCTCCGCTCGTTCCGTGGTGTAGGTCATATAGCACTCATGCGGTTCTTCTACACCATACACATTACTGGTCTGTCCTCGCCTGATGAACACTTCACGGAAGAAGCTGCGTCCTTCCTTATTCTCCAAACGGTTGATGGTGAATATCTTCTTGCAGTCCACATCGGTCAAACCGAGTATCGTCTTGATGGTATCGAAGCGTTCCTTGAACTTGCTCTGGTCGAGCAGCATTACCACATCCGAGTTGTTGATGATGGCTTCTTTCACTATCTCACTGCCGATGATGTCCTGTATCTCCTGTGTTACCACACCCACGCTTGCCCAGAACTTTCTGGCGGTCTTATACAGATATTTTATGTATTCCGCCATCATGGGCGAGGCAATGGCCTTCCATGCCTCCTCGATGATGAGCATCTTTCGGTTCTTTTTGATGCGCATCTTCTGCAGGAACACGTCCATGATGATGAGTGTCACCAGTGGAAAGAGCAATGGATCATCCTTGATACTGTCGATTTCGAAGACGATGAAGGTCTCATCAAACAGACTGCTGTCCATATTCTCATTCAGCGTCACATCATGGCTGCCTCCTTTATAGAAGTCCTTCAACAGATAGTTGTAGGATGACAGGTCTATGCCATGCAGACCGTTCTCCTCGCATATTTTCGGCAGTCGCTCAGTACTGAACTCATAGAAGCTGTTGAAACAGAGGTTGCTCACTCGCTTGGTGGTGAAGTAGGCATCGTAATACTCGTTGATGACTTGTTCTATCAGTCTGTCTTCTGTCTTGCTCACTGTGCCTTGACTTCCTTTCCATATCAGCATCACCAGGTTCTTTAGGAATCCCAACTTCTCGATGTTCCATTCCTCTCGCTTGATTTTGAAAGGGTTCATCGTGATAGGATGCTCTTCTGTGTAGGATATGTATTTGCCACCAAAGTATTCACACAGTCCCTCATACGAGTTACCTGTATCTACCAGCACGATGTCGGTGTCCTGCTCATGGGCTTGGCGCACCATGGAATTAACATAAAAGCTCTTGCCGCTTCCCGAAGGACCGAGTACGAAGAAGTTGCTGTTGTCGGTCAGCTTATTCTTTCCCTCTTTTCCCGATATGTCAATGGCCACTGGCACTCCTTGGCGGTCGGTGTAATAGACCTTAAATGGTGTGTCCTCGCTATGCACAATCTTTTCTTTGTACATCAGGCAGGTGGCAGCGTCGCCCAAAGTCATAAATCTGTCGTAGTCGGCATTCATCCCATAGCAATTGCCGGGGAATGAGTTGACAAACAGTTCCAACTGGTTGTAGGCTCGCTTCGAGATATGGATGCCCATCCTGCCAAAGGCATTCTCCAGATGGTTGGTGCATTTCTGTATGTCCGTCTCTGGCTTCACCGTCACTATCAGATTATAGTGGGTATATACCAGCTGTTTGTTTTCCCTCGCTATCACCTCCTGCACTCGCTTGATGTCCTCCACGGCTATCAAGTTGCTTGGGTTTGGCATACTGCCATGGCGGTTCTTCTTTTTGTCTAGCAGGGCAAGCTCACGCTTCTGATTCGGCACAAAGATGATTTGATTATACACCACACTCTCCACACCTGGAATACTGTCCACTAATGACACCAAGTCCACTGGCATACTTGTGTTGTTTACCTCGATGTTGGTAAACGGACGGATTTGTGTCGGCAAGTTGGCGCAATCCACATCCACAAGACTATACACCTTGCAGCGTCTGTCACCCATACCTATCATCTCGTCATCCACCTTGAATCCTGTCATGCTCACCGTCTTATCACGGAAGTTCATGGCAAAGAAACGGTCAACATACAGACTTGCTTCTTGTTTGTTCAGAAACTCCGACTTGATACCGGCATCCTTCAGCTGGTCTTGCACCTTTCTGATTTTCACTAGGAAATCTCGCCACTTCTTGTTGTCGAAGGACATCAGACGGCTCTTCTTGTTCTCCTGCGTAATGGTCAGATAGGTCATGCTGTCCGTATATTCTCTTCCGTTGAAATAGCGAAAGTAGGATTCTGACAGGAACTCATGTCCCTTGCCACTCTCATCCTTGAACTGCTTTCTGGTAAAGATGTCCTGCTTGTGCAGGGCATAGCCTTCACCCAAAGTCTGTGCGATAGCAGCAAACAGGTTGGTGAACTCATAATAGCTGTCTATATTGGCAGAATACTTCTGCACTGGGTTTTCCATTCTCAGGATGGCAGAATACTCTCCAGTCTTGGTATAGAGCACACCGATACCGTCCGTGTCTTCCACGGAGAAGTAGATGTCCTGAAAGATTTTCTTCCGCTTGCCACCAGTGCCAAAGGCATAGACCGATATGGCCATGCCGATACATGTAGCTAAGAAAAATAAGATTACATATAGTACCATACTCGTTTATTCTTCTGTTTCTTCGGATTATTGATGATTTTCTCCCATACTGGATGATTTGTTGTCATTCTCTTGATAAGAGGTATTGGAACTTTCTTCGCCATAAAGGGTTGACACACTATCTTTTGCAGTGGAATCCATCCTGCTTGTTGGTGTTTCCACAGTTGCAGGATGTTCTTCTGCATCTCTCGCCCAAGCAGCTCTTGCCTTGTCTGCACTCCTCATGGCATCCAATGTGGGTGGCTTGTAGGTCTTGTCCTTACAGGCGGTCAGCAATGTCACTGCCAATGCCGTTATTATAATATTCTTTCCTTTCATGCTCACAACTGTGCTTTAGTAGTGCAGATGCAATGTTTTCTGCTGAAACAAATAAAGGTAGGCCCACACCCTTGGGGGAGAATGAGCCTACCAGTCGTTCACTTTCTACTTGTCATCCACATCTTGGTCATGTCGATACTTTTTTGTTTCACATTTTATATGCGCTTGCTGTAGGCATAGATAAACACTCCTTGGTCGTTCTTCTTGGTATGCAGCCCCTTCCGTTGTTTGAACATGATGAGACCTGCACCCGTAGTGATTGCCACGACCAACACGATCAGTCCTGCAATGATACCCATCAGACAGTAGGCGGCAATGAAGCCGATGATGGCTCCTCCTGCCGTGGCTGCTGCCCAATAGATGTACCGCCCCTGTATTCCCATGAATTCAAGGGGCTTCTGGAGTCCCTTAAATAGTGGGTAGTCGGGGTAGCGGATTTCCTGCTCTTCTCTTGCCATTCTTCACGTCGTTTCTCACTTACTGAATATGCACAGAATAACTCTCACTCGTTAGTTTGTCACACCGAAGAACAGAGGTAATGCCTGTGCTGCTGCCACGAGGAAGATACATGCTCCTACAATCATCATGATCTTCTTCTTGACATCCTGCTCCTCGTTGTTCATGGCGATGTAAACGCTGATAGCACCCACTACGGCTACAACACCTGCAATGGCATAGCAGAGTTTGACCACGATAGGCACATACTTGGCAATTTCCTCCGTCACTGTTGTAAGTGCGGTGGTACCTGCCGTGTAGTCACCAGCCGAGTTCTGCGCCATGGCAATGCCACCGCCCACAAGGAGCATCAATGCCAATGTCTTCAAGCGTCCTGAAGAAAGGACGCTCTTGGCGGTCTTCTTCAAATAGTTCGTTGTTTTCTTAAACATTCTTTCTTGTTTTACTTGTTAATGATTCGTTTGGCAACACCTTATTATAATTATATAGAAAGGTATTGTCGCTTTCACATGATATACTCTTCTGCAGTTGAGTCTTAAATCTGGTAGCCAAAGAATGCTGGGAACAGGATGGATGCGCCTATCATAAACAGACAGGCTCCTATCAGCGTCAGTATGGACTTGGTAACTCCATCTTCCCCTGTGTTCATCTTGATGTATATCTGCAAAGCGGATATAATCACCATCACAGCAGCGACAGCGTATGTCAGATACAGCACATACAGCATCATCGTCACCACATAGTCGTGCATCCCTGCCAGTGCGTCTGCTCCCCAGCTATAGTCCACATTACCGCATTTGGCTGATGCTGACAGGGGGAGCAGCGCAAAGACAAAGGAACTTACTACATTCTTTATGATATGGCTAAATTTCATCCTTGACTGGTATTGTTTTGATGTTTGGTTGTCCTGGCTTTGTCTCGCCTTGTTTCAATAGGCTCTCCGTGAAGTCGTTCTGCCATAGTCCGTCTATCCATATGGGAGAAGTGGACTCCATCTGCCCATCCATCTTTTCCTGCAACGACTCGGCTGTGTTCTTCGGCTTCTGTTGGTTGACATCATTTCCTTCGTCTTCATCAACATCATCTTCTCTGCCGGAAGAATCCGTTTCTGGAGAATAATCACTCATTCCGTTGTTCTCTGTTCCCATACCATAGCCCTCATCGTATGATGTGCCATTTTGGAAACTTGTGTCGTATTGCTTGTCGGCAACGCTAAAGCCACCATCGCTTTCATTGACGGCTACTGCGGCTTCCTCTTCCGTTATGTTGCTGATGTCAAACACTTCCTCGTTGCTCTTGGCTTCTTCCTTCTTACCATACAGGTCTCTGGTTATCATCACCGCATAGTAGATAGCGTATGCAATGGTAAGGCTGATGGCGAATATCAAAAATGGACTCATATAATACTTTGTTTTATAGATGATTTATACTCTATGCAGTGGCAAAAGTGCCAGTTGCGAGTGCAAAGTAAAGAGTAAAATCCGACATAAAAGAATTTTGTAAAGTATGGCCATCAAAGTTTAAGATATATTCAAATTATAACTATATATCATACTCTCAATCATACTTTAATCAGCTTTTTCTGTTAGTTTTCGCATGTTTGGGAAAAGGGCATAAAAAAAGCCCTCCGAATGGGAGAGCTTGATAAGGTATATCGTAATACCTTTATTTTTCCATGTATTGTTTCAGTTCCTGTGTGATATATGTCCAAACTTCTTGGAAGGTTAGTGGCTCCTTGAATTTGATTTTCTTCAAATAACTATTCCACATAATATTTCGTTTGGCATCTGTCGCAAAAGAATCCTCGAAAAGGCTATATTCCGTAGAGATGGCGGTGCCTCTATTCTCAAACGTGGCTGTGATGGCTTCTTGCAATGTGTTCAAGTCGATATTTCCTGCTTTTAGTATTCTGTACACATCAAAGAAGTCTTTCATGCGGCTGTTCTCTGTCGCATGGTCTATCATTGCCTGATACTTTTCAGCCACCACGGTCTCTAAAGAGTAAGCCAAGATGTCAACTTCTGGTAATGTGTCCAGCAACACCGGATAAGAAAGGTCAACGGGTGCAGGTGTTATTATGTCGCCAAAGCCTACATCCATGGAAATGACTTGGCTTGCCGTGTCAAGTCCTACCTTGACATGGACTCGCACACCATTATATTCTTTTTTGAGCGTGATTTCTTCTACACTAATGCTATCCTTGTCAAAGACAACTCCGTCTTCCAGACATTCTATGTCGCATAAATTTCGGAATGTCTCCTTGATATTGTCCAACTCACGGCTAATCTGTTGACCAAGGAAGTCTATGTCCAATGTTGGTCTTGCTTTCAAATGCTCATGGGCATACAGCAAGGCACCACCTTTCAATATAAAGCGTTCTTTGTATGGACTTACCGACAGACGGTATAACAGACGCTCCTGAAAGTATCGTGTCAATATCGATTGGTAGAAGACATTCTCTTCTTTCGATATATTAAGCAGTTTCGCTCTTACCGAGCGAGCATAATTCTTCGTTGTCATATGTATTATTTTATAGTTCCATTTGTAGATATGTTCCCAATGTTTTGGCAACTCTCAGTTGTGAGGCATATTTCATCAGTTTGCTGACATTACGATCTCTGCGTTTCAGATATTCCTTTATAATCTCCGTACAGACATCTATGCCTATTTTGTTTCTATACTTTACTGCATCACAGACACATTTCTCCACGTCATATATCCTCACCTTGAAACCCTCAATCTCTGTATTCGTAATTCCAAGGTTAAAGGCGGTATCACTCCAATGGTATAGTGTGATTGGGGGATAATCTGGAAGTGTGATTTTTCGGCCTCTTTTTATTGCAAGACAATATTCTTGTGGTACTTGTGTAGTCATCTGATAATGTGACCAAGCGGAATACAGACACAACACACCACCAGGAACAACCTTTTCCACATCAAGCATTTGACTTGCCAAATGGTCATCGGTTGCATACACACCTCTTTTTATTCTGGTGAGTTCGCCATTCTTGGCGGCTTGCAATACTTTATAGTATGCAGCTCTTCCTGCCATATCTTTTGCAGAGATATAGCCTTCAGATTTTGGATTTGTCATACGCTTTTCCATGATTTGCATCTTTAATTCTGTACAAAGTTACTACATATTTTCAAAAGTGTAGTATATTTGTACGGAAATCTACGCAAAAATCACGCAAAATATAGTTTTCTACGGAGAATATTGACTTTCTCCGTAGAAAATTATCGCTTTATACATCCTCTTTATGCGGAATAATGGATTTTCTGCCGATAAGATAATCATTGACATCCTTGTATTCTGCATATCTTATGGATTCGTTGATTGCCCTGTTTTGATAACAGTCCATGATTGTATGGGCAGCCACCGTTCCTGCTTGGTCATTATCAAGATAACAATGGATAGCAGTGTAACACGCCAATCGTTCCATGCATTTCCCAAGGCTACTGATGGAGTTCAGTACAATATAATCACATGGCTCTTGTATGCAAATCACATTGTCGCCTCGCTTTTCCAAAGTCTTGTACGAAAGAAAGTCCATAAACCCCTCGAAGATGCAGCATCTGTCCTGCACTCCAACTTGCTGTGAATGTATCAAGGATATGTTTTTCTCGCCCAAACAACCTTTATAATATGGGTTACGCAGCTCATAACCATCCCTGTTATTTGGAAAGGCTATACCAAAATACCGCTTGCCCTTGAACATGTACCAAATCTCCTTGCAATAGCGTTTACCTATGTCCGCATCCACATGGCGTGAACGCAGATACGACATAAGCACAGGGTAGGACAATTCTTGGATATGTACCTTGTTCATCTTGTCTGTCTCTACTTGTGTTGGTATGGGAGGTTTTGCCTTTGTGGACTTTGGGTTGTTCATGTCCGCTGCTATATGCTGCAATGCAGCACCCACATCATCCGTATTGTAGAGAAGTTGGGCAAGAGCGATGATGTTGCCACCCTTGCCAATAGCAAAGTCATACCATTGGTTTCGGCTAAAGTTCACCTTGAACGATGGCTTTGTCTCCGCATGCAATGGCGACAGATAATAAGATGTGGACTTGCTGCATCGTTTGGGCTGATGTCCCAATGCGCTCAGATAGTCCGTGAGTTTGATTTCCTTTGCTTGTTGTATGTTCATCTTTCATTCATTTTTTGTTCATTCGTGCGCTTATTATATATACACCAGAGTGAATGAACGGTTTTGTGAAGTCATTTTGTCGTATGTCCATGTAGTTAAATATGATGCCACTTCACAAAATCCGTCCGTTCTACTATTATATATACACCGAGGTGAATGAAGTGGTTTTTGAAGTGATTTTCGCTTCATCCTCACTTCTTCACCTCCTGCTCTTCAAGCAGCGGAAACGAAGGATAATCCTTCATTCTGCAATACTCGTTATTGCCACACTTCACCACCAGTTTGCTCTTCAATAGGAAGGTCAGCAACTTTGACATCACTGTTCTACCTCTGGCAAAACCAATAGTTGTATATCCTTTCGTCAATGCGTTTATCACATTCTCATAACCTGACACCACTTTCTTGCCGAAAGCCATTCCAAGTGCCTTGTCATGCTGCTCATCGGTAATGTCGGCTATTGTCATCTTCGGCTGTTTGGCTGTGGTGGAGTCAACCACATAGTCCTTGGCAATCTCTGGAAGTCCCTCCTTGTTTATTTGGAACGCAAAGGGCGCAAAGTCCTTGTCTCGGATGTTGAGCGGTTTCACTTCACTCACATTCGCCATCGAATTGCTCTTGCTTATCACCAGTACCGTCTCAGCCTTGTTGCTGAGTTCCGTTCCTATGTGACCTCTTACATTGTCATCACCCTTGTTCAAGTGTAGAACACAATGTATGTGCAGGTCATAGCGGCTTGACCACTGCATCAGTTTGTTGATTATATGGACGGACTCGCTCGGATTGTTGATGTCGAGCATCAAGTCCCTTATGCCGTCAATGATGACCAAGCCAAAGCCCTTTTGCGTCTGCAAGGCATATTCTATCAGTCGCAGTCTGAGGTTGGGACTGTACTCTCGCAGTCCGAAGAACACAAGGTTCTCGCTGTTCATGTTGTCGGGCAATCCTGCAAGTCGCAGGATGCGCTGCATTACGCTGTGGCAGTGAAAACGGCTCTGCTCCGTATCAACGTAGAGTATCTTACGCTTGTCATCGGGTAGTTTTGCCGTATATTGCAGCACCTTTCCGTTAGCAAGCGAGGCAGCTACCAAAGCGGACACGTTGAATGTCTTTCGGCTCTTCGCCTTGCCAGTGGAGGCACTGAAGTTGCCAAGCGTGGCTATGGTTGAATTGTCCACCCATATTATCTGTGGCGGTGTCTGGTAGGTCTCATCCGCATGGATAAGCGATGCGTTCAGTAGTTTTTCCAGCAAGTCTGTATTGTCCGCTGCGCCTTCAAGGAGGCTCATGTCGTTCATTTCTTCCATCGTCATCTGCTCTTCAAGGGTTTGTTCATCACATAGCGTATGGCATCCTGCTCATACACATTCTTTGTCTTCACTGGATGCTTCTTGATCCATTCCACCAGTTCTTCCTTGCTGAAATAGATAGTCTTGCCGTTTGGCTTGTAATGGGGAATGGCAAAGGTACGTGTCAGTTTGTAAAGCTGACTCTTTGAAGCGTCAAGGAATACGCTTGCTTCGTCAAGGGTGAGCACGTCTTTTCCTGCAAAGAGCCATTTCTCCAAGCACTTGATGCGGTTCAACACATCCTCCACTGGTCCAAGCAGCTTGAATGCTTCTTCCATCTGTTGAATGCGCTCGGCAAGTCTCATTGGTGTCATATCTGCCAGTTCTTGTTCTGTCAACTCGTGTTTATCCACGTCTATCGTTGGCGGTAGGATAGCACCATCCTTTGGCGGATTGTTTGTCTGATTTGTTGTCTGTCCAATCATTGTCGTTATTCTATTTATCGTTACACATAACGAGGTCGCCCTCCATAACCAGGTTTCTGATTACGGAGGGCAAAGGTAAGGGCATTTATATCCAATCGGATGGAAGTGCGCTTGACTGTCAACCGACTATCAAGCCAACTGTCAAGGTTTTCATCTGTCAGATGGTGTCCTTGCTGTCATTTTTACCGCAATCTGCTATTTCTTGCACTTTCTTGCGGATAGCCTCATAGATGCTGGCGTTGGTACCTTTGGCATCACTGGTTGCTGAGGACAACTTTGTTGTTGTAAGTGGCTTGTCTGTTGATGAAGACAGGATGAGTTTATGCTTGGCAACGACCGACTGCCATTGCTTGCAAATCAAGTTCTTGCTGCAGAGCATATCAAAGAAAAATGCCACACGTCTGTTACTTCTCGCCTTTAGCTGCTTGCTGACTTGGCACGAGAAGAGTTTTCGCATATCCTCTTCCGACACATCGGTCGAGAACAAATAAACCTCATTGGCATGGCGCGCAATGAGGTTCAACTGAGTAGAATCAAAGTAACATTGAAAGTCCTGTTTCGGTTTGGTTTCTTGTGCTGTTTGTAATATTGACGGTGGTTTACCATGGAGATACTGACCGTTTGGAGGCGGCTCCGTGGTGTTGAACTTGTGATGAAGAGCCTTATAGTCATGATACTCGAAATCCACTTTGGTAAAGAATATGACTACTAAGTCCTCACGTTCTTCAAGAAACTCCTCCATGATGTAGAAGTTCTTCTTGTGTTCGTTCTTTCCTGCCGCATACTGGCAGTCCGTATAGGAATGGCTGTTGAGAAAGTCCTTTTTATAGCGGTGATACAGTTTACCGCATCCTATAACTTCCGTCTGATAGCACTCGTGGGCTTCCTTGAAGAACAGCCACAGTTTGTTGGTGGCGCAAATGCCATTTGCACCGTTAGCGAAGGTGCATTCATTGCATTGGGGTAAAAAGAGAGAACGAGGAGTCTTCTCGTCCTTGGTTGTTTGATGTATTGTTATGTTCCATTTTTATTCTTCGAACGCACTGTCCAATAGGGAAACAGCCTCGTCCTTTTTCTTGTTGATGATTTTTGCGTAAATTTGTGTCGTGCGCACCTCCGTATGACCGAGAAGTTTGCTTGTAGTGTATAGGTCTGCGCCCATGGTCAGCTCCATCGTGGCGAAAGTATGGCGCGAAACATGATAGGTCACGTGCTTGCTGATACCTGCCGCACGGCTCCATTCCGGAATGCAGTCGTAGTTCTTGCTTGGCAGTGTTGGAAACACATTGTCCTCGTCACTTGCAGATCCACGCTCAGGCATCCAACGAAGGGCTTGCTTGTTGAGAGGAAGATAGAGAGGCTGCTTGGTCTTGTACTGTAATATCTCAACTCGTGTCTTGTCACCCTCAGTGATGATGTTCTTCCACTTCAAACTCTTCACGTCACTGATACGGAGTCCGCAGAAGCATGAAAACAGGAACGCCGCCTTGATATCCTCACGCTTGCAAGGGGTGTCAATCAGCCTCTTCACCTCGTCAACGGTCAGATACTCTCGCTTGGTACCGCCACCTTTCAGAACATCCATGCGAAGACGCAATACGGGATTGTCGTCCATTATCTCTTCCTCAATAGCCATGTTGAAGGCTGCTTTGAGGCATTTGAGATAGTTCATCACCGTGGATTTGGATGGATGGGTGTGCTTGTAGGTGATATAGTCGTTCAACAAGAACACCATGAAACCATTGCAGTATTCCTTGGTCATCTCTGCGAGTGTCACGTTTGGCGAATGTTCTCTCACTGCATTCAGCACGCTGTTCACCCAGTTTCGGGCAGATTGTCTTCCTCGCTCCACTTGTGCGTCACGGAATATTTCCAACCAATCCACAAGTCGCATTTTGATTCTCGACTTGTCTTTGAGTCCTGCGATACCGTTGGTGATGCTCATGATACGTTGTGCCTTGATGGCATAGACCGCTTGCATCGTCTGCTTGTTCTGCTCCTTGGCAGCTGCATCAACCTCTGGAATGAGATAGAGACGCAGATAGTCGTAGGTTCGGCGACCATTGACATTGATGGATAGATAGACCGACTTGTTGCCGTTGGCAAGTTCCTTGAAGCGGATTCTCACAGGCTCCTTGGTCTTGGAATTTCTCTTGCGCTCAGTCTCTGCAACGGCAATCTCAGTCTTCACTTTCTTGGTGGCAAGATACTCCTTGTATTTGTCCACGTTGGTATCGGTATCTTCTCCATGCGGCTTGTAGCCTCTTCTGCCGACACGCTTCTCAAAGGTTCCGTCCTTCAATGCCTTCATGCGTTCCTTGGCCTTTTTCTCAGCTTCTTTCCAGATTTCCTTGTGCTTCTCCTCGCTGTCATCCTTACGAAGATAAAGACCGACCGACTCATAGGCACGTTGTCCCTTACCATAATATATATCAAGGAAGAGGGAACGGTCTCCATTGCGCATCTTGCGACTACGGACTATCACTGAACTGGTGTATTCCTCAACTTTCTCCACTTGGTTCAGCTCGTCAGAAGGATCAGTGAAAGTCTCTCCATTGACAACCTCTCGCATCTTGCGTTCTTTCAGACGCTCTGCCGTCTCCATAACCAAGGCATTATTCTGCTTGTCAGTCTCGGTAATCTCTGGGTTGATATAGAGCTTCAGAAACTCGTACTTACGCTCACCATTATAATATATGTCGAAGTAGAGCGACTTGCTGCCGTTGGCAAGGTTCTTGAAACGAAGAGTGACAGCTTCACGCTTGTTGGGTCTGCCTCTATGTTTTTTGATTGTCCCATCTATGGCTCTGTCCTCACCGTCATCGTCAATAAACTTCCATTGGTGTCCTTCTCTGCCAGAAACAGCTCCGACAGCTTCGTTTGTCTCACTTTCCTTTCCCTTGGCACTTTTGCCAGTTTTAGCAGTATTGCCATTCTCCTTCTTACTTGCTCGTGCGGTCTTCTTGCTTGAAGTTGTTGTAGAAGCAGGATGCTCCAAGGAAGCCTTCACTGTTTCCAACTTTCCCGACAGGATTTCTTGCACTCGTTGGTTCTTGACAGCTTCAGCCTTCTGCAAGGTCTCGGCATTGACTGCCTTAGCCTTGTCATCGTCCTCAGGAAGCAGATAAAGCTTTAAGAACTCATACGACCTCTTTCCACTTTTGTAAGTGTCGAGATAAATCGACTTTGTGCCATTCGCCAAATCCTTGTAGCGTATGCGCACAGGTTCATTGTTACTTCTCATGTTACTTTGTTATTTATTCTACTTATTGTCATTTTGCGAGATTTGTTACTCACGGTGCAAAGATACGAAAAATAATTGGATTTGTTACCCAAATTAAGAACCAATTACGAACCATTAACTATGATAAATTATAAAATCAAATGGTAAAGTAACAAACAAATAACAAAATACACACTTTGTTAAATACCTGCTATATGCTGTATATATTAGCATTTACGCACGTTTTATTATCATTTTGAATGTTGCATGAGATTTGACGTTGCTCGTTCTTGACTGAATGGGCAATGCGAGAAGCCTCAAGACGTAGGACGAGTGACAAGATCAGACTCCTACGCTTTTTGTTTATAGTCAATAACTTTTTCATGTAACAATGTATTGCCGATACTTGGGAGTCAGTTGGCCAGTTAAACACGTATGAAAAAGATTGCGTTTACACTTTTATTACTAGTTGGCTGTGCATCCTCTATGTTTGCACAGGCTAAATTTGAGCATGCACAGACACGTATTCAAGAGGGTATGTCTGAGTTTTTTGTTCGTCCTATGGTAGCCGAACTTCAAATGCTCAACAAAGATTGCCAAGAATGGTCTTTCAACATTTTCCCTGGTGTTCCTCTTTCCGATATCAGTGTTGACATGCTTGAGAATGCCAAGGCTAACGCAGCATTTAAAGCCACAAAACTTGCTGGTGCAGACATTATTCTTGGTGCTACTTTCTATGTTATTAATAACGAAAAAGCTAAAGGACTGGATGTTACCGTACGTGGTTATCCTGCCAAGTATGTGAAATTCCACAACTATGGCGAAGGACAACTTGGCGCAGACGACTCTAAGTGGATTACTCCATTGCAGGATGGTGCTCGCATACGTGCCATATCTGTTGACAACAAGCAGAACAAGGCTGTACAACGAAACACAAACAAGTAAATTTCAATATTAATTTTAAATTTTAAAGACAATGAAAAAATTATTAGTTCTGGCTATCGCCTCAATCATGAGTCTCGGCGCTTCAGCCCAGCTCATTACCTCAAACACCATGACTTATTCTCACAAAAAGGGCAGTGGTTACAACCGTATTGGTGCATCGTACAATTCAATCAGTACTGATGCCAAAGGTTCTGAATCTGTCAGTGGAGCTTCGTTGTCATGGACCAAAGGTATCTCTGTTTCTAAAAGCATGCCTCTATACATAGAGACTGGTATTGGTGCCACTTACGCATTTGATGAATTAAATGCCCTCACAGCCACTATTCCTTTGAACGTAACATACAAGTTGCCAGTTACCGAGGGCATCAAGATTGCTCCTTTGGCAGGTTTGACTTTCAATGGAAACATTTTATCAGATGCTGATGACGTGAAGGTCTTTAGCCTTGGTTGGCAGGCTGGAGTTAATGTAGAGTTGGGTAAATTCTATGTTGGTATAACTTATGGTGGTGGTCTGACCGATTATGCAGGAAACGAGTCATATAGTTGCAAATTGAACAATCTTGCAGCCACTGTCGGTATCGTATTCTAACAAAAAAAACGAATAACTTAATGGTCTGCCGAACATCTGTTACTATAATGGATGTTGGGCAGATTATTTGTTTAACAATAAAGAGATGATGATATGAAATTCATGATTTTGACAGCATTAATGATGACGTCTATTACCTTTGCACATGCACAAGAGAGCTACACCTTGACTAAAGAAGGCAACAGCTATATTTGCAAAGGTTCTCAACCATGCAAATATGACGAGAAAGCGACCTTCGGAAGCGCTGCACTCTGGGCAATAGAGAAATCAAGCAACATCATTGAGAATACTCTGAAGTGTGATGCGAATAAGCTATCGCTAAGCGTCGGTTGTAACATTGAAGAAAGCGAAAACTCAGACAAGGCTTATACCTTTCAACTCAACATTGGGGTAAACAAGGGGAAGATAGAATTTCTTGTAAAAGACGTGAAATGTATTCCAAAGGGTGTTATGGCTGTATTCAAGACCGTATCATTAGACAAGTTGAATTTAGAGAAGAAACCCCAGAACAAGGAATATATTGATAAGTTTTCTGTTTTATGCAATCAGTTTATGCAGCAAACAATGAAAGAAATCCTTGGAGAAAATATTGATTTGTCTCATTGGGAAGCCATTATCAATGGACAAGTAGTAAAAGGTATGAACCCCAACGAGGTTATATTGGCAAAGGGTAAACCCCTTACAGTCACAGAAAACTCACAACGTACCATGTGGTCTTATGAATCTGGCAGCATCGTTATGATAGAAAACGGAATTGTTAGCGGTGTCATAAACTAAAATAATAATAATTCATCATGAGAGTGTGTCATAAATAGACACACTCTCACCTTTTTTACTTAGCACACACTAATAATGATGGTCAGCATAAAATATGCTTCGGCCCATATATAATATTAAGGATCGCGCATGCACACGCACACGCGCACACGCGCACACGCGACATTGTAAAAATCGACCACTCGACCACATCTATAGTATAACATACAGTAGTTTAGAACTTTAAGTGGTGGTCGAAACTATTATCATCGACCACCCTTCGACCACCGGATTGCCATCGATCATCAACACAGACCAAGCAAAGCAAGTCCTGCATATCGATATATAAGTTAGAGATGTTGTTTATCATCGTTTTTCACAACCTTGATAATACCTTTATCAAACGTTGGATAATACCTTTATCAAATATTGGACAATACCTTTGTCAAATATTGGACAATACCTTTGTCAAACGTTGGACAATATCTTTTTCAAACGTTAGATAATATCTTTTTCAAACGCAGAAAAGACCTTTTTCAATCGTTTCGAAACAGTCTTGACAAATGTTCGAAAACACTCTTAACAAACGTTAGGCAATACCTTTACCAAAGGTTGGGAAATGTCTAACTATACGTATCTTGGACTGAGATATGAAATTCGACGAATTTTGGCGGTGGTCGATGGGTGGTCGATAGAAACAGTTTCGACCACAGCATAAAACACTGTATGATAATGCGATACACACTTCTGTGGTCGTGTGGTCGAAATTTTCTGAAAACTAAATTATTTAGAGAATGTCATAAGCGTCGTGCCATTCCACCTGATGAAACTTCTACTAAAACACAAAGCGCTCACGCACGTACCTATTCATATATACGTGC
>Ga0129316_1000429_pt1 | contig 24205 bp, 21 predicted proteins | sample Cm1ome_2_FD_94429 | JGI IMG/M metagenome (GOLD analysis project Ga0129316, IMG submission 94429) | Eastern black-and-white colobus group fecal microbial communities from Wisconsin, USA - Cm1022B metagenome | ecosystem: Host-associated > Mammals > Digestive system > Large intestine > Fecal...
ATCAAGAGTTAATATGTAAAGGGTGGTTTCTGCCACCTAATACGTATGACTGCGGCTCATTTGTGGTGAATTGAAAAGCAGTTGTAAGAAAGGAGTAAAAACGCCTTATAACCGCTGAAATTCAACGCAGAAAGGAGCTAAAATGTTATGAAATCTCTATTTGAGGAAATGGGCGGTACATACCGTCAAGTGGGCGATTATTTCATTCCCAACCTTGTATTGCCGGATACAGGCGACTATCAGATAGGCAAATACGGGCGTATGTGCCGTACCTATCTAAAGGAACAGCGAAAAATCCTTTATACCAATTATGTAGTGGAGGGAACGCTGTTTGAACACCTTGCAGAGATCGACCAAGCCTGCAATGAGCGCATGGAGATCATGGTTTCCGCCATGGCGAAGCAGGAAGGCGTGACCGAAGCACTCAAAGCGGCTGACCAAATAGAATGGGTGCGCCGTATGAACAACATCCGCAACCGTGCGGAAGAAATCGTGCTGACCGAACTTGTATATGCTTGATGAAATGCCCGTTATCGGCTGTATGGCTGATAACGGGCATTCTCTTTACTGTTTCGGTATCACAAACTTATACTTGCCTTTGCCTTGACCAGTGACAGGCTCAATCAGTCCTGCACCTTTGAGTTTATCTATCAATGCACCTGCCGGAGATGATGTTACACCGGCAATTTTCATAATATCTGCTCGTGCGAATGCTGTATGAAAGCCAAATTTCTGATACAGTTTCAGCATTGTTTCTTTGGTGGTCGCTTTGGCTTTTAACTCTAAAAGAAGCGTTTCAAACAACTGGTTTTCTTCTGAAACAACTGCTTTCTGTTCTCCAAACAACTGGTTTTCATCCGAAGCAGTCGTTTTCTCCGCTGTTTGTCCGTAATTTAAGTTATACAGCGTGACTTGGAACGAGGTAACATCGGAATAGAATTTCGGTTCCAGTTCGACACGGTAGTTATGGGCGGCATGATAACTTTCCGTAATTTTCTTAAATCCGCTGCCCTGTCGCTCCATATATCCCAAACGGGCAAAAATATCAGCCAGTGCAGGATTGCGACGGGTGGAAGAAATATTGGATATATCTCGTTCCTGTATCCGTGTCCCGTCTGCCATGCCACCGGGCGAATAGATCGTAAGACGGTCATCGTAAATGTCGATATGGACTTCACTGCCCAAAATCAGATAGTCCCGGTGGATCAGTGCATTGACCAACGCTTCAAATACACTTCGTTCACAGTAATCGGGCATTTCAATACGAGAATCGGCGGTTTTCTTCCAACGGGTTTTCATGTTTCGTTTTACAAAACCTACGCCCTCATTGAGTAGAATAATTAAGCTGCCGGAATACTCCGCACTGTCCAAAGCATCCAGAATACCGCCGCTTTTGTCTAATCCGTTCCAACGAGTACAGAATAGTCGGGAGTGTCTGATCGGTGATACATCAGCCAGCAATGCCCCGGCATTGGTCAGTTTTCCGTTACCATCTCTTATGTCAAAAGAGTCAAACAGTTTGTCCTCCATGCTGTTGCCTGTCCATGCCTTGTACCGTTCCCTTAACTTGGCAAACGCATAGTCCTTGAAATCATATTCAGAAGTCAGTGTGTCGTAGGTTCTGTTCATTCCCCTGAGAATAAGTTGATTCAGCGCATAGTCGGGAGCAATCACACTTTCATTGCCAATGCGGATGTAGGCTTCCATAATGCCATCAGCTTTATAGTAATACGGTGTGGTACGACCTGAGAACACTGTCAGTACCAAAAGGTCTTTGCCACTTTCCCGTTCGGGTGTAAGAATAAAATTAGGAAATGGCGTAATGCGCTCTTTAATCAAACGGCTGATAGCTTCTGCGTCAGCCTGTGCATCGGTCAAGCCAATCACATTTCTGTTATCATCGATACCGAAAAAGAGTGTACCACCAATGCCATTTGCAAAGGCACTGACACTTTTTAGCCAACTTTTCGGTTTCTTTACTTCCAAAGCAACCTTGAAATCACATTCTGTTGCTTCTGCAATCCATCTATCAATCATATAATCGCTTCCTTTCCCATCATTCCTTCTTATCCTTCGCTCGGCTTTTATAAACATTAAACTTATTCTTACACTGGGGACTGCAAAATACTGCACTCTGTCTACTTGCCACAAAGGTTCGCAAACAGTGCTTACAGATGCGGATCGGTTTGTCCGTGTCTGTTATCATAAAACTGAACATCATCTGTATTCCGAGCATAAGGGAATGGAAATCCCACACAATGGTCGGTTTGTCCAATAAAGCAATCCGATAGGTCGGCGCAATACCGCCAAAAGCTTCCATGCCCTGTTGCATCAAAAGCCGCTGTTCTGGAAGCATCCGATCATAGTCCTCATAGTACAGCACAGCGGTCAGATAGGTAAAAGCAATGTCAACAAACTGCTGCTTAAGCCACGCATAAGGCTCTGCGTATTCCCTCTGGAAACTCATATTGACCGCCATCGGCTTGTCGGTCATAGTCATGGCAAGTGCCATCATCGCACGGTCATTTTCGATATTCCACATGGATTCCACGCCACGCTTGATCACATCCAGCTTATCAAACGGGAAGAACAGATTCAGATAATCTTCCGTGGACATGGTTTCTTCACGGATAAAATGGTTTTTCGGCAAATAAACCGATTCATACGCCATAAAATTCGGTGTAGTGGGCAGAGCTGTCATAAGACCAAGCAAGCCATACTTAACTGCAAATTGCTGGATGGCTTTTTGTATTTCCTGCTGTGTTTTTTTACCCGTTCCCATTCTGCCAATGTCAATGGCATCCAACACAATTCGCTGATATTCCGTCAGCGGATCATAAATGCTCGGCTGTGCCGTTTTGGTCGGAGTCAGATACAGTGTTCCGTCCGCTGTTTCTTTCCATTCGTATTCGCTATATCGCACCCAGTGGGAACTGGTGCGTTCAAACAGGTTTTTCATATTCAAACCCTCCGCTATGTATTGTAACCCAATTAACTTGTTTTTATATTATTATACTGCTATTGTGCGTCATTTTCAATAGCTACACCATTTTCGTTCAGAAATTTCTTTTCGGTCAAGGTCAAGGGCTGCTGTGCCTGCACTTTTTGGATAAGTGCGGCAAGCAGCTTTTTTCGTATCTTCTTCATCATAGTGTTTCGTACCTTGCGGATATTACGGTCTGTCTGTCCACGAATGTCGGCAATCCGGGCAGAACTGTATTGCCGTAATGCCCACAGGAACAGCAGAAACTTCTGATCCTCGCTCAATTCTCGCAGGATATTGCACATATCTCCATCCGTCACAAGCTCATGGATTTCGTAAGGGCAGTAGAAAATGGAATCAATGAAATCGCCCTTGCGTTCCTGCTTGCTTAACACATTATTCAGCGTATCGGGAAAATACAGAGCATCTTCGGATGCACCGTAATCAAAGGGAACATCATCACCGCTACGGAACAGCTCATGATACCGTTCTTTTCTCTGACGGTTGGCATCCAGCCGGTCATACCATGCAACAAGATTTTCGTAGTCCTTTAATGTTCGGGCAGAATCCTCTAACCTTTTGAGTGCCTGTTCACGCAGTTCCCGTTTCAGGAACTTTCGCTCCGGTTGCTCATCATCGGCTTCATCCTCGTCCTCAATGGGATTTTCTTTTGCATCGGCTTCCAGCTCGTCAATGATACGCTGCTCTTTAGCGAGAGAACGCCGTTCCTTTTCGTATTCTTCAGATTCAATGTCATCGGAATAAGTATCGCTGTCAGCAAAGACAGCTTTTTTCTTTCGTTTCTTTCGGGAAAGGTCATCGGCATTGTTCTCGTCAGTATTGTCGGTATTATCTTCTTCGTCACCCCAGAGGGAATCTTCGTCCTCGTCATCGACTATGTAATCATAATCATCCGCTTCATATTCATCCTCTGTATCAAGGACTTCATCTTCAAAATAATCGTCATGATCGTATCGTTTGGGATCATCGTACACTGCCGGAAACCTCCCTTCAAAAATATTTTCTAAAAAATTTTGCTTTCTGCGAAAAAACAGTTCCGCTAAACACCCTGTATTTCTCCTATTAGTGAGGGGGTAATATAATTTAGCTCGTTTTATATTACTTCCATTTTGGAAGAAAGGAGAAATTACCCATGAACAACAACCATCGTGAGTTGACAGGACGGGAAAAACAGCAGGTCAGAAAGCTGGTCGCTTCCCATTGCGCCAACTATGACAAGGAGTACGGATGCCTGCCGTTGGACTGTGAGTGTCCGATGCTTCACATCTGCTACACCAACAGCGCATTATGCAAAAGATTTCGCAATGCACTGTTGCCCACCGCACCGGAACTGGAAGCCGTGTTCAACCGCACGGCAACCGTAAACTGCAAGCAGTGCGGCAAGCCGTTTCCTATCGACGGGAAACGGGTGTACTGCTCCAAGCACTGTGCAGAACAAGCACGCCGCCAGCAGACTGCTGCACGGGTGCGAAAGCATCGTGAAAAGAAAGGTGCAATGTAACCGTTTTGCCCTCGAAAAGCCTTGTGCCGCAAGGCTTTTTTGAGGGCATTTCTGCACCCGTAAGGGGTTGATACCATTTATCTGATATTAACCCCACAAATGGTTACAAGTAATCGGAACTATCATTAGTATACTCGAAATTTATGAATTTTTCAATCTATGGAGGAAATTTGCCTATGGTAAAAAGCGAAAGCAACAATTATTCTTATATGACACGCCGCATCGGTGCTACCACCTACAAGGTCAAGGTGGTATTCAACGAAAGCGGCACAGAAACAATGGAAGATAAAATTTTACGGATTGTTCGCAACGAAGTTCACACAAATGGCGAAAAGTGTGATATAATGGAGTCACCACAAATGAGCCGACAGTCTGAAAGGAGCGCATCATGATGAGCGTGAAACAGGCTGCGGGACAGGAGCCCAATAAAATTACAGCATTGTACGAAAGACTATCCCGTGACGATGACCAAACTGGGGATAGCAACAGCATTGTAAATCAGAAAAAATACCTCGAAAGCTACTGCCAGCAGAAAGGCTACACAAACCTTGTCCACTATACGGACGACGGCTGGAGCGGTGGCAATTTTGAACGCCCTGCATGGAAAAGGCTGATTGCAGACATTGAAGCCGGAAAAGTGGCTCATGTCATCGTAAAAGATATGAGCAGAGCCGGTCGTGATTATCTGCAAACGGGCTTTTACACTGAGGTGTTTTTCCGTCAGCATGATGTCCACTTTGTTGCCATTGCCAACAGCGTGGACAGTGATGACCAGAACAGCAATGAGTTTGCCCCTTTTCTCAATATCATGAACGAATGGTACTTGCGTGACCTGAGCCGCAAGCAGAAAACTGCCATTCGTGTGAAAGGCGAATCGGGCAAACCAACCACCAACAGTGCCATCTACGGCTACAAGAAAATGCCGGGTGATAAATACACATGGCATATCGACGAGGAAGCGGCTGCGGTTGTCCGCAGGATCTTCCAACTGACCATTGAGGGCAAAGGCCCGTATGATATTGCCCGTATTCTTTACGAAGATAAAATTGAAACGCCTGCCGTGTATTTCGGCAAGCAGAAGAAAGGCGTTTGGAAAAGCAAAGAGGAATTTCCCAATCCTTATAATTGGAGCGGTTTTGTGGTTGGGCAAATCCTTTCCAAACCCGAATATATGGGGCATACGGTCAACTTCCGTTCTCATAAGCAGTCCTACAAGGATAAAGCACCTGTCATGCACCCAAAAGAAGAATGGCTGATTTTTGAGAACACCCATGAAGCCATTGTAGATAAGGAAACATGGGAGCTTGCTCAAAAACTCCGTAAGACACCACGGCGGCATGATACGCTGGACGAAGCCAACCCCCTGACAGGACTTCTGTACTGCGCCGATTGCGGAGCAAAAATGTATAATCATCGTTCAAGAGGCGGCACGAAGAACAACCCTTATCCATCCGATTTCTTTGACTGTTCCTCCTATACCCTTGCCTACCAAAAGCGTACCTCTGCCTGTTGTGGGCACTATATCACGACCAAGGCAGCACGAACGCTGATTTTGGAAACCATCCGCACCGTCAGCACCTTTGCTATTTCCAATCAGGAGGAGTTTTTGGAAAAGGTACGGTCTGCATCGCAGATACGGCAGAAAGAGGTTGCAAAGGAAAACAAGCGGAAACTGAGCAAGAATAAGAAGCGTATCACTGAGTTGGACAATATTATTAAGAAACTCTATGAATCTTTTGCCATCGGTCGTATTACCGATGAACGCTTTGATACCCTGCTTGCCGAGTACGAAGCCGAGCAGAAAGCCTTGCAGGAATCCGTTGCGGAAATGGAAAGCAATCTGTCCGCTTTTGAGGAAGATACAGACCGTGCGGAGCAGTTTTTGGAATTGGCAAAGAAATACACCGATTTCTCCGAGCTGACCACACCGATGATCAATGAATTTATTGATAAGATCATTGTACACGCACCGGAAAAGGTTGACGGGGATCGTGTGCAGGAGGTTGAGATTTATCTGAAATTCATCGGGCGGTTTGATCTTCCTGCGCCGGAACTGACCGAGGAAGAAATCAAACGACAGGAGTTCTTGAAGAAAGAGCGTGCCCGTAGCCGTGAACGCTACCAAAAACTGAAGTCCGGCGAACGCACGGTGGGTGTTCCAGTCACCCAGACTTGCAAATGTTGTGGCAAAACTTTTGAAACAAGGACAACGGCAAAACTGTTCTGTGATGCAAATTGCCGTGCAAGGTATTACCGGCAGGAAGCTGCAAAGGAACGAAGCCGTGAATGTGTCTGTGAAAACTGCGGCAAGACCTTTACCACCACGAGGTCGAATGTAAAATTTTGCTCTGGAGATTGCCAGTACGAACACCAACGCAAGAAGCAAAATGAACGCAGGGCGGCAAAGAAAGCAGCCGAGAACGAACAGTCTAAAACAGCATAACGATATGGGAAGCGGATTGATGTATGTCGATCCGCTTCTTCTGTTTTCAAGTGGCCAAAGCGACCACTTGATTTTTATGCCATTTGCAAATCAGTGTTTCATTTTGATACTTTGATTTTGGTGGTGGGCAAAATGTCCGCTACCAAAATAATTTACCGTGTGTATCATTTTGATACATTGCGGTCGAAAAATGAAAAGTGCCAGCTTGACACTTTTCACTTCTATCAATCAATTATTTGTATCGCCGTTATGCGGCAGAAAGGAATGACTATGAATTTTATGAACAACACAAATCCCATCATCATCGGTATCGACCACGGCTATGGTAATATCAAAACCGCCCACTGCTGTTTTAAGACAGGTGTGGCAGCCTATGACAAAGAGCCGACTTTCAAAAGCAATCTGCTTGTCTATGAGGGCAGATACTATCTCATCGGAGAGGAACACAAGGAATTTATTTCCGACAAAATGACAGACAGCGACTATTATATTTTGACCCTTGCCGCTGTTGCCCGTGAACTGAATATCCGCAAGCTGACCTCTGCCCGTGTCTACCTTGCCGTGGGACTTCCGCTGACTTGGGTAAGCGAACAGAAAGACAGCTTTAAGGCATATCTTCTACAAAATGAAGCCGTAGATTTCGTTTTTCGTGGAATTGATTATCATGTGGAGTTCGTGGGTGCGGATGTATTTCCGCAGGGCTTTTCTGCGGTTGCAGATAAGCTCCGTGAGTTCAAAGGTATCAATATGCTCTGCGATATTGGCAACGGCACGATGAACGTCATGTATATCAACGAGTGCCGCCCTCTTGCGAAAAAGTGTTTTACCGAAAAATACGGCACAAATCAGTGTATGCTTGCGGTGCGTGAAAATCTGATGAAGCAGTTTGGTGTATCGGTGGATGAAACCGTCCTTGACCGTGTGATCCGTCACGGTACGGCAGACATCAGCCAGCGTTATCTGACAGCCATCCGTGATACCGCAACCGAGTATGCCGAGGGCATTTTCCGCAGACTGCGTGAACATGAATATGATCCTGAACTGATGCGTCTGTATGTGGTTGGTGGTGGGAGCTGCATTCTCAAAAACTTCGGCAACTACGACAAAGACCGTGTTATTATCCACGACGATATTTGTGCCACGGCGAAAGGCTACGAACTGCTTGCCCAGCAGAAACAGAACCGGAAAGGCGGCATTGTATGAAGCAAATCTTCACAACCACCCTACGCTTAAATCTTGCGGACGAGGATGACCGCCGAGCCTATGAGCATTTGCAGAATATGGACAAGAAACAATATCGGTCTTACAGCAAAGCGATTGTTACTGCCATCAATGACCATTTTGAACGGCAGGCACGGCTTGCCTCTGACCCGTATCTGGAAACCCGTGAGAAAGAGAATGCTTTTCTCAGGCGGGTGACGGAAGCCATCGAGCAAGGCTTGCGAATTGCACCTGTCGGAATATTTCCAGTTACACCGTCTGCTGCTGTTGAAGTTTCATCTGCCGAAGATGATGAGAATATTTCAGTGGCATTAGACTTTGCGGACAGCTTTTGATACTACTTTCGCTCCTGTTTGGTATCGCAGTAATACCAAACAGGGGCATTTTTACTACTACGAAAATTCACAGAAAATGCGTGATACCAAATTCACCGATATTTAGTATCTGCCCGATACCAAACAACCGTATTTTAACTACCACAGGAGGATTTTTTATGACCACAGACGAAAAGAAATTGCTGCAAGCCAAGCACCAATTGGAGGAAGCTGAGATGCGTGACCGTCAGAAAGAACGAAAAGCACGGACACGGCGGCTGATCCAAGAGGGCGCAATTTTAGAAAAAGCATTACCGCAGGCAACACAGATGACTTTGGAACAGTTGGAGGATTTTCTATGCGAAGTATTCAAGGCTGTACGATGATTTTGATACGCTCCGAGCAATCGGGGCGTTTTCTTTTATCCCGAAGGGCGCACTTACTCACCACCTCGTCGTCGCAAAGTCCGTTCATCTCCGTTTCCGCCTTTGGCGAAAACTGCGTTCACTTCCTTGCTCCTCCTCTCCCCACAAAGTTTGCAACTTTGCGGGGTCCCCTGTTCGGCGGTGGTATTGCCTGCGGCAACCGTGCGCTCTGCGAGGCGGATGCGGCTTCTGCGGAAGCCTTATGGACAATGCTACAACTCTGGGGCGTTGCTGTCATTGTCCACGCAGTTGGGAAATACCGTCGTAATTTGCGACGCTATTTCCCAACTGCAAGTGAAAAACATCAATCTGATGTTTTTCACTGCTATGGGTATCGCTTCTTCTGCGACACCCATTTTCTTTTTGCGAAAAAGAAACAAAAACAAGAACGAAAGGACGGTGAGAACGAATGGCAATCTACCATTTGGAAGCCAAGGTGGTCAGCAGAGGTACGGGACGGTCTGCGGTTGCCGCTTCCGCTTATCTAAGCTGCTCCAAAATCTTGAATGATTATGATGGAGTGCAGCACGATTATACCCGGAAGAAAGGGCTTGTGTGGCAGGAGATATTTCTGCCGGAGTTTGCACCACCCGAATGGAAAGACCGGGGTGTGCTATGGAACGCCGTAGAGGAAAACGAAAAGACCAAGGACAGCCGACTTGCCCGTGAGTTTGTTCCTGCTCTGCCCGTTGAACTGACACTGGCACAATGGCAGGAACTTCTAATGGACTTCATTCAGAACAGCTTTGTTGCCGAGGGGATGTGCGCTGACGTTGCCATCCACGATCCGCACCCGCCCGGTCATAATCCACACGCCCACATTATGCTGACAGTGCGCCCTCTTGACGAACAGGGCAACTGGCAGTACAAGACTGAGAAAGAATATCTCTGTGTCAGAAACGGCGAGGAACGGGGTTTTACCGCCGCCGAGTTCAAGGCGGCACAAGCTGACGGATGGGAGAAGCAATATCCGTATAAGGTCGGGCGAAAAAAGGTGTATATGCCGCCATCCGAAGCCGAGAAGCACGGATATGAACGAGCCAACAAGCACCCCAAAAGCACCAAGTTCGGTAGACAGAACCCCATTGCCGAGCGTTGGAACAGCGAAGAACAGCTTGTAGAGTGGCGCAAGACGTGGGCGGATGTGACCAACCGATATTTGGAGCAATACGGGCATGAGGAACGTATCGACCACCGCAGCCATGCAGATCGGGGTCTGACCGAACAGCCCACCATTCACGAAGGTGTGGTTGCCCGTGCGTTAGAGAAAAAAGGTATTATCTCTGACCGATGTGAGATCAACCGGCAGATCAAGGCAGACAATGCTCTGCTTAGGGAGCTGAAAGCGACCGTTAAAAAGCTGAAGCAGGCAGTGAAGAACAGCGTTCCTGCCATAGCGGAGGCAATGGAAAAATTGCGTGGCAGTATGCTGATTTTCAGCTATCAGCTCCGTCATATCGGTGTGGGTAAATACAACATCGGCAAGCGTGTCAAGTCAGTTAAGCCGGAGTTGGAACGATATACGGGCTTGGTACAGCAGATCAAGGCAAAAAGCAAGGAACGGAAAAATCTGCTTGCGGAGAAAAAGGAAACGCCGTTCTACCAGATCCCCAAGCTGCATGATCTTACACGTCGCATTACCGAATTGACCGAGGAATTGGAGGAACTGAAAACCGAGAAAGAAATGCTGCTCCGCTCTTTGGACTGTGCCGATGATGCAGGTATTTCTGATATAAAGAAAGAAATTTCCACACTGGAAAGCGGCTTGAAAAAGCTGGACGAACAGGAAACAAAATATTCTGCCGAACTGGATGATGCTTTGAAACAGTATGATGAGCTGAAAGAACAAGCCGCCGGTATGGATACCGGCGAGCTGATGGATGCACGGCTTGCTATTCGTGGAGAAAAGGAACACTCTGTCATCGACAGAGTAAAGGCCACCTATGGCAAGAAATATGACCCGATGCTGATGTATGACAGTAAACGGGATGTGGCAAATCTGCTCCACGAGGAAGCTGAAACACGCTCCGTCCGTGATCGCCTGCGTCAGAAACAGCAACAGCAAAAGCAGAACAAAAAGAAAAATCGAGACAGTTGGGAACGATAAAGTTTCAGCGGGAGTGCATTTAACTGATGCACTCCCGCTTTCTTTGCTTAAGTATCGATCTCATAATCCAGTGCGCAGGATTTGATGGTTGCGGAATCGCTTGCATAGCACAGGGATGTATATGAAGTGAATCCCCGTTAATATCTTTTACTGCCAATCCACCGTAATTTCACCTGTATTGCTTTCAGGTGTTGTATATGTGTGGTTTAATCCACTTTCCCAAGTAACATTGCCCGAGCCATCAATCTTGATGAACTTATATTCAATCAGCGTATCTGCCGGAACACTAATATCATAGAACCAAGTCGGATACTCACCGATGGTTGCGGTATCGTTAAACAGCGGGCCGATTGCCTTTGATGTGTCCCAGCTTCCAAGCTCGGGTACATTGCCGACAATATAGATATTAGTGCCATAGTTGGTCGTTGCATTGTTTACCTTAAAGCGAACTGATACCTGCTCATCAGTTAATACATCAAATCCGCCAAATGCTTCGCTAGCAGTACCATTAGCGCGTGTTACAGTTACAGCGACCTCACCAGAAATGCCACTAGGTACAGTAACCTTGATCATGCTGTCAGACCAGGATTCAATAGCAGCATTGACTGTACCGAACTTTACGCTACCCGCAGTACTGCCAAAACCACGACCAGTAATCGTAACGGTGTTACCAGGCTTACTCATTTTTGGATTTACATTACCAATAATGGGGGCATCTTCTTGAGTAGCAGTATACTGCCAAACTGCACACTGCCCAGCACCCAGATAATAATCAGACACATCACCGTTAGTAACAGTAATACTTCCACCACCGAGGAGATTATCCAATTCATCGGTGTATATACCGTTTGGCAAGCTTGTCATCAGATTGCTTAAATCATACCCTGTGCTTTGATTTCTGTTTATTGCTGTCAATACTACACTGTCGCCAAACTGTCTTTCAAAGACATATACATCATCATTAATCCATCTCTCCTGGGTCGTTCCATATGCCATAGCAGGATTTGTCTTCCGCAGAGGAGCAAGTCTAGAGATGATTTGATATGCTCTTGTAGTCTGACTAAAACTCGTCATATCCGCACGGTTATACGGATCGCTGGTACCACCTGTTGCGTCTGCCATATATTGTTCCGTTCCATAGTAAATGCAAGGAATACCGCGGGAGGTCATCTGCAGAACAAAGGCAATGTCCAGCGTCAAACTATTGTTTTCTGCCTCAGTCATGAATCGGGACTGATCATGGTTATCCAGGAATGTAACCTGATCATTTATGCAATCATAGTCGGACTCCATTGCCATCATAGTATTATGAAAATCTACCATAGAGTAGCCGCTAGTGGTCGAATTAGCAAGTGCATCACGGATAGCCGTATTATATCTGAAATCCAACAGACTCATACCGCTCTCATTAGCGAAGTACTCCATATTTGCTTCAGATGTAGTTGCGCTGTGAGACCACTCGCCGAAAATGAACACGGGTTTGTAGTCGTATATATCGCTCACCCAATTTTTCTGCCAGCCAAGGGACATGTGCTTAACCGCATCCACTCGAATACCATCAACTCCGGCATCCAACCAAACCTTGATTGCATCTTTCATATACTGGTCTGTAATTGCGCTCTGATGGTTTAAATCTGCCAATCCGAAAAGAGGAGCATATACTGTGTGTTCCCATGTATCGAACAGCGCCCAATCATCAGAAACGTGGTTAAAGATACCATTCGGGTCATTGCTATAAGTGCTCACATAACTACCATTCCTGTAAAGAACACCATCATTAGGCTGGATTTCGCCATCATAAACGGCAAAAGACGTATGATTGGGTGCAAAATCAATAATAACTTTGATGTTCTTGGAGTGGGCTGTATCTACAAGTTCTTCAAACTCATCCATCGTGCCAAAGTACTGATTAGGAAGGAAGAAATCACGGCCCCAATATCCATGATAGGGAGCACAGCCGTTAGATGGATCAATGTAGTCGCTGTTCATCACTGGTGAGGAAATCCATAATGCAGTCACGCCCAAATTCGTAAAGTAGTTCGCTTCCAACATCTGGGTAATACCAGCCCAATCACCACCATGATACTTTCTCAGGTTGTCTTCGTCGTAGATATCCCCCGTTGCATTATTGGTGGAATCGCCATCTACGAAACGGTCTGTAACAATCTGATAGATTACATCCGTGGACATGCTGGAATAGTTACCTACACTACCATCAGTTGTACTCGTAGTCGCCTGCGCCTGCAATGGCAATACAGATACCGACGAGAATACAAACAGAAATACCAGCAATAATCCCAACACAGAATTGGCAATCCGCTTTTGTTTGCTTTTTCTCATAAGTTGTTCCTCCTATCTTTATTTTCACCGGTAAAGTAGACTGCGCAATCAAGGTATGTCCGCATCACCAGTGTGATTACTTATTGTTAGTCTGCTGTCACACTTATAGAAGTGCTACTTCAAAAACAGCATCAGGTTCTATGGGATTCTTTCTTGACATTCATCCTTCATATTAAATAACGAACCTCTCATTCTAATTTGGGGACAGCTTCAAGAGGAATTTTAGAAATTACATTTATATTGTTTTGAGAATATGGTAGCACCCCTGACATCTATGAATACAGTGGAGTGTCTTCCTTCAGAATAAAAAGCAAAAGACGTAACATAAGCGTTATCCTTTAACAGAGCCAGCAGTCAAGCCATTGACAATGTGTTTGACCAGGCAGAAGTAGAGGATGACGATAGGGATGGCGATAAACACGGAGCCGGCCGCGAACCGGGCAAAATGTGTTTCCGGCAGGTTGAACAGGCCCACGGCTACCGTCCACATATTGCGGTCCTTCAACAGGAGCTTGGGCAGCAGCACGTCGCTCCAGGGCCACGCAAACTGCGTCAGCACCGTGTACACCAGCATAGATTTACTCAGCGGCAGGGTCACTTTGGTGAATACCTGCAAGTTGGTAGCACCGTCCAGTCTCGCAGCCTCGAAGATGGTGTTGGGAATGGAATCGAAGTAGCCCTTCTGTACCATGTAGCCCAAGGGCGCCGTTGCGGAATAGTAAAAGATCAGGGATTCCAGCTTGTCGATGAGGCCCAGCTGCGTCATGATGATGTAGATTGCCGTCATACCCATGAAGCCGGGGAACATACCCAGTACCAGCGTGGTCTTCTTGATGGTGTTTCTGCCCTGGAAACGGAACCGGGACATGACATAGCCCGTCAGCAGCACGAGGATCGTACCAAAGAAGGCGCTGCAGGTGGCGACATACAGGGTGTTGAAGAACCACGTCTTGTAGGGATAGAGGCCGTTCACGTCATCGTTAAACAGGTCGATGAAGGTCTGGAAGCTATATTCCTGTGGGAAGAACCCCTTGAAGTCATATAGGCTGCCGGTTTTGGACAGGGATGCCAGGATCAGCCACAGGCACGGGAATAGAAAAATCACCGACATGCCGATCAGGGCAAGATAAGTAAAGAGATTGTCCGCAGCGCGGCGGGGCGTTAATTTCGTCTTTTTCATTGGAATGTGTCCTCCTGCTTATAGGCTGCGGAGCGGACGTAGACCATCAGGGACAGGCTTGCGGTGATCAGGAAGATGATCAGGCTGATGGCGGCGCCGATGGAATAGTAGTTATTGTCCACCGACAGCTTGTACAGCCAGTTGATCAAAAGGTCCGTATCGCTGGCAAGGAAATAGTCCGCATAGTTGGAGATGACACCCTCCCGGAGGAAGAAAAAAATACCAAAGTTATTGAAGTTGCCCACGAACTGGCTGATCAGCACCGGCGTGGTGGAGAACACCACGAAAGGCAGGGTGATCTTCTTGAACTGTACGAAACCGGAGGCGCCGTCCAGCGATGCCGCTTCATAGAGGCTTGTGTCGATGTTGGAAAGGATGCCCGTGGCCATCAGCATGATGGAAGGAGCGGATATCCACATATTCACGAACAGGCCAATGCCTCTGGCCCACCACTTGGCGGAAGCGTCATTGGTCAGGAAGAATATCCGCATGAGCCCCGCCTGATCCAGACAGTAGTTGATGGGACCGGACTGGGAGAACATATACTTGAAGCCCAGCATGGAGATGAAACCGGGGATGGCATAAGCAAGGATCGGGAATGCCCGCCAGAACTTGGAGCCCTTGACGTTGCGTTTATCCAGCAGCAGCGCCATGCCAAGACCAACGATGAAATTCAGCGCTGTGGAGCAGATTGCCCATACAATATTCCAGCCCAGGATCTTTACGAAAGTGCTGCCGATCTTGCCAAGGCTCAAAATCTTTTTCCATGCAGAGAAGGACCAGCTTGCCAGCTTCGGATAGACCACATCGCCGCCCAGGTCCGTAAAGGCGATGAGGATCATGAAGACAATGGGCAGGATGGAGAAGATGGACACGCCGACGACCGGCACCGTCAGGGCGGACATGTGGAACTTATCATCTGCTGCTGTCTCCAGTGTCTGACGGAATTTGTGTATGGGCTTCCCCTGCTCTGCCTGCCGCGCGGTATACACGACATCCTTCACATTGGTCACATAGAGCACCACGGTAAAAATTAGGATAAAGATGGAGAACAGGCCAAGGATCAGCATCGTGAGGCTGTTGTCGCCGGGTATGCCCAGCCACAGATTTTCCTCATTGGTTCCCAAAGTAAAGAAGCCTATGAAGTCCGCAAATCCTGTTGTGATGAAATAAGTAAGAATCAAGCCGAAGCATGCTAAATAGAACAATCCCTTGACGATCTGCCCATAGCAGAGCTGCCCCAAGCCCATGACCAGCATGGACAGCTTTACCTGCCAGGGTGTCCAGCGCAGGAAATGTCCTACGTTCTGGATTTTCTGTTTCACAAACATCACTCCTTACGCAAGGGTCTCAATGGCATCACGAATTTGGGTCACCAGGCGTTCCAAACCTGCCTGAATCTTTTCTTCGGTATCATACATCAGTTCCTCGTCCCGTTCTGCCCGGTATGGATCGGTGGACAGGTCAATAAGGAAGGATTCAGCAGGTGTCCAGAGCTGGCCGATCTCGGTAATGGCGGGCATGATACTGATCAGGCCCCGGTCCAGCCGGTCAAAGAGAATGCCAACTGTTGCGTCCGTTTCGGAGATGGTTGCTGCTGCATCCGCTCTGGCAGGGGCAACTCCCAGATATTCATTGCGGAGGACTGCCTGCTCATAGGAGGTGGCAAACTCGACAAAGGCCAGAGATGCGTTGGGGTAATCGGTATAAGCAGAGATGCCATAGCCGTTGATACCGCCCATCATGGTCATTTCCACCGTCAGTTCATCCATGTTGGTGATAGTGTCCTGCCAATTGTCAGCCGTCAGGTCGGCGCTGATTGGCAGACGGGGCACCGTGATCATCTTCAGATCGACCGCGGCTTCCTCCTCTGTCCAGTTACCAGTGGAAACCATGGCACGGATGAACATCCGGGAGACATCGGGGGTGGTGATAGTGCAGAGCATGGTGCCATTTGCCAGATACTGATAGGCAGCGGAAGAGAAAGCGGTGTCGAGTATCTCTGTGTTGTTCATCTGACCCGCCCACTGCTGGATCAGCCGGGCGCCCTTGTAGGATTCACCGGAAGCAAGACCGATATCGCGTGCATCTGCACCGTTATCTCCAAAGATATAGGCACCGTAGGTCATCAGGTAGCCGCTCATGAAGTAGGTGTCCACGGTTTCATCCAGATAACCGTATTTTGTTTTTTCGCCGCCCTCTTTGCACAGCTCAGAATAGGCATAAAGTGCTGTATAGGTTTCAAAGAAGTCGGGAGTGCCGTTACTGTTGACATCCCACTTCGTTTCCCAATTATCTGGGAGCATGGATTCAATGTAGTACAGCATACCGGACTGGACATTCAGAGGAATGCCGCAGTAGAAGGCTTCACCGTTCATATCGGTAGCGTATGCATCCCATGCGTTCTGGGGGATTTGATCATAGCATTCCATATCATAAACAGGCAGGGGCAGAAGATGCCGGTTGTCGGCGTACTTCATGAGTATGTCATTGGCCTGATACCAGACGTCGGGACCGTAGCCATAAGGGCCATCCGTAGCCAGATCGGAATACTGGTCAATGTTCATACGCTCAGCGGAGATACCTTTGTCCTTATAAGCTTCATTGAAAGCTTCAATCAGTTGCTCCACATAGCCCAGCTCCACGGCAGTGTCATTTTCCAGAACCTTGACTACAGCCCCCTGCTCCAACTCGCCGGTAAAGCGAGCCATAACCTGGTTATACAGGTCAGAGGTGTCAACGCTTCCCGAAGGATCGTCATTGCCGTTGCAGCCGACAAACAGGGTCAGTACCATAGACAGCACAAGCATCACGGAAGTCAGCTTTTTCATGTTACAGTTCCTCCTTGATTTCAAATCCAAAAGCAGGCAAGCCTGCATTCTCATGATTTGTTCCGTTCACCAGTAAGTACATTGTTTGAGTTTCTGCCGTCCGGCAGATGGTAATAATTCCATTATTTTCGTCGATACCAAAAACGCCATCTGACAGTGCAGGTTCCTTTTTCAGCTTCATCAGTCTCTGAATCAGAACGCGCGTCTCATTGTCCCAATTTTCCGTATTCCAATCGAAAGTGCGGCGGCAGTCGGGATCATAGCCACCCTCCATACCGATTTCGTCGCCGTAATAAACACAAGGGATACCGGGATAGAAGAACATGATGGCCGCTGCAGTGCGGAACCGCCCGGCATCCCCCTTTACCCGGGACAGGAAACGGTCGGTGTCATGGCTGTCCAAAAGGTTCAGCATCTTCTGATTGGCTGCAATGCTGTAAGTATGATACAGACGCACGATCCTGTCGCGGAATAATCTGCTGTCAATTGTATGAAATGCCAACAGATCCAGACACGCTTTCGTTACACCGTAGTTCATAATACCATCGTACTCATCGCCATTCAAGTAACGAACCGCTCTGTGCCAGTCCTCGCCAATAATGATGGCTTCCGGCTTCTGATCAATCACCGTATCTCGGAAGGCTCTGAGAAACTTATGGGATATTTCATCTGAAACATCCAGCCGCCAGCCATCTACACCGTAGTCACGCATCCACATGACAGCTACATTTTGGAAATAGCGGATAACATCAGGATTCCCCGTATTCAGCTTTGGCATGGCTTTGACACTGCCAAAGGTCAGATAACTCCCATCATCTTTCCAGAAGAACCAGTCATAATAGGGGGACTTCTTGCCTTTTTTCTGCGCATCCAGGAAGAATGGATGCCGGCATGAACAGTGATTAAATACTCCGTCCAGTACAATCTTTATGCCCAACTTGTGAGCGTCTTCGATCAAGGATTTCAGGGCTTCATTTCCGCCAAAAGCAGGATCGACAGTCTCGTAGTCTGTGATCTCATATTTATGGTTTGTGGGCGAGCAGAACACTGGGGTCATGTAAAGCATATTGGCACCTAAATCCACCAGATAATCCAAGTGCTCGCGGATACCGATAAGATCACCGCCATAGAAGCTTTTGGGGGTCGGCTTTACTCCCCATTTTGTATTCGCATAGCTTAAATCCTTGCTGGAATTGCCAACAGCGAATCGCTCCGGAAAAATTTGGTAGCAGCAGGCAGTCTTGACCCACTCCGGAACCGCCATGGTATCACAGGCAAACTGGGATGTATACTGGAAGAAGCTGAAATATCCCAGTGTGTGGTCATAGGAATCAGTCAATCCTTCTTCAGAAAGGTATCGGATCCTTCCATCCGTACAGGTCAGCTCAAAAATATAGGAAAAGCGGGTATCCGTCAGAGGAATGGTCACACTATAATATTCCAGTTCAGAATCTGTGTGCGTGATTTTCATTTCTGCCTCGTCTCGGAACTTGTGCCACATATTTTTGTCGCAATTGTAAATCAGTTTAGAAGAAATAATCATTCCCTTCTGTACCCGAAAACGCAGATGCATCCGGCCGTTAATAGGGCAAGCATCTACCGTTCCGGGAATATGGGAAACAGATAAATTCAGCATATTTCACCTCGCTTGACAGTTCTGCTCAGGTGTGTTAAGATAAATATATGAAAAAGAAGTATACAATGAAGGATATAGCAAAAGAGTGTGGGGTATCCAGTGCAACTGTTTCCTATGTCCTGAACGATGTGCCCAATCAGTCCATAAGCGCAGATACCAAGAAACGAATCCTGCATGTGGCAAACATGGTTGGCTACGTATCCAGCGCCAGCGCAAGAGCGTTGGCTACGGGTAAGACCAACAACTTTGGAGTTTATGCTCCCCACATTGGGAACAGCACCCACAAGCAGAGATTGCTCCAAGCCTTAGCGGAGGAGGCCGAAAAGGCTGGCTACCATTTGGTTCTGCTCACCGGAAAATGCCTGAAACAGCAGGTGACCAATGTGGACGTGGTTTTTGCCATTGATATTTCAGAAGATGATTTCAGGATACTGGGTGACAACAGTTTTGTTCCGTTACTATACCTGGATGGACAAATTCAAAATGATTTGTTTTACTGCGTTACATTTGATGCGCAAGCGCTCCGTAAGCGTGCACTTGAACAGAGCGGATGTTCAAAAGTCATTTTAGTCAGTGATGAAATTCAAAGTCAAGATTACAGGACGTATCTGCAGGACTATTTTGATGGGATTTTAGACTTTTCAGCCGCCGACTCTCAGTGCTTCGATGACGACACAGCGATTCTCGCTACGGAGCGATTTTTTCCTACCTCCGGCAAGCACTTCCTGCTTGGTAGCGACGCCATGCCTCTCCCGTATGATGCATTCGCACGCACAGCCGTTACAACAGCGCTAAAAACTGTTGCAAGAGATGAATTTCCGCTGGACCATCATATCAGAATTTCATAATTTGAGAAAGCGTGCCGACGGATAACCCACCGGCACGCTTGTTATGTACTACTCAACAGTAACGGCACCGGTTGCGGGATCAAGGGTAATCGTATAAGTACCAGGATCAACAGTAATATTGCCCATGCCTTCTGCACCAAACCAATTCTCGTTGGCGACCTTGCCGCCGCAGCCATATGCTACCTTGAAGGCAACCTTATTCTCTGCCCAGTCAACGATCTCATCCTCGGTGAAGGTGACAGTCAGCACGTATTTTCCATCTTGCTCAGTCATCTTATAAGCAGTATTTTCGGCATTGGCATCAGCTGCCCAGCCTGCATTGCCGCAGGTGCCGACAACATAGTACGCGGGTTCTGCCGCAATGATTTCGCCCTTCAGAACAGGCTTGCCGTCGACGACTTCCAGTTCAATGAAGAACATATAGTGACCCTCATCCAGAACGATGTTCTTGGAGTTGTTCTCGCTGGAGTACCAGCCGTCCATTGCTGCATTCTTAACACCGAATTCACCGCCGCCGGCGGGAACATCAGCTTCGCACCACCAGATCAGGTCGTCGCCATTGCGCTGCATATCCTGACCGGCCCAGTCATTGAAGGAGCCCCACAGCTTCATATCGTAGGAAAGCTCTGCAACAGGCTTAGCATCTGCATCGCCCAGCCGCTCATAGGACAGAGAGCACAGAGACAGGGTCTCGGCATCGGTTTTCAGAATCAGACGATACTTACCATCTTCCACGACCTCAATGTTAGCGCCGGAATCAAAGGCATTTTCGCCGCTGCACAGGACTGCAGTCTCAGTCTTATTTGCCAGATGGCCCGCGTCGATGCTGTTGTTGTTATCCCAAGCATAGCCCTCTCCGATAACAGCAATCTTGAAAGCATCGCCGGCATACAGGTTTACATCAATGTAGAAGGTATTGAACTCACCTTCCATTGGCTGCAGGAGGTAATCATCCTGAGGCCAAATCTTGCCCCATGCATTGTCAGGATAACCTGCCAGAGAACCGGCCAGCATCCATGGACGCTCATCCGCAACACTGGACTGCCACGCTACAAAAATGGCAGTATCTTTTGTAATAGGCTGAGTAACGTCGAACTCAACTTTCAGAGCGGGAGTCGCATAGTAGCCTTCGATAATGTAGCCTTCTTTCTTCAGCTCGGGCATTGCCACAGCTTCGCCGTCAGAAACTTCTACTTCCTGCAGTACAGTTGTTCCATCGCTCTCATAGAAAGTGACCTTCCAGTTAGATTCGGAAGGAGCGGGTGTGTTGTCGCAGCCGCAGACGAAAACCATAGTCAGAACCAGCAGGCAGGCAAGCAACACTCTTGTCAGTGACTTTTTCATAATTTTTCCTCCTGAAATATATATGATACTTGCTTTCGGCGGCCGCCAAATCACTTAACCGCTTAAGCATTATCATTATAGCACAAAACTTATTGACATGTCAATGCTTTTTTTGCCATTTATGCCAATTTTTCAACCTGTTTTTGAGCTGATTTTGCCGGCGAAATTCCTAAGGAATACAGCCTGAATCAGATTATTCTGTTGCAAACTCCAATGTTGGGACGAAAAATCGTATCTCGTAATATCTAAACGGTTTCCATTCCTGCGTAGGAATGACATTTATTCCGGAATTTTCCGTTGTATTGGGACTGCACAGGTGATTCAAATGTCCAAGCTTTGGATATCAGTAAGGAATATCTCGGTCACAACAAATATCGGCTATGTTTCTCCGATGTACTGTCATATTGAAAGGCGTATTCCGCTACAGATTTTTTCTTCAATTCTTGTCGGCTGAGCCCCCTTACCATCTCCACGCGGAGAAAGAATGAAATCAGAGTCTTGTTTTTTGATTTACTTCTGCAGGCGTCGCCGTTAATTCTGCCAATGATGGAGTTTGATTTTACAGGATGATTATCTGTTTGCTCAATGATAATTTGTGATAAAACAGCAATGGCAGGATGGATGTTCCCCTCCTGCCATTGCTGTTTTTAAGAATATATAACTTTTGCAGAAAGCCCCCTTGACAAATCTTGTCTCAGAAGGATATGCTCACGCGCTATGCCCGTGAACGGAATTTTCCGAATGTATCGGTCTATTCTGACGACGGATGGAGCGGCACGAATTTTGAGCGTCCCGACTGGAAACGCCTGATTGCCGACATTGAAGCCGGTAAGGTGGGCATTGTGCTGGTAAAAGATCTCAGCCGGGTGGGTCGTGATTACCTCCGTGTGGGCTTCTATACGGAGGTCACCTTCCCGCAGAATGGAGTTCGCTTCATTGCCGTCAACAATGGCGTGGACAGCGCCAATCAGTCCGAGAATGATTTCGCGCCGTTTCTCAATATCATGAACGATTTTTACGCTCGTGATACTTCCAAGAAGGTCAGCGCCGTCTATCGGGCAAAGGGCAACAAGGGCGAACACACCGGCAATCATCCCATCTACGGGTATCTGAAAGACCCGGAAAACAAGCAGCGCTGGATCATCGACGAGGAAGCTGCCGCTGTTGTGCGCCGCATCTTCCGTATGGTCATTGACGGCAAGGGCGTGTATCAGATCGCGGATATTCTGTCCGAGGAAAAGGTGCTTTGCCCATCTGCCTACCTTGCCGCAAAAGGCGTAGGCAACCGCAGGAACAACAAGTTTGAAGACCCCTACCGCTGGTGGGGTACGACGGTGAGCTATATTCTTGCCCGCGTGGAGTACATGGGGCATACCGTCAATTTCAAGACCTTTAAGACCTGTTACCGGGACAAGCACCGCAAGCAGGCTCCCAAAGAAGACTGGAAAATCTTTGAGAACACCCACGAAGCCATCATTGACAAGACTACATGGGAAACCGCGCAGAAGCTCCGCAGGACGATCCGGCGCGGCGACCGCAATAGAGAACCGAATCCGCTGACGGGGCTGCTCTACTGCGGCGAGTGCGGCGCGAAAATGTATAACGAGCGCAGCGACGGGGACGCATATCACAAGACCCCGAAGGACAACTACGTCTGCGCTTCCTACCGCAAGAAAACGACCTCCTGCACCATTCACTTTATTCGAACCGAGATCGTCCGCGACCTGATTCTGGACGCGCTGCGGAATGTAGCAACCTACGCCAGAGCCAACAAGGAGGATTTTGAGCAGCTTGTGATGCAGACCACCTCCGACGCGAGAAAGCGCAGTCTGCAAAGCGGCAGGACGGAGCTTGACCGCATCATGCGCCGCACAAACGAGTTGGACACGCTGCTGCAAAAGCTCTATGAGGACTACGCCCTCGGACGCTTGCCGGAGAAGCGGCACGCGAAGCTCTCCGCACAATATGAAGCAGAACAGGCGCAGCTTGAGCAGCGCAGCGCAGAGCTGATGGAGCAGATGAACGCGGAGCAGGAGGAAAGCGTCAATGTTGACCGCTTTATGGAGCTAGTAGACCGCTATACGGACTTCGCCGAGCTGACCACGCCCATGCTCAATGAGTTCATCGACAAGGTGATCGTCTATGAGCGCAGGAAGATCAACCGCTATCAGTACGACCAGCAGATCGAGATTTACTTCAATTTCATCGGAAAGGTGACGCTGCCGGAGGAAGAAACGGAAGCCACACCGGAAGCCCCGAAAACGCTTCATGTTGCCAGCAATTCCAGCTTTGCGCCCATTGGGAACTATCTCTCCGCGCAGGGTGAAGAAGCGATTGCGCTGCCGTTCTCCAAGGTGGAGGAACTGACCGGCAAGCCGCTTTGCAAGTCGGCGTACAAGTATGCTTCCTACTGGTATCCAGCGCAGGACAGACCGCTGTCCAATACCATCTACAACGCCGGATATGACGTTGACCGTGTGGATTTAGCCGCCGGGATCGTGTATCTGACAAAAGCCGCATAATTGAACGAACACCCCGCACCGTGCGTTTACAGAACGCATGGTGCGGGGTGTTTTTGTGTTTTCAGCGGTTTTAGGCGGGATATTCGATGCCCTGTACGCAGGATGCACCTTTGCACTTCACGGAATCGGACGATAACCAGCCAAACCGCAAAAGGTCACGCAAAGCCGCACACCGGCTGCACGATACCGTGAATCGCGGAATGGTGCAATCCATACGCACAAATGAAAAACACTTCACGAATCCGGCAAGCATTGATCTCTCCCGCCTGATTTCAAGCCTGTTTCTCATGAAAATCCTTGCAAATCTGGCTTGTTCGCAAAGTGTTTACAGTTTCATTTGAAAAACCGTCTTGACAATATTCATCGGATATGGACACATGGATGTTCTTCAAGTGGTTCTTTAAGTCGGCTGTGGCGATCTACCTCGTGACCAACACCTTTGACATTGTGCTGGCAGTCTTCGACATCGGACAGAGCGTTGTTGCCGGG
>Ga0129316_1000437_pt1 | contig 23916 bp, 17 predicted proteins | sample Cm1ome_2_FD_94429 | JGI IMG/M metagenome (GOLD analysis project Ga0129316, IMG submission 94429) | Eastern black-and-white colobus group fecal microbial communities from Wisconsin, USA - Cm1022B metagenome | ecosystem: Host-associated > Mammals > Digestive system > Large intestine > Fecal...
CTCCGCCGCCAAGCTTATGGGCTGCCGGATGATGCGTACTTCTTTCTCAAGCTGATCGATGCAAGCAGGCGAGAATATGTCAGGAACCCTGCATCACACAAACTTTTTCATTGAGGCAAAAAAATTGCTCCACCGCCTAAAAATGGTTCATGATAGTGCTCAATTTGTACATCGCCTAATATATCCGGCATATGTGGAATCAGCCATGTCTTTCCGCCAGCCCAGCGTACAAATGGTTCTATGATTGGCATGATTTACTCCGTTCTAGTAATATTGACTGCATATATGCCCCGTGGTATTTGAACAGTATCGCCCTGCATAAAAAATTGACCAGCACCCAGGATAAAGCGCCTTAGCAAAGCTCAGTGGAGCAACTTATTTATATTCCACAATAATATATCAGATTCTGCGTATTATTGCAAGAAATTGTTTGAAAAAGTATATTCACGGAGAAATAGATAAATCTTAGACTTTGACTATCTCATTTTTGCTATCTATTCAAGGATTATGAAGAAGCTTTCTTAGCATTTTAGCAATTATCCTGTTATTCATGTGAGCATTTCACTATAGATTTTGACTCATTCATCATGCCGTTTTCTATCATGGGTCAAAACATGGGTCAGCGCTCAACCCCAGAAAATCCACATCGAGAAATTCAAACTTCTTGCCCGCAAAATGAAAGAAAAAGTCCAGAAACAAACCGGTTTCTGGACAAATTTTGGTTGCGGAGGCAGGACTCGATGGCTGACTTTGCGGAGCAAAGTCATATGGTTGCAACCAGTTTTTGAACTGGTTGCCGCCAAATGCCACCGGCATTTGGCATTAAAATGGGTTCGAGTCCTGTCACGAGTCAAAAACAAACACCACCCGATGGGTGGTGTCCATTTTTGGTTGCGGAGGCAGGACTCGAACCTACGACCTCCGGGTTATGAGCCCGACGAGCTTCCAACTGCTCTACTCCGCGATATTGTGCACTCTCTCAATGCTGGCTTATTATAGCATGGTCAAAGCAGAATGTCAAGCACTTTTTTTGCGGCGGTCTGAAGACCGCCGCGGTGAAGGCTGCGGGGGCGCAAGGCGTCCCCGCTGAAAGTATTTTGTGTCAGAGCACGTTTCCGCTGCCGCGGCCCTCGGCGGCGACCTCCAGGGGGAGCCAGTTCAGGGCCTTCAGCAGGTAACGGTCCCAGAAATCCCATTCGTGGGATCCGGGGCCAAGCTCGAAGGTATGGGGGACATGACAGGTCTGGAGCAGCGCGTGGAATGCCTTGTTCTTTTCCAGCAGAAAGTCCGACTCTCCGCAGGCCATATAGATGGCGGGGAACTCCGCCCCCTCCTCTGCCAGCTTCTTCACAAGACAGGCAGGATTCCGGTCGCTTTCCAGGGCGGCCATCAGGTCATTCCCATAGTGCCAACGGCGGACGGCCATGCAGTCGATGGGCAGGGTGGAAGTCTCTGACGGGTTCAGGATATCCGCGTCCAGCATGGCTACGGCGGACAGGGCGATGATAGCCCCAAAGGTTTCATGGTATTTCAGCCCATTGCGCAGCGCCCCAAAGCCGCCCATGGAGAGTCCGCCGATATAGGTGTCCTCCCGCTTTTGGGACAGCGGAAAGGTCCGGCGGGTGAAGTCCACCAGCTCCCGGCCGATGAACTCCCCAAAAGCCGCGGCGGGGTTGTCCAGATACATGCTGTTCTCCCCACTGGGCATGACCACCGCCAGATCCCGTGCCTCAGCCCACCGGCGGATGCGGGTGCCGCAGAGCCAATCCGTGCAGCTGCCGTAGACTCCGTGCAGCAGGTAGAGGGTCTTGTAGGGCAAATCCCGGGGCCGGGGCTGCTGGCCGGGCATGGGCTGTTTGTCCGTGGGCAGAATCACGGTCATGGGAACAGTCCGGCCCAGGCATTGGGAGAAAAAGCTCACTTCCAGCAGCGCCAATTTTATACCTCCGCGTTAAAAACGTACTTGTCCATTCGCCGGAAAGCCTCCCGCACCCGGGACAGGGGCAGGGCCAGGTTCATACGGACGTGGCAATTCCCGTGGAACATCCTGCCGTCCTGAACGGCAACGCCCACATCCCAGCAGGCCTTCTCCACATCTTCAATGGTCTTTCCGTGGCTGGCGCACCACCCGGTGCAGTCCACGAAGAGCATATAGGTTCCCTGGGGCCTGCTGACTGTGACCCCATCGAAGTGGTCCCGGATATAATTTACGGCGAAGTCGATATTCCCGGTCAGCACCCGGCGCAGCGCGTCCGTCCAGGCATAGCCCTCGGGTTTGTAGGCCCCAATCAGGGCGTGCATGGACAGCACGTTCATGGAATTGTAGTGACACAGGGAGCTTTCCTTTTCCAGCCGGTCCCGCCACCAGTTGTTATAGCAGATGTGGTAGCTTCCGATGAGGCCCGCCAGATTGAAGGTCTTGCTGGGAGCATAGAAGGCGCAGACACGGTTCCGGGCATCGGCGCTGACGGACTGGGTGGGAATGTGGTGATTGCCGTCCAGAATAAGATCCGACCAGATCTCATCGGAAATGACATACACGTCATACTTCCGGTACAGCTCCATGGCCTTTTCCAGTTCCCATTTCTCCCAGACCCGGCCGCAGGGATTGTGTGGGCTGCAGAGAATGGCGGCATGAATGCGCTCTTCCCGAAGTCTGCGTTCCATATCCTCGAAATCCATGCGCCACACATTCTGTTCGTCCAGAACAAGGGGTGAATGGACCAGCTTGTAGCCGTTGTTTTCCAGGCTGTGGGTAAAGCCGATATAGGTGGGGCTGTGGACCAGAACTTTATCGCCCCGGGAGCACACGCAGTTCAGGGCGCTGATGACGCCGCCCAGAACGCCGTTTTCATAGCCGATGTGCTCTTTGGCCAGGCCCTGAACGCCGTTACGGCTTGCCTGCCAGCGGATGATGGAATCAAAATATTCGTCCGTGGGGTCAAAGTAGCCAAAGGCCGGATGCTGGGCCCGGGCGATGATGGCCTCCTGGATGGTGGGGCAGGTGGGGAAATTCATATCCGCCACCCACATGGGGATCACGTCGAAGCCCTCTTTGGGCGCGCCGGGGGCCCCGGGACGGCCCACGCCGTCCACAGCAATGGCGTCCTTCCCATGGCGGTCCATAAGGGATGTAAAATCAAAATCCATACGCTACCTCTTTCTAACTTTCCATCATCAGATGGATGATCTCTTTGTCGGTCTGTTCCATGCCCACCCTGGCCAGACGGGCCACGGTGGCGATGGTGTTTTCCACGCCTTTTTTCACAATGCCATCGCCGCCGAAAAACTGGTTTCCGTTCTCATACATGGCCAGACCCAGAAGCCCGGCATCCACGGCGGAGGCAATCTTGGCGGCGCAGCTGGCTTTGGCTCCGTCACAAATGATGCCAGAGGTCACGGCTACGGCGTTGACCACTGTGTGGGCGATCATCTCATAGTCTCCGCCCCTCAGGTATGCCACGCCTGCCCCCGCGCCCACCCCGGCGCTGACCGCGCCGCAATAGGCAGACAGGCGACCAATGCCGGTCTTCTGGTGGATGGTCACCAGATTGGAGACGCACAGAGCCCGCAGCAGCGCTTCCCGGCTTTTGCCCATCTCCCGGGCGCAGACGATCACAGGGACGCTGGCCGTAATCCCCTGATTGCCGCTGCCGGAATTGATGACCACAGGCAGTTCGCAGCCGTTCATCCGGGCATCGCTGGCCGCGGCGGCCCAGGCGCGCATTTTGCTGTTCAGGTCGTTCCCCATGCGCAGCAGGGTTTTCCCGATGTTGGCGCCGTAATTGTTCCGCAGACCCTCTTCGGCAATGGCCATATTGCAGGAGATCTGCTCTTCCAGAATCGGCGCAACCGCTTCCGGATCCACGCTGTCCGCGAATTCCACAATGCCGGCGATGGAAAGGCAGCTCCGGTCTGTCAGGCCCTCCTCCCGGGTGACGCATTCCCGCTCCAGCAGGGTCTCCCCGTTGCGCCGGATGCAGACCAGATTGGTGTGGTAGTCCGCAATGCGGACATAGGCGCTGTCGTCTCCCCGGAAAGCGGTTATGCGGATATCGAAAATGTGGGCATCCTCTGCGCAGCGCACCTCAATAGGCGTCTTTTCCAGATAGTCCGCGATTTCCTCCGTCTGGGCAGAAGTCACCTGGGACAGCACGGAAAGCTCCGCCCCGGCGTCTCCCGCGGCACAGCCCGCGGCCACCGCCGCCGGTATGCCCCGGAGGCCGCCAGTGTGAGGGATCACCACACTTTTCACGTTTTTCACGATGTTGCCGCTGACCTCCGCCAGCAGCCGGTCCGGCATGGCGCCCAGTACATCCCGGGCCTTGGCGGCGGCGTAAGCAATGGCGATAGGCTCCGTGCAGCCCATGGCGGGCCGCAGTTCCTCCCGCAGAATACGGATATAGTTGTGTTCGTCCATAGATCAGACCTTTTCAGCCAACCGGCAGAACAGGTCGATCTGCTTCGCGATGATGTCCAGCGCGCCCCGCCAGAAGTCCTTGTCTGTCAGGTCAATGCCCGCCACCTTGGCGGTGTCCTCCGCGGAGGCGATGGTGGTGGTATAGAGCAGCTTCTTGTACTTGGGCACGAAGGCGGCCCCTTCCTTCTCATACTGGGCGTACAGGCCCCGGGCAAAGAGCGCGCCGAAGGCATAGGGGAAGTTGTAATAGGTGGAACCGTAGTAATGGCTCTTGCAGACCCACATATAGGGATGCAGGACGTTCTCGTCCAGGCCGTCGCCGTAGGAGGCTTTCTGGGCCCGGAGCATGATGTCGCACAGGGCGTCGGCGTTCAGGAACTCCCGCTCCCGGCGCTGGAACACCTCCCGCTCAAAGCGGAACCGGGAATAGATATCGCAAATGACCTGGGTGGCGTCGGACAGCTGGGACTCGATAAGGGCCATTCTCTCTGCGTCATCCGCCGCGTCACCGATGGCGGAGGCCATGACCACACATTCGTTGAAGGTGGAGGCGGTCTCGGCCACGGGCATGGAGTATTCCTTGTTCAGGGGACGGTGGGCCCGGATGTTCAGGTTGTGGAAAGCGTGGCCCAGTTCGTGGGCCAGAGTGACCACATCCCCAATCTGGCCGTCAAAATTGGTCAGGATCCGGCTCTCACCCAGGCATTCCACACCGGCGCAGAAGGCGCCGCCGGCCTTGCCGTCTCTGGGGAAGAAATCGATCCATGCATTGTCAAAAGCCCGGGCAATCATCCGGGACTCCTCTTCATCAAACCGGGAGAACAGCTCCACCAGATAATCTCTGGCCTGTTGAGTGGTAAAGATCCGGCTGGACTTGCCCACGGGGGCGAACAGATCGTACCAGGGCAGGCCGTTCTCATGGCCCAGCAGCTTTCCCTTGGCCCTCAGGTACTGCCAGAACCTGGGCAGATACTCGTCCATGGCGGCAAACATGGCGTCCAGAGTCTCCCGGCGCATATCGGACTTCTGCAGGGTCATATCCAGAGGGGATTCATAGCCCCGGAGCTGGGCCATGGTGATGGTCTTCAGCTTCAGGGAGTTCAGAGCAAAGGCCACAGGATCCTTGATGGCGTCGTAGCAGGCAAGCTCCGCCTCGTAAGCGTCCTTCCGGACGGCGGCATCGTCAGAGTAGGCCAGATTCCGGATGGCGGACAGATTGGTAGTCTCCCCCCGGTAGCTGACCGCCACGGTGCTGGTGAGGTGCTGATGCAGATCTGCCCAGGCGTCGCTGCGGTTCAGCTTCGCCACGACCTCCTCCCCGATGCCGGGCAGTAGGTGGATCTTATCTTTGCGGATGCGCTCCAGCAGATGACGGTAGGCGCCCGGCATGGAGTCCCCCGCGGTCAGGGTATCCAGATCCTCCAGCCCGCCGATCCATGCCCTGACGGCAGCCAGCGGCGCAGCGGCGGCAGCGTCCAGGGCGATGACCTGACCCATGGCGGACATGGCCCGGCTGTTGCGGGTATCGGCGGCCTGCAGCAGCTCGGCATAGGTCGCCAGTTTCATTTCCAGTCCCGTCAGCTTCTCCTCCAGCGTCAGCGCCTCGGTCAGCGCCTGCGCGTGATCCGCCCGGGGCAGCCCGGCGGCAAAGGCCTCCAGCGCCTTGACGGTCTCCCCCAGTGCCGCCATATCGGCAGCGTATTCCGGCGCGTCCAGACTTTCATAAATCGGTGTCAGATCCCAGCGTTCGTTCATGTTTGCAGCCTCCTGTGCTTTGTTGTATTCCCGTTCATTATATCGGTATCAGGCGAAAATAGCAAGATTGGAAAACAAAAAGCCTCCCGCGGGACTGTAAAATCCTTTCCGCGGGAGGCGATCTGGTTTATTGGGGACTTACTTCCGGATCTCGGGCAGGCTGGCGGCGGCGACGGACTGGCCGACACGGCGGGTCTTTTCGTCGGGGAGCATGACCTGGCAGTGCTTGGCAAGCGCGGGATGCTCGGCGGCCAGGACCTTCTGGCACACGTCCAGAATGATATCGCCGCCCTTGCCGGACATGACCCGGCCCATAAGCATCAGGTGCTCAATGTCGTAGAAGTGGGAGTACAGAACCACGGCGTTGGCCAGATACACGCCGATGTCGTGGTAGATCTTGGCGGCTCTGGGATCGTCCTCGGCCATGAGGGCCTGAACGACCTTCAGCTTCTCGGCGGGGGACAGGCCGGGATCCAGCTCGATGCCCGCTCTGGGGGCCAGCTTGATGACAGCGTCCTGAGAGAAGTACTTGCAGCCCACGCCGAAGTCGGTGGACCACTCGTCCTGCATGGCGTCCTCGGACAGGTCCACGGGAGCAAAGGCCAGCTCGGTAATCCAGCCCAGCACGTTCTTATCGGCGTCCACATAGCCCACGGCCTCGCTGGTGCCCATGGCCAGACCCATGATGTTGCCGGTGTTCAGGCCCATGGCGCCGGCCAGGGCGGACACGTCGCCGTCGTTGGCAACCACGATGGGCACGTCACCGATCTCGGCGGCGGCACGGTCGAAGCAGGTCTTCACCTCGTCCCAGCGGTCCCGGGGCACCTTGTAGAAGATGCTGGAAATCATGGGGGCGTTGCCGATGAAGGTGCCGGCGGAGGAAACGCCGATGGCATCTACCCGGGGCATCTTGGAGGCGGCGGTGCGGAACGCGGTCAGGATCTCATTGTACTGATAGGTGGGGTCCGGGTTCAGCTTGGGGAACCAGACCACTTCCTCAGAGTAGACGCACTCACCGTCAATGACCGCGGAGACCTTCCGGTCGGAGCCGCCCGCGTCAAAGCCGATGCGGCAGCCGTCCATGTGGCCGCCCAGAGGCTGGGTGGACTCGTTGGGGGCGGGGCACTTGTCCAGAGGCAGGTCAATGATCTCCAGATCTACCTCATAGAGCTTGTGGAAGAAGTCAAAGTCAAAGGCCCGCTTGCCCTCGGCGGAATAATCCGCCTGGAGCTGCTTCGCGATTTGGTCGCAGCCGCAGACATAGACCTTGAAACCGCCGATGGACCACAGCAGGAACTTCACCAGCCGCTCCACATAGCGGTAGTCGGCCCCGGCCATGTCAGGGGTGCCGTGGATGAAGGTCTTGCGGACGGAAACCTGGCCCCGGTCCCGCTCAATGGCGATGGCGATGGGCTGCTTCGCGTCCTTCAGATAGGCGTCCATCCACACGCCGAAGGGAATGAAGCCGGGATCCAGCTCGGGCTTAGCTTCCATAGAGTAGTTTACGCCAAGATAATTCATGTTCGATTCCTCCAAGAAAAGAATTGATTATGACGGATAAACAAAGGAACACATCATCAAAAGCCGGAATCCGATAAGGCCAGAATACAAAATGGTAAATTTGAGCCAAATTCCCAGCTTTTTCATAAAAATTATACCATAGAAGATAGTGTGTAGCAAGGAAAGTTTTGTGTAAATACTGCACAAAAACAAAATGAGTTAATTGTATCGTTTCTACAAACTTGTGCATGAATAGGCAAAAACGCCAAGAATGAGCAAAAAATCATTTGACTTTGTAGCCATAGCTGTTATAATCTATTTGTGTAAAGCAAGTCCGTTGTGCATCGGGTTTGCGGATTCACTACAACATTAGGAGGAGAAAACAAAATGAAAAAGCTCATTTCCCTGCTTCTGGTCCTGACCATGGTGCTGGCTCTGGCCGCCTGCGGTTCCAAGACCGAGACCCCCTCTACCACCGCCGCTCCCGCGACCACCGAGGCCCCCGCGCCTACCGAGGCTCCCGCCGCCACCGGCGAGAAGGTCACCGTCACCATGCTGACCGCTCAGTACGGCAAGCAGACCGCCCAGTGGTGGGCTGACTTCGCCGCCAAATTCAACGCCGAGCACGAGAACATTGAGGTCGTTGTGGACTGCGTGTCCTGGAACGACATCTACACCGTGGTCAACACCCGTGTTGCCAACGGTGAGGCTCCCGACCTGCTGAACATCGACGTGTTTGCCGATTACCAGGCCGACGGTCTGCTGCTGCCCGCCTCTGACTGGGTTTCCGAGGAGACCTACGCCAAGTTCTATCCCTCCTTCCTGGAGCAGTCCGTGGTTGACGGCACCGTTTGGGCTGTGCCCGATCTGGCTTCCGCCCGCGCTCTGTACTACAACAAGGACATCCTGGAGGCTGCCAATGTGGAAGTCCCCACCACTTGGGATGAGCTGAAGGCCGCCTGTGAGGCCATCAAGGCTTCCAACGCCGACGTCTACCCCTGGGGCGTTGACATGACCACCGACGAAGGCCAGGCCTGCTTCGCTTACTATGCCTGGAACAACGGCGGCGGCTTCGTGGACGCCGACAACAACTGGGCTCTGAACTCCGCTGAGAACGTGGAAGCCGTCAACTACGTTGTTGACCTGATCAAGTCCGGCCTGACCAACACCGATCCCACCAACGAGACCCGTTATGACCTGCAGGAGATGTTCGCTGCCGGCAAGCTGGCCATGATGATCGGCCCCAACCAGATTTCCAAGTACTGCGAGGAGAACGGCGGCGTTAACTACGGCGTTGCTTCCCTGCCCACCAACGGCGACAAGGCCGGTGCCTCCGTCGGCGTTATGGACCGCTTCATGTGCTTCGACAACGGCTACACCGATGCCGAGCTGGCTGCCATTACCGCTGTGATCGACGCCTTCTATGACGACGAGCCCTACTCCGAGTGGGTCCTGATGGAAGACTTCCTGCCCGCTACCTCCACCGGCGCCGAGCTGTGCGCCAAGGCCAACCCCGGTATGACCGCCTGGATCGACGTTGTCGGTTCCTCCAAGTTCTACCCCACCGCCAAGGCTGAGTGGGCGGACGTGAAGCAGGGCGTCATCGATGTGGAGCAGCAGGTTCTGCTGGGCGGCAACGCTCAGGAGCTGCTGGATGCTCTGCAGGACGAAATCGCCGGCTAAACAAACCAACCCCACCTATTGAACCCCTGCGGGCCGAGCTGAAAGGCTCGGCCCGCTTTTCCCGCCTCTTCCCGGATGTGCGGATCCGGGAAAGGGAACGCCGGTCTTGTTTCTTGAAATGCATCCAGGAAGAGCATTTGAGGGGACAAGCAACGATTTATAAGGAGGTTGCTTCGTGAAGAAGAAAACGCCCCATCGTCTGGGGAGAGCTGCGGAGCCTTATATCTGGATCCTTCCCAGCGTGATCCTCATGGCGATCTTTATCATTGTCCCCATCGGTTTCGTATTCCGTATGGCCTTCAGCCAGGTGACCAAGGCGGGCCTTATCAAGGGCTTCGCCGGGTTTGACAACTTCAGCAAGGTTCTCGGCAGCGCCAAGTTCTCCATGGTGCTGAAGAATACCATTATCTGGACGGTGCTGGTTGTCGTCCTGTCCACGGTGCTGGGCTTCATTCTGGCTCTGCTGCTGAATAACAAGTTCAAGGGCCGGAAAATTGCCCGGGCCATTGTGGTGTTCCCCTGGGCCACCACCCTGGTCATTCAGGCCAGCGCCTGGAAGTTCATCATCAATACGGACTACGGCGCGCTGAATACCCTTCTGAAATCTCTGGGCATTATCCAGAGCAACATCAACTGGACGCCCACCCCTGAGGCTTTCTTCGGCTGGGAGATCGCCTGCGGCATTTTCGTCACCATTCCCTTTGTGTGCTTCACGGCCCTGTCCGGCCTGCAGAGCATTGACAACACGCTCTATGAAGCGGCCATTGTGGACGGCTCCAACTATTGGCAGAAGCTGTTCCACATCACCCTGCCCCTGGTAAAGCCCAGCCTGACCGTGGCCACGGTGCTGAACATCATCTATGTGTTCAACTCCTTCCCCATTGTCTGGACCATCACCAAGGGCGACCCCGCCAGCCGGACCGATACGCTGGTGACATACCTCTATAAGCTGGCCTTCTACAACGGCAAGCAGGGCGAGGCCGCGGCGGTATCCGTCATCGGCTTCCTGATTCTGCTGGTCTGCGCCAGCTGCTACATGGTTTCCACCCTGAAGAAAGGAGAGGATTAAGCGATGCGGGATGATATTCGTGTAAACTGGAAAAAACTGCTGAGCCGGATTCTCCTCTATTTTGTGGTAGTGCTCATCTGTCTGTTTATCCTCTACCCCTATTTTGTCATGTTCACCACCGCCCTGAAGAGCCGGGAAGAGATCTTCAGCATGAACGGTACGGTGTTCCCCCTCAAGTACATGTGGACGAACTTCGCGGATATCTGGTCCCGGGCGCCCATGGCGAAGTACATGCTGAACTCCATCCTCATCGCCGGCGGCTCTACCCTGATTGCCATGCTCTGCGGCATTCCGGCGGCCTACGCCCTTGCCCGTATGAAGTTCAAGGGGCAGACGGCTTTCCTGGGCTTCATCATCGTGTCCCAGATGTTCGCACCGGTGGTGCTGCTGATCGGTATTTACAAGGTCATGCAGATTCTGAATCTGACGAACTCCATTCTGGGCCTGGTCTTCGTCAACGCCGCCTTTAACCAGGCCTTTACCATCTGGCTGCTCCGGGGCACCTTTATGAGCATTTCCGCCGAAATGGAACAGGCCGCAACCATTGACGGCTGCAACCGGGTCCAGGCCATGCTGCGGGTGCTGCTGCCTGTGGCCGCCCCCGGCATTGTCACCACCCTGATCTTCATCTTCATCAATGCCTGGAACGAATACACCGTGGCCCTGTGCCTGATCTCCACCGACACATTCAAGCCGCTGACCGTCGGCATCAACATCTTCAACGGCTACAACATGATCGAGTGGCAGTATCTGTTTGCCGCATCCATCTTCGCCATTATCCCCGTAGTTATTTTGTTCATGTCCATCGAAAAGAACCTGACCAGCGGCCTCACCGCAGGCGGCGTCAAGGGCTGACCGAAAGCCACCTGCGGAACGCAGGTGGCTTTTCAAGGCCGAAAAATGCCTTCCCCTGGGGCGGCGCGTCGCGCAGCGAATCAAAATTCTTATAGCTGCCGGTGGCAGCTATACCAGAAAAAGTGATGGTGGCCCGCCGCAGGCGGGTCGGATGAGAGGCGGGACGCAGAACCGGCATAGAGAAACCTTCGCAATTTTGATTCAGCAAGCAGAAACGTGACTGCTCGGCCGGTTCTATGTTGGTTCTGCCTACCGCCCCTCATCAGTCACAGCCCAAAGGGCTGCGACAGCTTCCCCCAGGGGAAGCCTTTGGACCGCAGGTCCGATTCGGAAAAAAGCCTTTACATTTCTCAAACCAACTGCTATATTCACTCACGGAAAAGGAGAAAAACCATGGAACCATTTTTGAAGGACGTGCTCGTCCGGTTTCAGGCCCAGGGGACCTTCGTCTCCTGCGAGCGTTACGGCTGCGGGCATATCAATGAAACCTATCTCGCCGTAACAGACACCGGCCGGCGGTATATCCTGCAGAAGCTCAGCAACCAGGCCTTCCCGGATATCGCCGGCCTGCAGGAGAACGTGGAAGCCGTTACAAAGCATCTGCACAGCAAGTCCCCGAATCCCCGGGCGGCGCTGACCCTGATCCCCACGGACGAGGGGAAGAGCTGGATCCATATGGGCGAAAACAGCGACTGGCGGATGTACGACTTCGTGGAGGACAGCCTGTGCCTCCAGGCCCCGGAGTGCCCCGAGGACTTCTACCAGAGCGCCATCGCCTTCGGCACCTTCCAGCAGCAGCTGACGGATTTCCCGGCGGAAACCCTCCATGAGACCATTCACAACTTCCACAACACCCCGGACCGCTACCGCCTGTTCCGGCAAGTCCTTGCCGGGGATGTTATGGGCCGGGCCGCCTCGGTACAGCCGGAAATTGACTTTGCACTGGCCCATGAAGAGATGGGCGGCAAGCTGACCGCCATGCTCCGTTCCGGAGAGCTGCCCCTGCGGGTCACCCACAACGACACCAAGCTGAACAACGTCATGTTGGACGCCTCCACCCGGAAGGCCCTGTGCGTCATCGATCTGGACACCACCATGCCCGGCCTCAGCGCCTATGACTTCGGTGATTCCATCCGCTTCGGCGCGGCCACCGCCGCCGAGGATGAGAAGGATCTGGACAAGATGACCATTGACCTGGATCTGTACCGCATTTTCACCCGGGGCTTCCTGACCGCATGCCCGGGACTGACGGAAGCGGAGCGGAAGGCCCTGCCTCTGGGGGCGCTGACCATGACTCTGGAATGCGGCGTCCGCTTTCTGACGGACTATCTGGACGGCGACCACTATTTCGGCATCCACTACCCCGAACACAACCTGGACCGCGCACGGACCCAGTTCAAGCTGGTTTCCGAAATGGAAAAGCACTGGGACGAGATGGCGCGGATCGTGGAAGAGGAGACGAAGTAAGCCGGCAGCCCGGTCTTACCATAGGTCTGCCGTAGGGGACGATGCCCACATCGTCCCGTAAGTCCAAGGGCGGGAGCGGTAAGATCATACGGAGACGGCTGTTGACGTCCCTTTCGGGGCGATGAAGGCATCGCCCCCTACGAAATACTTTGCTTTACGCGCTCCGATCGGGAGCACCAAACAGGAGGAGAACATCATATGAAAAAACCAATTTTGGTAGTGATGGCCGCCGGTATGGGCAGCCGGTACGGCGGACTGAAGCAGATCGACCCCGTGGGCAGCCAGGGAGAGGCCATTCTGGACTATTCCCTTTTTGACGCCCACGAGGCCGGCTTTGATACCGCTGTGATTATTATTAAAGAAGCCATTCGAAAGGACTTTATGGAGACCGTAGGCGCGCGCCTTCAGAAGGCCCCCATGGAGATCCGCTATGCCTATCAGGAGCTGGAAAAGCTCCCCGTGGGCTACAGCGTCCCGGAGGGCCGCACCAAGCCCTGGGGCACCTGCCATGCGGTGGTCTGCGCCCGGGAGGCCATCGGCAGCGCCCCCTTCGCCGTGATAAACGCCGACGACTACTACGGCAAGGCCGCCTTCAAGGAGATCTATGATTACCTGTCCGCCCACGGCGATGACGAAAAGTACCGCTACTGCATGGTGGGCTATGAGCTGGGCAAGACCGTCACCGACAACGGCTCCGTGGCCCGGGGCGTATGCCAGACCAACGCCGAAGGGTATCTGGAAAGCGTGGTGGAACGGACCAAAATTGAAAAGCAGGAGGGCGGCATCCGCTTTACGGAGGATGACGGCAAAACCTGGACCCCCCTGGGGGACAAGACCACCGTATCCATGAATATGTGGGGCTTCACCCCCAGCTTCGCCGCCGAAAGCGAGGCCCGGTTCCCGGCTTTCCTGGATAAGGCCCTGAAAGAAAACCCCATGAAGGGCGAGTATTTCCTGCCCTCTACCGTTTCCGCCCTGCTGGCTGAGAACAAGGCCACGGTCAAAATGCTCTACTCCCCGGACAAATGGTACGGCGTTACCTACGCCGCCGACAAGCCCGTGGTAGTCGCTGCTCTGAAAGCCATGACCGAACAGGGCCTGTACCCCGACGGGTTGTGGAAGTAACTGCATAAAATGCCGCCCCTCAAAAAAGGCTTCCCCTGGGGCGGTGCGTCGCGCAGCGAATCTAATAAATCATAGCTGCCAGTGGTAGCTATACTATAAAAAGTGAAGCTGTCGCGGCCCATTGGGCCGTGACTGATGAGGGGCGGTACTTGCCTTTATAAGGAACAGTTTAGCAATTAAAGGCCTTCTCCTGGGAGAAGGTGGCAGGGCGAAGCCCTGACGGATGTGGGGCAATGCGCAGAATAGACAATGAGAAAATTTTGCAATTCCGTTCCAGAAAACAGGCAAAAACTGCTTAGGCTAACCCCGTGCCGGTTCTGCCTGCCGCCCCTCATCAGTCTCAGCTACGCCGAGCCAGCTTCCCCCAGGGGAAGCCTTTGCATGCAACGCACCGCCCTCCCTTAAGACCCGGTTTCAAATATCCTTTAGCCAGGGGCTGTCCGCAATTTCATATTCTAAATGTTTTACGCAAATTTTACTTTCATTTCCTTTCCGCCTTTACGTTTCCGGTATATAGTGTAACTGTAATATGGAGATGAAGGGAGAAAAATGAGAATGAAGATTGATTTTAAGGCCAAGAAGGGCTTTATCTGTGATATGGACGGCGTTCTGTACCACGGGAACCGGATTCTGCCGGGGGCCGCGGAATTTGTGCAGTGGCTCCAGGGGGAGAACAAGGAATATCTGTTTTTGACAAACAACAGCGGCATGACCCCCAGGGAACTGCAGCAGAAGCTGGCCCGGATGGGACTGGACGTGCCGGAAGCGCATTTTTACACCAGTGCGCTGGCAACCGCCGCCTTTTTGAAGGCGCAGGCCCCGGGCTGCTCGGCCTTTGTTATCGGCGAGGCCGGACTGCTGAACGCCCTGTATGACGCGGGCATTACCATGAACGACGTCAACCCGGACTATGTGGTCATCGGCGAGGGCCGTACCTACTCTCTGGACACCCTGACCAGAGCCGTGAATCTGGTGCTGCAGGGAGCCAAGCTCATCGGCGCCAATTCCGATGTGTCCGGCAACATCGAAAAGGGCATTGCTCCGGCCTGCCGGGCGCTGATTGCCCCGGTAGAAATGGCCACAGGCAAGCAGGCCTATTTCTGCGGCAAGCCCAACCCTCTGATGATGCGCACGGGTCTGCGTCTGCTGGGCTGCCATTCGGATGAGGCTGTGGTGGTAGGCGACCGGATGGACACGGATATCATTGCCGGCATGGAAAGCGGCATCGATACCGTGCTGGTCCTCTCCGGCGTCTCCGACCGGGAGACCCCCAGAACCTTTGCCTACCAGCCCACCATGATCCTGAACGGCGTGGGCGACATTCCGGCGGAAGCGGAATAAGAGAACGGCATGCCGATAATTCGGCAAGGCCGGGGGGAACACCCTAATTGGAAATTTTGAACCAAAATTATGGTAACTTGTTGACGCTAAATTCGGGTTTTTATATTTTGGACAGAAGCTCCGTCCGTCCATAGGCTGGGTGCCTCCGGCGGGGAGCTTCTTGTCCCGCCAAGAAGCTCCGCAAGAATGCGGCCTAAGGGAGGCGCTGTCGGCAAAGCCGCCCTCCCTTAGGAATCCCTCCCGGCCTCAGAACCAATATAATCTCTGCGCCGCCTTCCGGCGAGTACGGGGTGCAGCCCCTAAATTTTACCGGTTCAGTTCAATGAAGGAAACCAATATTTTGGATGCTTTCTATTTCGGCATCCCATCATCCGGGTATTCCATGCCAGTGTGAGCACTGGCGCGGAATAGAGAACCAGATTTGGTTTTTGGGGACTGTTTTCACCGTGTGAAAACAGTAAAGGGGTCCGAGTGATTATAGAGTTTAAGATGCCGAACACCTTCGATAGAACGCCGCCAAAACATTGCTGTTCTACCGTAAATGCGCGCCGGGGGGATTCTCAAGGGGGGCGGCTCTGGTGCGGGAGCAGCCAGCGGTCAGCGCCCCCTTGAGGCTGCTTCTTATCGATTTTCTTGCAGAACCAAGAAAACCGCCCCCGGAGGCACCCAGCCGAAATGCGAACAGGGCTGCTGTACGAAATAAAGAGCCAGATTTTAAGTAAAAAACCAGTATGGGCGGCAGATTTGTTGCCCATACTGGTTTTTATTATAATAAATATGTCGCTGCCCACGCCTGCATGGTCCTGCGGGCGGTGTTCCAGACGGCGGCGGAGGTGTCGGCGGCGCGGGTGCGGACCACCAGAATCACCACGGAGATGATCAGAATCAGTGCCAGCAATGCGGCGATCAGCGCCAGAGCCTTGATAAGGCCCACGTCCTGATTCTTCGCCCGGCCCTGCCGGGGCACGGCCGCAGGTTGGGCCTTGGGGGCCGCGGGGCGGGTTTGCGGTGCTGTGGGACGGCCCTGGGCCGCCGCGGGCCCAGGTCTGGATTGCTGGGGTCTCGTCTGAGCGGGTTTGGCCGCAGGCTGCTTTGGGGGCCGGGGCAGGGTCAGGCTTGGCAGGATCTCATAGACCACCTGATCCGCCCGCTCGGGATCCTGGTTCAGCAGCATATCCGTGCGCAGCAGGGCGGGCAGGCTGTCCGCCTGGGTAAACTGAACGCCCTGAGCCGCGTATAGCTTCATCTGCTTCTGGATGGCCAACTGGGCATCCTGAATGTCCGCCTGAATGGCCTGCCCGGTCTGGCCGGTGAGCTGGGAAATGGCCTTGGGGCCCAGACCGCTGAGGCTGTAGAGGTACAGGTTCAGCCGCTGCCGGTCTTCCAGCATATCCGCCAGCATCACGGCTACCTGGGCGGTCTCCGCCTTGTTCAGTTCCATACTGGCAAAGCTGAAATTCCGCTCCGTCTCCGGGGCATCCCCCTGTCCGTTTTCCAGAAGCGTAGCCCGGACGCGCATACAGCGCACCGCCGTCAGATGCCCCACCCAGCCGTAGAACTTGGCAGGATCCGTCAGGCTCGGCAGCTTTTCCGCCACGGTTTTCAGTACGACCGTGGTCATTTTTTCCGCGGACTGCCGGGAGGGCAGCAGTTTTTTGCACTGGTAGCTCACAATGCCCCAGGAATAGGTCAGCAGCTCCACCAGAGCCTGCCGGTCTCCCCGCTGGGCGGCGAAGATATACTCCTGCATGGAATCCTTGTTCATATCAACTGGTACCTTCTTCCTTTTTATCCGGATCCACACCGGTGATCCGGACCACAATCCGTTTCATGGCCTTCTGCATGGCCGTGTAGCTGTCCGCCGTGACCTTGTCCACATAGTTGTTCTCGTAGGCGTACATGGCCGGCTCGATGCGGACCACCCGCCGGAAGCCGTCGCACTCCGACTCTTTTTCCGTATAGATGGGGATATAGCTGAAATTCGTGACCTTGGTGGTCTTCAGATCCGCGTCCTTGGTGATTTCGATATCCAGAATCACGGAGTAATTGGAGCCGCCCAGAGTGGCGTCGCCATAAAAGTCCCCCAGAGAGTAGGCCACCAGCTTACCGGTCTTCTCGTTCAGCTCGATCTTCTGCAACAGGTGCGGATGGGTGCCGATGATGACGTCCACATCGTTTTTCTGCATCAATTCCACGATCTGGGTCTGGGTCTTGCTGATCTCGTCGCTGTTGACGCTGCCCCAGTGGAGCATGGCCACGGTGATATCCGGCTTCTCGGCGGCCACCTTGTTCAGGATGCTGGTAATGCCCTTCTTATCCACGCTTTTGTAGTTGGAATCGTAGTCCGTATAGAGCAGGTTTACGCTGTTTTCGCTGCCCGCGGGCAGGCCCATACCGCCGACGCCCTTGGTGAAGGCAACGAAGGCGACCTTGATGCCCTGAATATCGCAGATGGTATAGCCGCCGGTTTTGTTGAAATCCGAGGTGCTGGCATAGGCTCCCAGCGGCTCAATGCCCACGGAGCGGATATTGTTCAGAGTGGAATTCAGACCGATGAGGCCATTGTACACGGAATAGGAATTCGCCATCTGGATCAGGTCCACGCCGGCGCTTTTCAGATATGTCAGCAGCTCCGTGGGAGCGGAGGCGGTCTCGGAGCCGTAGGGCTCACCGCAGAAATTGCCCTCCAGATTCATCACGGTCACATCGGCGTTGGACAGTTCCGCCGCCACATCCAGAAAGGCTCTGGTATAGTCATAGCCGGTGGCCGCGATACCGGAGTCCACCACGGAGTTGGTGATATTCAGGTCGCCTACGGCCCGGATATGGATGGTGGTAATGGGGTCTCTGGTGCGGCGGCCCGCCTCCGTGGCTTCCGTGGCCTGGGTGGTAGACGCGGTGGTCTCGGCGGGGGTATTCATAGCAGACACGGGAGCCGTTTTGCTGCCGTTTGCCAGACGGTAAATCACGACGCCGCAGCCGGTAAGCACCACCAGCGCCGTCAGAGCCAGCAGCAGCGTTTTCTGCTTCCGCTTCCGGGCCCGCCGTCTGGCCGCTTCCCGCTTCTGCCGCCGCCGCTCCATATCCTCCCGATCCAGTGCCATAAACACCACCCCTTTCGTGATTTCTTTCCGCTATTATAACGGATTTGTGGAAATAAAACAAGTTTTCAATTTTGAATTCTTCATTAAGAAGGAGGACAAGGTTCAATTGACAATGGACAATTGACAGTTGACAATGAAGGAGTTTCCTTCGGAAACAGATCAAAAAGTGATTTTCAATTCGTCCCGCAGGGACACCATAATTGACAATTGTTCATTGTCAATTGTCAATTTATCGCACGATCTCCCTTGTCTGCTCCGCGTTTTTCAGAATCGCGGCTTTCAGTTCTTCCAGAGAGTCGAACTTCCGTTCCGGGCGAAGAAATTCGTAGAATTCCAGGGTGATTTCCTCCCCGTAGAGGTCGCCGTCGTAGTCCAGCAGCCAGGGTTCCACGGTGATGTGGTGACCGCCCACCGTGGGACGGGTGCCTACGTTGGTGACGGCGGGGTAGGTCTTCCCGTCCGCCGTCGCCCGGCAGGCATAGACGCCAAATCTGGGAATCACCAGCCCTTCCGGCAGCCGGAGATTGGCCGTGGGGATACCCAGAGTGCGGCCGATCTGGCGGCCATGGACGACGGAACCGGTGAGTACATGGGGATGGCCCAAAAAGCGCACCGCCCGGTCCATCCGCCCCTCATGGAGCAGCTGGCGGATATAGGTAGAGGACACCCGAATATCGTCCACCTCCTGTTCCGGTACCACGGCACAGGGCAGCCCTTCCTTTTCGCAGTAGTCCTGGAGCAGTGATGCGGAACCGGCGCCGAAAGCGCCGAAGCGGAAGTCCTCGCCGCAGACGAAGCCGGCGGCGCCATAGTCTCCCCGCAGCTCCTCCAGAAAGTCCTGCCAGGGTGTGGACTGCATTTTTTTATCAAAAGGCAGGGTCACAACGCGATCCATGCCGAAATGGCGAAGCAAACGTTCCCGGTCCTCGGAGGTGTTGATCAACTCCGGGGTGGTTCCCAGAACCAGCGTATCCGGGTGGCCGGAAAAGGTGACAACGCCCCGCTGCCCCCGGGGGGCCAGGGTCTTCACAGCATTCAGTAGCGCCTGATGCCCAAGATGCACCCCGTCAAAAAAGCCAAGGGCGTAGATGTAGGTAGTCATGGTTTTGTCCTTTAATCGATAAATGGAAAGAGTGGCTTCCCCTGGGGCGGTGCGTCGCGCAGCGAATCTAATAAATCATAGCTGCCAGTGGCAGCTATACCATAAAAAGGGAAGCTGTCGCGGCCCTTCGGGCCGTGACTGATGAGGGGCGGCAGACAGAACCGTTGCGGAACCAATTTAAGCAGTTTTCTGCCCATTTCCCGGAACAAAATTACAAAGGTTTCTTATCACCGGTTCTGCTTCCCGCCCCTCATCCGTCAGGGCTTCGCCCTGCCACCTTCCCCGGAGGGGAAGGCTTTTTATACTTCAAAAAAGCTCTTAATGGTCGACATAACCCCGATCTCCACCTTCGCCAGCATGAGGAACTCTCCGTTTTTTCCGTAGGCACGGTAGGTGCCGTCGGGGACCCGGAGGGTGAAGGCGTTGCCGTTGCGGCAGCGTTTTTCCTGATTTTCGGTCAGGGTGACGGCGGGGTAGTTCCGAAAGGGGGTATCCAGTCCCATCAGATATTCTTCCGGATGTCCGGCATCCAGAAGCGTTTGCAGGGGAACGGACTGTTCAATGGTGTACTCCCCCGCCTGAGTCCGCCGCAGGGCGGCCATGCAGCCGAGGCAGCCCAGCTTTTCGCCGATGTCCTCGCAGAGCGTACGGATATAGGTGCCCTTGGAGCAGCGGACCCGGAGTTTCGCTTCCCGGCCGTCAAAGCAAAGCAGCTCCAGTTCGTGGATGGTGATGGGCCGGGGCTGCCGCTCCACCTCTTTGCCCTTCCGGGCAAGATCGCAGAGCTTCCGGCCGTTGACCTTCAAGGCGGAATACATGGGGGGAACCTGCATGATCTCTCCCCGGAATTCCGGAAGAATATCCAGAATATCCTGCTCTGTAAGCCGCACCGGCCGCTCTTCCAGCACCGTGCCGGTAATGTCCTGAGTATCGGTTCTGCACCCGAAGCGGAGGGTCGCCTCATAAATCTTCTCCGCATGCTCGAAAAATTCCACAGCCCGGGTGGCCCGGCCCACAAACACCGGCAGAACGCCGGTAGCCATGGGATCCAGAGTGCCTCCATGGCCAATGCGCCGGGTAGAAAATACCCGGCGCAGTCTGGCGGTCACATCCTGGCTGGTCCAGCCCTGAGGCTTGTCCACAATAACAATGCCGTTCATGGGCAGACCTCCAGCATGGCCTGCTCCACCGTCAGCACGGCTTGCGCCATGGGCAGACGCAGGCTGGCTCCGGCGGCGCCCTTGTGGCCCCCGCCGCCGAACTTCTCGGCAATCCGTGTGGCGTCGTAGCCCGGCACGGCCCGGACGGAAATTTTAATCAGACCGTCCTCCGTCTCCCGCAGGGTAGCGGCGATATTCACGCCCGCCACGGTGCGGGGAAAGTTGGAGATATTGTCCATATCGTCACTGGTGACGCCCAGTTCCAGCTCCACGCTTCTGGGAATGGCACAGATGGCCATGGTGCCGCAGTGGAGCAGACGCATATGCTCCACAATCCATGCCTGCATCCGCAGGCGGCCCAGCGTATTGGTCTCAAACAGCTCCTGATTCAGCTGGTAGACCCTTGCCCCGCCCTCGGCGCAGTCCGCCGCCACCCGGAAGGTGTGGGCGGTGGTATTGGCGAAGCGGAAGCAGCCGGTGTCCGTGCTGAGCCCCACATAGATCCGGTCCAGCACATCCTGCCCCATAGGGGCGTCCATGCGCTTCAGTACATCGTAGACCACTTCAGCGCAGGAGGCGCTGTCCGGGTCCACCAGCTCCAGATCAGAAAAGGAGGTGGCTGAGCTGTGGTGATCGATGCGCAGACGCACCCGGCCGAGATACATTTCCGCGTTCTCCGGCAGCATGCCGGGGGAAGCCACATCGGTGGAAATAACGGTATCGTTCTCCCCCGCGGTCTCCACGGTCAGGCCCTCCAGCATCCAGCGGAACCGGCCGCCCACGCCGGTGTTCACCAGCACATGGGCAGTTTTCCCCAGACTCCGCAGCCCCAGACACAGGGCGGAGGCGCAGCCCAAAGTATCGCCGTCCGGCCGGATATGGGTCAGGATCACATAGTTGTCGTGGCTTTGCAGATATGCCGCCGCCTCAACCCTCGTCAGGCTCTTCGTCATGGTTTACCTCCAGGGAGTTGATGAGCTTCAGCATTTTCGCGCCGTAGGCGATGCTGTCATCCTCTGCCCAGACGATCTCCGGGGCATAGCGCAGCTGCAAGGCGTGGCCCAGCTCCCGGCGGAGATACCCGCCGGCGGACTTCAGGCCCTGGAGGGTCTGCCTGGCCTTTTCACTTTGCAGAAAGCTGACATACACCTTGGTATAGCGCAGATCCGGGGTCGTTTCCACCCGGGTAATGGAAATCATGGTGTCCTGAACTCTGGGGTCTTTGACAGTCCGCAAGAGGCTGGACAGCTCTTTCATGATCTCTTCGTTGATTCTGTTGATCCGATTGGATGCCATGTTACATCCTCCTTGCTATAAAAACATTGTCATTGCGAGACAGTGCGCACACTGTCGTGGCAATCCCCCTGATCTTCAGTTTGCAAAAGGCAAGGGAATGCCCCCTATAGGCTCCCGGAAAATCCGGGGGATTGCCACACCAGTGTGCGCACTGGTTCGCAATGACACTTAATTTACCGCTTGATCTCCTGCATGACAAAGCACTCGAAGATGTCGCCTTCCTTAATGTCGTTAAACTTGACAACGCTCATGCCGCACTCGTAACCGGCGGTGACTTCCTTGACGGCGTCCTTGAAGCGCTGCAGGGAGCCGATCTCGCCCTCGTGGATGACGATGTTGTCCCGGAGCACACGGACCTGGGCATCCCGGGTGACCTTGCCGTCCTTGACCATGCAGCCCGCGATGGTGCCGATGGCGCTGACCTTGTAGGTCATGCGGACCTCGGCGTGGCCGATGACCACTTCCTCGTACTTGGGGGCCAGCATGCCCTTCATGGCGGACTCGATCTCGTCGATGGCGTCGTAAATGACCCGGTAGTAGCGGATATCCACGTTGGACCGGGCAATGGATGCCTGAGCGCCCGCGTCGGCACGGACGTTGAAGCCGACAATGATGGCGCCGGAGGTAGAGGCCAGAAGCACGTCGCTTTCGTTGATGGCGCCGACGCCTGTATGGATGACCCGGACCCGGACCTCCTCGTTGGAAATCTTCTCCAAAGAAGCCTTCACGGCTTCGGCGGAGCCCTGCACGTCGGCCTTGACGATCAGAGGCAACTCCTTCATCTCGCCCTCCTGCATCCGGGCGAACAGATTGTCCAGCGTCACCTTCTGCTGCAGCTTGGCGGCGGCATCCTTTGCGGCCTGACGGCGCTGCTCCACCAGCTCCCGGGCCATGCGCTCGTCGGTAACGGCGTCAAACTCGTCGCCGGGGGTGGGCACATCGGCCAGGCCGGTGATCTCCACAGGCTGGCTGGGGCCGGCGGTCTTCACGGTGCGGCCCTTGTCATTGGTCATCACACGGACACGGCCCACGGCGGTGCCGGCGATGATGATGTCGCCCTGCTTCAGGGTGCCGTTCTGCACCAGCAAGGTGGCGATGGGACCTCTTGCCTTGTCCAGACGGGCCTCGATGACGGTGCCCTTGCCCCGGCGGTTGGGGTTGGCCTTCAGCTCCAGCATTTCCGCGGTCAGGGTGACCATTTCCAGCAGGTTATCCAGGCCCATGCCGGTCTTGGCGGAAATGGGGCAGATCACGGTGTCGCCGCCCCACTCCTCGGGGATCAGGTCGTACTTGGTCAGCTGCTCCTTGATCTTATCGGGGTTGGCGGTGGGCTTATCCATCTTGTTGATGGCCACGATGATGGGCACATTGGCGGCCTTGGCGTGGTTGATGGACTCGATGGTCTGGGGCATAATGCCGTCGTCGGCGGCGACCACCAGAATGGCGATATCGGTACACATGGCGCCGCGGGCACGCATGGAGGTAAAGGCAGCGTGGCCCGGGGTATCCAGGAAGGTGATGGACTTGCCGCCCACATCCACGGTGTAAGCGCCGATGTGCTGGGTGATGCCGCCGGCCTCGCCCGCGGTAACGGAGGTCTTCCGGATGGCATCCAGCAGGGAGGTCTTGCCGTGGTCAACGTGACCCATGACCACGACCACAGGGGCACGGGTCTCCAGCTCGTCGGCGGTGTCCACGTGATCGTCGATGATCTGCTCCTCGATGGTGACGGTGACTTCCTTCTCCACCTTGCAGCCCAGCTCGGTGGCTACAAATTCGGCGGTATCAAAGTCAATGGTCTGGTTGATGCCGGCCATGACGCCGTTCTTCATCAGCAGCTTGATGACCTCACCGGCGGTCTTCTTCATCCGGGAAGCCAGCTCGCCTACGGTGATCTCATCGGGGATCTTCACGGTCAGCTGGGCCTTCCGGGCGATCTCCATCTGCAGGCGGCGCATCTTCTCCTGCTCCTCGTTGCGGGACTTGCTGCCCCGGAACTTGTTGTTCTGCTGCTTGTTCTGCTGCTTGCCCTTGCCGCC
>Ga0129316_1000442_pt1 | contig 23565 bp, 25 predicted proteins | sample Cm1ome_2_FD_94429 | JGI IMG/M metagenome (GOLD analysis project Ga0129316, IMG submission 94429) | Eastern black-and-white colobus group fecal microbial communities from Wisconsin, USA - Cm1022B metagenome | ecosystem: Host-associated > Mammals > Digestive system > Large intestine > Fecal...
TGGTTTATACGATGAAAAAACAGGGTCATTCTATACCAATAGTGGCTCAGGTTCATTTACACCTGGACCAGTAATAACTACAAATACAATTACAAGTTCAACTATAGTAACTAATGAAACTGATCATATTGTATATGCTGATTGGTCGGCTAATACATATACAGTTAATTTTGATAAAAATGCTACTGCAGCAACTGGTTCAATGTCAGCTCAAATCTTAATTTATGATGCGCAATCTGCATTAATACCAAATGCATTTACTAGGACAGGATATTCATTTGTTGGATGGAATACAGAACCAGACGGAACTGGTACTAGTTATTCCGATGAGCAAGCAGTACCACCTAACTTAGCTACTTCAGGTATTATTACTTTATATGCACAATGGGAAATAGACATTTATACTATTGCTCTAAATAATCAAAATGCAACTAGTGCTGGAACTACTGCAATTTATGAAAAATATGGAAGTGGATATTATTTAACTAAGGGTTCTGGAACTGTATCAAATCAAATGACTACATCAACAAATCCAATTACAGTACCGACTCGTACAGGATATTCGTTTGAAGGATATTATACAGCAGCAAATGGTGGAGGAACTAAGTATATAGGTTCTGATGGATATATAACAACATCAGCAAGCAATACTCACTTTAGTACTGATGGAACATTATATGCAAAATGGGTAGATAATGTAGATCCAGTAGTATCATTAGTAGTTACTCCAGGTAAAGGATCATTTAGTCTATCTTTAACTGCACAAGACCCTACAAGTGGTATTGCTTCAATTGCATATCATTATCAAAAATGTGGTGGATCAGAAGTGACATTTAATGCTGGACAAAATGGTTCAGATTCATTTACTGTAAATACTAAACAACAAATAACATTAAATGCTGTTGCACCTAGCACGACAACATGCTTATCAACTGGTTGGGGTGAATATATCGCATGGGTTGTTGTAACAGATGCCGCAGGTAATTCTACTACCGCATATGCTGTTGTTGATAATGAAGATTATCCAACAACTGGATATAATGCTGGCTATACAAATGGTAAGTTTAAATTATTACCGCCAGATGCCGCACATGTACCAGTTACAATAGATCCTGCATTCTCAAGTTGTACAACAGTAGATTGTGCATTAGATGAATTAAAAATTATATACGGATTAACTGATTAGAAAAGTGCTATAGAAATATTGCACTTTTCTTGCTATAATTAGGTAGGTGATGGAAATGATAGATACACATTGTCATGTTATTAGTTGTGAAATGGATAATTATTTAGATATAATTGATGAATGTAATGAAAAAGATATTTCTATGATTATTAATGGATATAATATTAAAACTGATAAAGAAATACTAGAATTATCAAATAAATATAATAATGTATATGCTGCTATTGGTTTAAATTATGATGATGTAGATAATTTTACTGATGAAGATTTAGTTTTATTAGAAGAGTTAATAAAGAATAATAAGATAAATGCTATTGGTGAAATAGGATTAGATTATTATTGGACTAAGGAAAATAAAGATAAACAAATACATTTTTTTGAAAAACAATTAGATTTAGCTGAAAAATATGATCTACCAGTAATAGTGCACGCTAGGGACAGTGTTCAAGATGTATATGATATATTAAAGAAACATAAAGTAAGAGGAACTATGCATTGTTACTCAGGTAGTGTTGAGATGGCAAAAGAATTTGTTAAGATAGGTTTTTATATTGGTATAGATGGACCTATAACATTTAAGAATAATAAAAAGGGTGTTGAAGTTGTTAAAGAAATACCTATAGAAAGATTATTACTTGAAACAGATAGTCCTTATTTATCACCAGAGCCAAATAGAGGCAAACAAAATAGCCCACTTAACTTAATATATATAGCTGAAAAAATAAGTGAAATTAAGGAAATAACTGTGGATAAAGTAAATGATATTACCAGTAATAATGCTAAGGAGTTATTTAATCTATGAATAAAGAATTAATAAAAGATTATAATTTTAAGAAAAAATTTGGTCAAAATTTCTTATATGATGAAAATATATTAAGAAATATTGTGGAAAAATCTAATATAGATAAAGATACTTTAGTATTAGAAATAGGTGTAGGAGCAGGTTTTTTAACTTATTACACTTCTAAAGAAGCTAAATATGTATTAGGTTATGAAATAGACGAATCACTAAAAGATATTATCAGTGAAGAATTAAAAGAATGTGATAATACTGAGATTATATTTCAAGACTTTTTAAAAGCTAATGTTAAAGATAAGTTAAAGGAATATGATTATAAAAAATTATATGTAGTAGCAAATCTACCTTATTATATTACAACACCTATAATTACTAAGATTATTGATGATGATTTAGGTGTAGATAAAATAGTTATAATGGTTCAAAAAGAAGTAGGAGATAGATTTAATGCTAAACCTAATAGTAAAGAATATAATTCCTTAACTATATTCTTAAATTATTACTTTGATATTAAGAAATTAATGGATGTATCTAGAAATTGTTTTATGCCAAAACCTAATGTAGATAGTGCTATTATAGAATTTAATTCTAATAAGAAATATTTTGTTAAAGATGAACAATTATTCTTTAAATTAGTAAGAGATTCTTTCAAATTTAAAAGAAAAAATCTTAGAAATAATTTGAAGGGGTATAATCTAGATAAAATAGAAGAAGCATTAAAGAGTATTAATAAAGATCTAACAGTAAGAGCAGAATCTCTTACTATTGAAGATTTTGTTTATATATCTAATTATTTAAAGGAGAATTAATCTCCTTTTTTTATTTTGATCATATTATATTTTAGGTGATTTTATGTTTAAAATAGGTGATTATGTATCTAGAAATAAGTATAATAACGATTGTATATTTAAAATAATAGATATAAAAGATAATATATATTATTTATTAGGTGTAGATGTTAGATTACTTGTTAAAACAGATGAAAATGATTTAAAAATGGAAAATGAAGTAAGATTTGAGGATGAAATAATAGATATAAATGATTATAGAGAAGATTTTTTTTATTTAACGCCAACTATACTTCATTTAGATTCGTCTAAAGAATATCTTAATAGATGTTTAAATTATTACAAAAAAGAGAATTTAAATGCATATGGAATAGTATCTAAGGAAGAAGATATGCCTAAAAATATATTAAAATATTTAAAAGATATTAAACCAGATATATTAGTTATTACAGGTCATGATTATTTTAATAAGGATAAAGATATATATCAAAATAGTAATAATTATATAAAAACAGTTAAAATAGCTAGAAATTATGAAAAATCATATGATAAATTAAAGATATTTGCAGGAGCATGCCAATCTAACTTTGAAGAACTTATAAAAAGTGGTGCGAATTTTGCTTCTAGTCCAAAGAGAATTAATATACATGCATTAGATCCAGCGATTGTTGCGAGTATGCTTGCTCTTACTGAGAAAACAAAGGAAATTGACCTAATTGATTTATTAAATAGAACTAAATGTGGTCCAAATGGAATAGGTGGAATTAAGTGCTATGGAAGTATGTTTGTGGGATATCCAAAATAGTTCTTTAAAATTTGACATATTTATACTTTTGTGATAATATATTGGGCATTCTTTCAAAGAGGGGGATTTTATATGGATAATATTAAGAAAAATGCTAGTTTTAATGCTAGATTATTAGAATTAAGAAAAGCTTATTTAGCAGGAGATACTAAGACTGTTAGATTCTTAATTGATAACTTTAAAGCTAAGAAAGAATATTATGATACTGTTACTGTTGAAAGCTTAAAAGCTCAAGCAGAACAAGCTATTAATAATATGACTTTAAATGGAAATGTAAATTTAAGTGAATCCGAAAGAGAAGCTTTAAATGATGAAATTTCAAAATTAAGAGAAGAAATCGTTGAAAAGAAACAATTCGTTAAAAATAAAGAATTAGTAAATGAAATTTGTTCAGAAAAATTAAATGGAGAATTAGAAACTAAAACTAGAAGAATTAAAAGAAATAGAACTTTAGTTACAGTTGGTGCTGTAGCTGCTGGTGTTATTTTAATAGCATTAGCCGCTAAAGGATGTTCAAAAGATAAAACTAAAACAGATAATACTGTTTCAACAACTTTAACTTATAGTGGTGATGAAACAGTAAGTACTTCAGATTATTATAATGAAGAAACTGCACCAATTGAATACTATAATACAGAAGATGGATATAGTATTGATCCAGTTATTGGTGAACCAACTATTAGAAATAATGGTAACAATGGTTCAACTAGTGGAACAAATAATGGTACAACAGGAGCAACAACTACTAATGGCACTTCAAGTGCAACACCAACACCTTATATAAATATACCAGGTGTGAATACTACTGATGTAGTTATAACAGTAGATGATAATGGTAGAATACAAGAAATTACTTGGCCAACTGCTGAAACTACAAGAGTAGTTCCATTACCAGATACAGATCCACATGGAAATGATCCATTACCAGTTGAACCATCACATACTAATACAGGTGATACAGGTGAAGATAGACCAGCTGTAATTACAGTTACTCCAGCACCAGCACCAGTTGTTACACCAGCTGTTCCAACAGGTGATGTCCCTGGAGCAAGTGAAACAGTTTATCCAACTGATGTAAATCCAACTGTTCCAACAGATGCATCAGAGCCAACAGCTCCAACAGCTGCTCCAACAGATCCAACATCTCAAACTTTACCAGATATTCCAACTTGGGATATTCCAGGTCAAGATGAAATTGAATATGATATAAATGGACATGTAGTATCTAATACTATGACATTAAGAAGATAATTTAGGAGGTTAATATGAAAAATAATAAAAAAAGAGAAATTAAAAATAAAGTTATTAAAGTTGTAGCTCCTATTGCAACTGTAGGTGTTTTAGCAGGTGGTATTGCTGCTTGTCGTAAAAATGATAATACAGTTGAAACTATTAATATAGCTACACCAACACCTACTCCTATTGAAGAAGTAGCTGAAGAAGTAGTTACTCCTGAATTTGATATGTCATCTTTAGATGTTACAAATAGTGATTCAGTAGATAACTTTGCTGAACAAAACTATTTACAATATCAAGAATTCTATGTTAAACACGGAATAACTAAACAAGATATTATTGAAATGATTTTAACAATTAATGATAGATATACAAATGAAGATGGTGAATTAATAATTACTGCTGATCAAGCTTTAAATGCTTATACTAATTTAGCTACTATCTTAAAATCAGATGATATTACACAAACAATTGATAACATTCATTTCTTTATGAATGGTGAATTATCTGAAGAAAATCTAGAAGAAATTGAATTATTAGATAATCAACCTAATATTATTAGTTTAATAGATACTCATATCGAAGGATCTGAATATACTATAGAAAGCATCAATGAATATCAAGAATTAAGAGATAATTTAGTTGGTAACTTAAATGCTTATTTAGTTTATCATTTTGATAAATTTGAAGATTTAAGAGATTCAAGTATAGATCCAGCTACTGTTATGCCATATAATGCTGAAGAAGTAAATAATTACTTATTTGATCAAGAAATATATGAATATAACAATGATAGAGATGATTTAGATAATGTTATAACTAATGGTTATAGATGGTTATTAGATGCTTCTGATAAAGATGCTTGTGATTTAGCTGCTCAAGTTAACCCTAATGTAATTAGAATAACTGATCCAGCTACTGATATTGATTTACAAATCAATTATGATACTTATAGAAATAATAGATTTAGACAATATGAAATCTTTACTGAAGCAGATACTGTTAACTATGTTATTACAGCTAACTATAATGGATTAACTGAATTAATTCCAGAAGAAGTAGTTACTGAATATATTAGAATTATGACAGTTATGCCATATGCTAAACATTTTAATGATATTTGTAATATTGAAGAACAAACAGTTAATACAATTAATGAAATTGGTGAATTATCTAATACAAATACATTAACTTTAACTAATTAATAAATGAAAAAGAATATATTGTTATATTCTTTTTTTGTGGTACAATTTAATTAGGACGTAATATAATATTAACTAGATGGAGGTAACTATGCATAGAATAATTATAAATGGTGGAAAAAGATTAAATGGGGAAGTTACTATTAGTGGTGCAAAAAATAGTGCAGTTGCACTAATTCCAGCTACTATATTATGTGATGAAACAGTTACTTTAAGTAATGTTCCAAATATATCTGATGTAGATGCACTTGAAGATATATTAAATTATTTGAATGCGAAGATACGAAGAAAAGATGGCGAATTAGTTATATCATCTGATGAAATAGAAAATAAAAGTATAAATGAGAAATATGCTAAAAGATTAAGAGCATCTTATTATTTTATGGGTGCACTTTTAGGTAAATATAATCACTGTGAAATATGTTTTCCTGGAGGATGTTCAATAGGTACAAGACCAATTGATCTACATTTGAAAGGATTTGAAGCTTTAGGTGCTACTATTAAAGAAGATGGAGATAATTTTATTTTAGATGCTGAAGAATTAAAAGGAACTAAAATTTATTTAGATTTTGCTTCAGTAGGTGCAACTATTAATATTATGTTTGCGGCAGTTAAAGCAAAAGGAACTACTATTATTAATAATGCTGCTAAAGAACCAGAAATCGTTAATATCGCAACATTTTTAAATAATATGGGTGCAAAAATAACTGGTGCAGGCACTAAAAAAATTAAAATTGAAGGAGTTAAAAAATTACATTCATGTTTCCATGAAGTAATTCCTGATAGAATAGAAGCTGGTACTTATGAAATTATAGGAGCAGCATGTTCAGATAAATTAAAAATTAATGGAATTATACCTGAACACTTAGAAGCGTTACACAATAAACTTAAAGAAATGAACGTAAATTTAACAGTTGAAGATGATAATGCTGTTGTAATAGAATCAAGAGAATTAGTCGCAACATCTATAACTACAGAGGTATATCCAGGTTTTCCAACTGACCTTCAACAAGTAATAGCAACTTTGATGACACAAGCAAGTGGTGAATCTGAAATACATGAAACTATCTACGAAAATAGATTTCAAAATTTATTTGAATTAAAAAAGATGGGGGCTAAAGTAGAAATAGATGGTGAAAGAGCATATATAAAAGGAAAGACTAAATTAAAAGGTACTGAAGTATATGCTACTGACTTAAGAGCAGGAGCAGGTTTAGTTGTAGCAGCTTTACTTGCAAAAGGAACTACAATAATTAATAATGCTGATTTAGTACTTAGAGGTTATGAAGGTATTGTAGATAAGTTGACAGCAATTGGCGCTGATATTACACTTGAATAAAAAAATATGTTGCATTATTTATATAAAGTTGTTATAATATAAAAGATTTCAAAAAAATTCTATAACTTAAATGTTATGGCGAAGGGAGAATATTTATGGCAAAAGAAAAATTAGATATCTATAAAGATTGTAAAGTTATTTGTGCTTGTGGAGCTACTTTTGATACTAAATCTACTAAAGATGAAATCCACGTTGAAGTATGTTCAGAATGTCATCCATTCTACACAGGAAAACAAGTAAGAACAAGTAAAAAAGGTAATGTTGAAAAATTTAATGCTAAATATGGCTTAAATAAAGAAAATAAATAAATAGACTTCGGTCTATTTTTTTGTTATAATTTTTTATAGTAGGTGATAATATGAAATTAGCAATCGCAAATGATCATAGAGGTGTTGAACTAAAAAAATATATTATTAATCATTTAAAAGGTGTTGAAATAATAGATTTAGGTTCAGATAGTAAGGATTATAGTGATTATCCTAAATATGGATTTAAACTTGGTGAATATGTTGTTAAAAATAAATGTTTAGGTGTTGCTATATGTGGATCTGGTATTGGTATATCTATCGCATGTAATAAAGTTAAAGGTGTTAGATGTGCTAAGGTAGACTTTATTAAAGAAGCTATTATCACAAGAAGGGATAATGATGCTAATATAATTGCTATATCTGGAGATATTAATCCAGATAAGTCTATTAGAATAATAGAAGAATTTATAAAAGGTGAATTTAAACAAGAAGAAAGATATATTAAAAGAATTAACCAAATTAATGAATATGAGTCTAAGTAGACTCATATTATTAATTGGTGATGATTATTGAGAAGATTATTTGTTTTTATGATATTTGTAGTTAGTATTCCAGTAATGGTTATTAACTTTTTTTATTCTTATAATAATAAAGATATTTTTTATAATATAGTTAATAAAGAAGAAGTTAATACTGAAGATAATAGTGTAACAATTAGAGTGCTTAGAAGCAATGGTAATATAGAGACTATGGATTTAGAAGATTATTTAATAGGTGTAGTACCATCAGAATCTCCATTATCATTTGAAGATGAAGCGTTAAAAGCACAAGCAGTCGCTGCTAGGACATATGCTTTAAAACAAATACAAAGTAATTACGAATACCCTTATGATGTAACAGATGATACATATTCACAGGTATATTCTGATATGGATACATTAAGATATAGATGGGGAGAAGATTTTGATACAAATTATAATAGAATAAAAAATATAGTTGATTCTACTAAAGGGGAATATGTATCTTATGATGGAGATGTTATATATGCATTATTTTTTTCAACTAGTAATGGATATACTGAGGATAATGTAGATGTATTTGGTACTGATTTACCTTATTTAAAAATAGTAGATAGTTCATTTGATGAAGAAGAAACAGATAATTTTTACGTAACTAAATCATTTAGTAAAGAAGAGTTTTATAGTGATCTTGGATTAGAATATAGTGATACTTTAAATATTACAGATATAAAAAGAACTAATTCTAATAGAGTATCTAGTTTATATATAAATGGTAATTACTATAGTGGTATTAGTTTTCAATATGCATTAGGCCTTAGAAGTAATGATTTTACTATAGAAGAAACAGATACTATTAATATTACTACTAAAGGTTTTGGCCATGGAGTAGGTTTAAGTCAATATGGTGCTAATGCACTTGCTAAAAGAAATAAAACTTATGATGAAATACTTAAATATTATTACCAAGGTACAGAATTACAAAAATTATAGTATATTTTTTCAAATATTTACTAATATTATTTGTAGAGGTGAATAATTTGAAAAGGAGATTAAAAGAATTTGTATTACCAGTTATTAGTGGGATGTTTGTTTCATTATGTTTAGTTACTACTTTGACTATTAAGAATAGAAATATTACTGATATAGTTAATAGTATTCCGGATGATTATACTTATGTAACAGGTACAATATTTAATGATACTATGCCTATTTTAAGTTATGATGATGTTATTGTTAGACCATATCAAGGTTATAATGTTAACATTGTTAAAGAATTCTATGATGAGGAATCTAAAGAAAGAGGAATTATATATTATAAAGATACATATATGCAAAATACTGGTGTATTATATAATTCTGATAATGAGTTTAATGTAGTATCTATATTAGATGGAGAAATAATAGATATTAAAAATGATGATATTATGGGTTATACTGTAGAAATTAAGCATACTGATAATCTAATTAGTTCTTATGAAGGATTAAGTACAGTATATGTTAAAAAAGGTGATCAAATAAATAAAAACACTATTATTGGTAAATCTGGTGATATTAAATTAGAAGAAACTATTAGTAATTCATTACTATTTGAATTAATTAAAGATGGACATTATATTAATCCTGAAAAATATTATGATAAAAAAGTTAATGAGGTTTAAAAAAATAAGTTAAATACTTATTTTTTTTTATATAGTATGATATAATTTTTTTAGGTGATAATATGAGAGATTTATTTATGGAATACGCTAAAATCGTATTATTTGTATTTATAGTAGTAGCATTAGTTATGCCTGTTATTATTAAAATAGCACATCACGTTAATGCACTAGATATGCCTAATGAAAGAAAGGTTCATAAAGAACCAATGCCTAGAATGGGTGGACTTGCTATATTTATTGGATTCTTAGTAGGCTATATGTTATTTTGTAATCAAACTGTTCAAATGAATTCAATATTAATAGGTAGTTTCTTTATTATATTAATTGGTATATTTGATGATATTAAACCTTTATCACCATCAATTAAATTTTGTGGACAATTACTTGCGGCAATAATAGTTGTTTATTATGGTAATGTTGTTATGCAAGATTTATCTGCATTTGGATTATATATTAATTTTGGTATGTTTGCAAAACCAATTACTATATTATTTATAGTATCTGTTATAAATTGCTTAAACTTAATAGATGGTTTAGATGGACTAGCAGGTGGTATAAGTACTATTTTCTTTATAACTATTACTGTTATTAGTACGTTACTTGGTAATGTAAGTAGTTTAGATGCATCTTTAACATTAATAATGATAGGAGCATGTTTAGGATTCTTATTATATAATTTTCATCCAGCTAAAATATTTATGGGTGATAGTGGATCTATGTTCTTAGGATATATGATTGCTGTTATATCATTACTTGGATTTAAGAATGTTACTTTAACATCATTCATAGTTCCAGTATTAATACTTGCTATTCCAATACTTGATACATTATTTGCTATTATAAGAAGATTATTAAAGGGTGAATCATTTGCTAAAGCTGATAAAGAACATTTTCATCATCAAATTCTTAAAATGGCAGGTAATCAAACTAAAACAGTATTAATTATTTATTTAATACAAATATTATTCTCAGCCGCATCAATTGTTTATGTGCTTAGAAATCCAAAATTAGGACAAATAATATATATAGTTATACTTGCTATCATACTATGGTTAGTATTATCTACTAATATAGTATTTGATAGAAAGAAAATTTCTGATAATTTTAAGAAAAAACTTAAGAAATAGTTTGAGGTGGAAAATATGATTAAATTTATTGTTTGTGAAGATAATGAAATGGTTTTAAAGAAAGATATAGATACAATAAATACTGTTATGTTTTCCAATAATATTGAATATAAAATATATTCTTTCAAAGATTATTCTATTGAATTACAAGATTTAATAAATATTAATGATGATAATAAAATCTATATCTTAGATATTGAACTAGAAAATAGTTCCGGAATTGACATTGCTAGAAAAATAAGAAAAAATGATTGGAGTAGTTTAATCATTTTTTCTACGGCTCATTTTGAACTTTTTCCACAAGTATTTAGTGATAAATTAATGATATTTGATTATATTTCTAAGTTTGATGATCATGAAAATAATTTGGCAAATACTTTATTAAAATGTATTAATATATTAACTCAAAATAATACTATTCAATTTAAATCTAATTCTGAGTATTATAGTATTAAACTAAGTTCTATCCTATATTTAAGGTATGATAAATATAGTAGAAAAACTATTATTAAGACAATTGATAATGAATATTTTGTTAATAATACTTTAATATCATTTAAAGATAAACTAGATAGTGATTTTGAACAAATAAATAGAAGTTGTATCATAAATAAAAGAAATATTAAAAATTATAATATAAAAGAAAAGTATATTATTTTTAATAATGGTGAAATATTAGAAAATATACTAATAAATAAGGAGACAGCATAATATGGAAATAGTAATAATAGTTATTTCAACCCTTATAAGTTCATTAGGTATTTTATTTAGTTTTAAAAATTTATATAAAGAAAAGATAAATATAAAAAAAGATATATTATTTCTATTAATTTTAACAATACTAGTATCATTAATAGTAATATTGTTTTCTGGATTGACTAAATTATTATTTAATTATTTAGCAATATTATTTTCTATGTACTTTATTCTTTTAGATAAAAATATACATAAGAGTTTATCATATACCACTACAATTTTCTTAGGGTTTGCATTAATAGAAATATTACTTACAATTATTTTAAAAACTGTAATTAATTTTGATGAATTATATAATAAATATATTCTTACTTTATTATTATTTAATTTAGTTGTAAACATAATACTAGTTTTAGTAACAAAATTAAATTTTATTATAAAAATTTCCAACAAACAAATTTTTTCAAATAATACTTTAAAAATAGTATTATTTTTGATGATTATAATTATATGTTTAATAGGTATCCAAAATAAAAATATTATTAATACTTACAATATTTCGTATATAATTAATATTTTAATGTTTATATTTGTATTTGTTATTTTATATATTATTATTGATATAAATAATAGGAATAAAGAGATATCAAATAAGTATAATCAAATGATGGAATTTATGACTGAGTATGAAAATATTATAGATGAACAAGGTAAAGCAAATCACGAATATAAGAATCAATTATTGATATTGAATGGATTTATAGATAATAAAAAGAAATTAAAAGAATACTTAGATACAATTATTGAAGATCATAAGACAGGGCAAAATTATGAAGTAAGACAATTGTCGCATTTTCCTAATGGTGGGTTAAAAGGATTGTTATATTATAAGATATCTAAAATGAAAGAGAATAATATAAAATATTTTTTATATGTCTCAAAAGAAGTAAATAAACCTCTAGAAAAATTAGATATTAAGGATTATAAAAGTATTACTAAAATATTTGGAGTATTAATAGATAATGCCATAGATGCTTCACTAAATTCATCAGGAAAAGAAGTAATGCTAGATTTTAAAATGGATGATAATTATTTAGTTATTACAATAACAAATACTTATAATGATGATGTGGATTTATCTAAACTAGGCACTGGTTATACTAGTAAAGGGAATAATCATGGATATGGATTAAGATTAGTAAAAGATATTATTATGAAGAATAAAAAGATAGAATTAGTGACTGATAAAAATGATACTCAATTTATTCAAACATTATTAATTGATACAAAATAAAACTGCATTAATAAATGCAGTTTTTATTATTTAATTAATGATTTAGGCATTTTTGGTTCATCATAAACGAATATAATGCATCCAGTAGATCCAATAGATGCAGCGAATGAACCTAAACTAGCTAAAATTGATCCGAATAATTTCATACTTATCTCCTTTCTTAAAAATCTATGGTTAACTATTAACCATCAATCTTATAGTTCTTATAATTATTATAAGAAACTCTAAATAATTTATATGTAATTGGTAATATCATTATTGATTGAAGTATTAAAGAAAATATAAATACATTATCTAAATAATTATCTTTTATAAAAATGCTTAAAAATATATATAGAACACCGATTAAGGTTGTACTAGTTTTAAAGAATATTCTTCGCTTTTTGGATATGATTGGCCTTTTCTCTGTATCCGCAGGAGCATATATTAAAAATATTATTACGCATATAATACCTATCATTATTTTCATATATATTGGTATAGTTATATGAATTGATATCAAAGGAATACCAATAAATGTTATAGTTGATACTATTAAACAAGTTAGACTATTTTTTGCATGTGCTCCAAAACCAGTAAATCTAATAATGTTATAAATAAGCATAAATAGCATTACTTCTTTTACTATTTTTAATATTAATGAAATTATTATTATGATTATTATTTTCTCGATGGTTAAGTATATACTATCAAGCCCATACATTATTTCTTCTAACTTAATTTCATTAATATCTTTATTAGATTTTCTTATAGTATTTTCTAATTTTTTTAATATTTTTTTCTTCATATTATCAAACCAAAAGGATTATATAATATATAGGATATTGAAATATGAAATTATGTTTCAAAGATAATTAATTATGATTGTTAGTTTTTTCAAACATTAAAATTATGTACGAATTAAATTATGCGCGAAATTTGTCGAATTTTTTGTTACGAAAAAAATCAAAATATATCTATTTTTGGGTTATCATTAATTTTGACATTTAGAGAAGGAGGAATGAAATATGTCAAAAGGAACAATAAAGTGGTTTAACAATGAGAAAGGATATGGTTTTATAAATGGTAAGGCAAATGAAGATATATTTGTCCATTATACTTCCATTAAAACAAGTGGTTTTAGAACTTTATCAGAAGGAGAAGAGGTTGAATATCAATTAATTGAAACAGATAAAGGTTTACAGGCAATTGACGTAATTCCTGTAAAACAAAGAGAATTATCTATCATTTAATGTTTTTCCTTGTTATAATTATATAAAGGAGATGGTTAAATGAAATATATTATTCGAGGAGACAATACTCAATCTATCAAAGAATATATTGAATCAAAATTAGATAGACTAGATAAGTATTTTAATGAAAAGGAATATGAAGCATCAGTTCTTACTAAAAAAGAAGGAAGAATGCAAAAAATAGAGGTAACTATTCCAACAGATACTTTTACATTAAGAAATGAAGCTGTTTCTGAGGATTTATATGCAGCTATTGACGATGTTATTGATAAGTTAGAAAGACAAATCAGAAAGAATAAGGACAAAATCAATAAAAAGAACAATAGAAGAATAATTGATGATTTTGATGCTTTATTAGAAGATGAATTTTATGAAGTAGAAAAAGTAGTTAAGAGAAAGAAATTAGATCTTAAACCAATGGATGAAGAAGAAGCAATTATTGAGATGGAAATGCTTGGTCATGACTTTTTCGTATTCAAAGATTCTGATACTGATAAGATTTGTGTTTTATATAAAAGAAAGAACGGAAATTACGGTATTATAGAAACAAAATAGTCTAGAAATTCTAGACTTTTTTTATTGCATATAATATAATAATTCTATAGTGAGGCTAATATGAAAAAGGTAAAATTCTTATTAATTGCAATATTTTTTATTTTCTGTGTTCCTTATGTAGTATCTGCTGATACTCATGAAACAACATGTGGTGATATAAGAAATAAAGTTAACGAATATAAAGGAATAGTTAATGAATATAATTCTTTGGTATGTGATACTCCTGCAGATGCAACTACTTTGAGTGAATGTAGAAAATTAGTTTATCAAAAGTCAGGGGTAGCAGAAGAAATTTTATCATTAAGTGATAGAAATGATAGTTGTAATATAAGTGAAGTAGATGAAATTAGATCAGATAATGAAGATAACTGTTCTAATTCTTTATCGTCTGATGTTAAAGATTTTGCAAATACAATAATGTTTGATTTTTATATTATTGCGCCTTTTTTATTAATAATATTTGGGTCAATAGATTTCTTTAAAATAATAGTAAATGGTGATCCAAAAAATATTCAAAAAAATAGAAGTAATTTCTTTAAAAGATTAACTGCATTTGTACTTTTATATTTCACACCTTTTATAGTTAATCAAATATTCTCATTCTCAGTTTATGATGTAGCTAGTCATTCTTATATATGTACTGTTGAACAGTCAGTACCTTTGAGTACTAGTGAAAAAAGTGCTAGAGTTTTATATTCTGGTGTATATGGTATAGATAATTCTATAGTATATGATTCTGATTCTGCAGGTCAAATAGTTAAAGCAGCAGATTCTATTTCAAAAACTTGGGCAAATCAAGGCTATGTTTATTTTGATGGCGCTCATTCACTACGATATGGAAGTATAAAAGATTCAATTAACAATTCTACAAAAGGAACTTGCTGTGCAACTTTAGCAGCAGCAGCACTTTATAGATCTAATTTAGTTTCTGAATCAGAAATTAATAGTATTCCATATAATGGGGCTTATTATATAGCAGAATTATTAGATAAAAAAAATTGGCAAATAATTGAAAGTTATGATCAATTAAGACCAGGAGATATAGTATTTATGACATCTAGCGGTGGAAATGCACCAGTTACTTTAAGAAATGGGAAAACATATAATCAAGGACATGTCCAAATATATGCTGGTGGAACAAAATGGTATAATGCTGGTTCTACAGAAGCTATTCAAGGAGCGCAACCAAGTACTCAAAGTGATAGTTATGCTAGAAGTAGATTTAGTTTTGCACTAAGACCTATCGCAACTAATAGAAATAATAGAAGAAGTACTAGAAGTACAAGTTCAGGTACAACAACTACAACAACAACTACAACATCTTCTAAAGATTCAACTAGTACATCAGGAAAAGATAGTACTTCAACAACACCAACAACTTCAACAAAAGATAGTACTGGTAAACAATCTAATACAAATAATAATACAAACACTAATACTAATACATCATCAAAGGGTACTAATACAAAGAGTACTACAAAGAAGAAATAGGGGTAGAATATGAGAGATAGAAGAAATTTAATTGTTGCAGTTTTATTAGTTTTATTTGTTATATTAAGCTTTGTTATATACATTTTTAATAATAACAAAGGTACAGTATATATTGGTGATGTAACTAAATTGGAAATAAAAAAAGGTAAAATTGCAATAAACAAAAAACAAAAGAAATTAAATTTAACTCAAGCAAAAATATATTTTAATGGTAGTTTTATTAATGGATATTTAAAATCAGATAAAGGTGATATAAACAATAAAGCTATATTATATGAAGCATATAATGAGGATGGAGTTATTCTTCGTTTTACTGATGATTTGCTTGCGTATACAGGCAATGTGAATATTAAAGTCGCTGATATTAATATGCTTGATATTATGGCAGATGATGATTCAACTATCGTTTTTGACTTTTTCAAAAGTATTGGTGGAGGAGATAATCACTCAGTAGATATATTAGATTATAAAAAAATTGTCTATGATTTAGATAACGATGGAAAATTAGAATATATTTATTCAGTAGATATATTAGAAGAAGGTACTACTGATACTTCATTTGTATTTATTTGTGATGGAAATGAAAAGAAATTAATAAATAAAAAAACTGGTGAAATTGATAATGTTGATTTAAAGAAAGTTTCTTTCTTCAATTTAATTGATCTTAATGAAGATAATAAATATGAAATTGTTATTAGAGTTAAGAATGGTGAATATGGAAGTAATTCATATAAAATATATAATTATGATGGTAATTTAAAAGAAATTAAGTGAAAGGAGAATTTTTATGTGTAATAATACATTTATTTTAGTTTTATTATTTATTCTTAAAATATTAGTATTTATCGTACCTATAGGAATATTTGTATTAAAAAAACTAGATTTTATAGAGAAATTAATAAGATATTTATATATATTTGAAATAGTAATGCTATTACTATTAATAGTATTATGCTTATTTGGTAGAGACTGTATTAAAAATTCTTCAATCAGTGGAATAAAATTAAATCATAAAATGTTCGATAAAGTAAATTATATATATGAAGAAAGTACTGCTATTGATAAAACTAATATAAATCCTAGTAAAGTGTATACTAGTAATTCTAATAAAGATGTAAATTATTATAATATTAATTTATATCCATTAAAAGATTTAAGTATACAATGTGATAATAAATCATATTTTCAAAATTATGGTAATGATATAGCAGCATTAGCTACAGCTATGTCTTCAACTAAAAATAAAGATATTAATCCATATGATATATTAGATTATCTTACAAGATCAAATTCTTTATCTTGTGATAAGACAATTAATTCTATAGATTTAATGTATTCTATAACAAATCTATATGGAATTAGTATTAGAGAAATAAGTAATTTAGAATTAACAGCAGAAATTAATCAAGGTAAAATGGTTTTAGGTAAAACTAAGATTAATAGTGATAAAAACTTTTCTTGTGGAGAAAATCTGATTGTTATATATTCTTTTAATACTAAGAATGAATTTAGTATTTTAAATCCAAGTGAAAGAACAAGTGATTACTTTTGCCCTAGTAATAGTAAAGGGTATGGCTCTATAGTATTAGGTAATCAAAATAATTCAACATATGATTATAAAGAATTATCTAATTATATAAGTAATTTCTATGTATTAGAGGTGAACTAATATGAAAAAGATTAAGGTTTTAGTTTTAGCATTAATTGTAGTTGTTCTTACTGGTTGTAGAGGAGAATACGATTTAACTATTAATAAAGATTTAACAATAAGTGAAAAAGTAAACTTATATGTGGAAAATGTTAATGATAATTATGATAAAACAGTTAGTTTATTTGAAAATAATGATATAGATGATTCTTCTTATAATATTACTCAAAATGAAGAATATGTTAATATTAAATATGAAGAGACATTTAAAAATTTTGAAGATTATTTTTTAAATAGTAAGTTTTATTCTAGAATAGTTTCAGATGAAGATTATAAAAAGGATAACAAGAGAATAGTATTTAGTGGTATATCTAATTTAAAATTAGATGATAACGCTACTGATAGTGATTTAAATAATACTTTTAATATTAGTGATTTAAAAATTAATTTAACAATACCTTTTATAATTAGAGATAATAATGCGGATGAAGTTATTAATAAAACATTAACATGGAATTTAGATAGTGATGATACATATAGAAAATTTGAATTTAAATTTGATTATTTGAGAAATAATAATTTATATTTAGTAATTATAATTTTATGTTCTGGAATAGTACTTGTATCAGCATTCATATTTATTCGTAATTATTTAAAGGAAAAAAGACTATAGCACTTAAAGATTTAAGTGCTTTTATATTGTTTTAAGGGGCTAGATTTGGTATAATTATTAATGGAGCGTGATAAGATGGGCATAATAAAAAAATTGTTCGATTATGAATATAAAGAAATGAAAAAATTTACTGCAATAGCAGATAAAATAGAAGCTAAAAGGGAAGAATATGAAAAATTAACAGATAAACAATTACAAGCAAAAACAGAAGAATTTAAGAAAGAATTAGAAAACGGTAAAACATTAGATGATATCTTAGTAGATGCTTTTGCTACTGCTAGAGAAGCTGCAAAAAGAGTTATTGGCGAATATCCTTACTATGTACAATTACTAGGTGGTATTTCAATTCATTTTGGTAATATATCTGAGATGAAAACAGGTGAAGGTAAAACTTTAACATCAGTATTACCAGCATATTTAAATGCTTTATCTGGTAAGGGAGTGCACATTGTTACTGTTAACGAATATCTTGCATCAAGAGATGCTAATTGGATGGGACAAATCTTTAATTTCTTAGGTATTACTGTTGGTATAAATGGTAGAGATTTATCTCCAGAAGAAAAGAAAGAAGCATACAACTGTGATATTTTATATTCAACAAATAATGAAATAGGATTCGACTACTTAAGAGATAACATGGTTGTTAGAAAAGAAGATAGAGTACAAAGAGGATTAAACTTTGCGATTGTCGATGAAGTAGACTCTGTATTAATAGATGAAGCTAGAACCCCACTTATTATATCTGGAGGATCTATGCATACTTCTAATCAATATATGGATGCTCAAAGATTCGTAGAAAACTTAAAAGAAAATGAAGATTATAATATAGATGAAAAAACTCAAAGTATTAGTTTAACAGATGAAGGTAGTAAGAAATGTGAAAAATTCTATAAGATTGATAATATGTATGATATTAAATATAGTGCTTTAGTACATCATGTTAATCAAGCATTAAAAGCTAACTTTATTATGCATAATGAAGTAGATTATGTAGTTCAAGATGGAGAAGTAATAATAGTAGATCAATTTACTGGTCGTTTAATGCATGGTAGACAATTCTCTGAAGGATTACATCAAGCATTAGAAGCTAAAGAAGGTGTTAAAATTAATGAAGAAACTAAGACTTTAGCTACTATTACATTCCAAAATTTATTTAGAATGTATAATAAATTATCTGGTATGACAGGTACTGCTAAAACTGAAGAAGAAGAATTTAGAGATATTTATAATATGTATGTTATAGAAATACCTACAAATAAACCTGTTATAAGACAAGATATGTCAGATTTAATATTCGCGACAAAAGAAGATAAATATAATGCAGTTATAAATGAAATAAAAGAAAGACATGCTACTGGTCAACCAATATTAGTTGGTACAATAGCAATAGAAACTAATGAATTAATTAGTAAAATGCTTACTAAAGAACATATTAAACACGAAGTATTAAATGCTAAAAACCACGCTAGAGAAGCAGAAATCATTGCTAAAGCTGGTGAAAAGGGTTCAGTTACAATTGCAACTAACATGGCTGGTCGTGGAACAGATATTAAGTTAGGTGAAGGTGTTAAAGAACTTGGTGGTCTATGTGTTATTGGTACTGAAAGACATGAATCTAGACGTATTGATAATCAGTTAAGAGGTCGTTCAGGAAGACAAGGAGATCCAGGTTATTCACAATTCTTCGTTTCTTTTGAAGATGATTTAATGGTAAGATTTGGTACTGATAGATTTAAAGATATTTTAAAAGCAGCAGGTTTAGGTACTACTATTAATATGAGAAGTAAAACTATGACTAGAAATGTTGAATCAGCTCAAAAGAAAGTTGAAGGCAATAACTATGATATAAGAAAGAACTTGCTTCAATATGATGATGTAATGGCTAAACAAAGAGAAATAATGTATGCTAGAAGAAATGAAATACTTGATAAAGAGTCTATTCATGAATCAATCATTCAATTAATAAAAGAACATATTGATGAAGTAGTAACTAGTCATACAATATATCAAAAAGATTTAACTGAACAAGATTGCGATGAAATTTGTGAATATATGAATGAAAACTTATTATCTAAATCATTTATTAAGGTATCAGAAATATTAAATGATCCAGTAGATAAAGTAATTGAATATATTACAAAAGTTACTATTGATGAATATAATAATAAGATAAGTGAATTACCAGAAGAAATAGTTAATGACTTTGAAAAGGTAATCGCCTTAAGAGTAATTGATACTCATTGGATGGAACATATTAACACTATGGATCATTTAAAAGAAGGTATAAGCTTAAGAAGTTATGCTCAAACTAATCCATTAGTTGCGTATACAAAAGAAGGATTTGATTTATTTGATCAAATGTTATCAAGAATTAATAAAGAAACAACAATCTATTTATTAAAGGCAGAAATAAAACAAAACTTAGAAAGAAAACAAGTAGAAAAACCAACTGGAGATAATAGTTCTGATAAGAGTTCTGCAAGAACACCAAGAAAATCAAAAAAAGTAGGTAGAAATGATCCATGTCCATGTGGCTCAGGGAAAAAATACAAACAATGCTGTGGTAAGTAGTAGGAAATATAAGGGTTTACGAGGATTTTGTCCACGTAAAAAATGACCGAAAATTGCCATTTGTCCACATTTTGTCCACGTAAATTTAAAATTGTGGACAACAGGACAAAAAATGCTTTGAAATTTAGTACACGTTTTGTGGACAATTTATAAAGATAAATGTCATCATTCGATGACATTTTTTGTTTACCAATTTTAGAAAAGGAGAGTATAAAAATGGTAAGCGTAAGAAAACGTGGAAAGGTATATGAATACCGATTTGAAACAGCTTCAGTTGATGGCACAAGAAAATGGATATCTAAATCTGGATTTCCAACAAGACAAGATGCATTAAATCAAGGTGCATTAGATTATACAGAATATTATAAAATAGGAAGAGTAAGAAAAAATAAAGATATGTCGTATTCAGATTATTTAGATTACTGGATTGATACTTATTGTAATTTTAATCTAAAATATTCAACTATTGTTACATATTTAAATATTATTAAACTTTATTTAAAACCTATGTTAGGAAGATATGCACTATGGCAAATTGATTCTCAAATGTTACAAGAATTTATTAATAAAATATTTGTAGAAAAGAATTTATCTAAATGGTATTTGAAAAACATTATGAAAGTAGTTAAAGGTTCATTAAGATATGCATGTTATTCAGTTAATTTTATAAATGAAAATCCTGCTGAAAAAGTACATATTCCAAGATATGAAGTAGTATGTGGAGATCCAGCACATATATTTACTCAGGAAGAAATAGAGAAAATATTAGATAGATTTAAAGATGTTCCTTATATTTATTATTCTTTTTTAACAGCATATTACACAGGTATGAGAGTATCCGAAGTATATGGATTGACATGGGATAATATTAATTTTGAAAAAAAGACTATAACTGTTAATAAAAATATTATTAAAAAGAATAAATATGGATTACCTAAAAGATATTGTATAAGTAAAGGACACTCTGTTGAAGTATGGAGTTATGGTACTTGTAAAAATCCTCAAAGTCAAAGAACAATATCTATAGGAGATACATTAGTTAAAGCATTAAAAGAATATAAGAAACTTCAGGAAGAAAATAGAGAATACTATGGAGAATCTTATCTAAAACATTATGAAAAAAGAATAATGAATGAATACACAAATAGACCTGAAATAAAAATAGTTGATGCTAAGGCAGAAATAGAAGTAGATCTACCTGAAGCTAAATTAGTATTTGTAAGAGCAAATGGAGATTTTAGAGGAACTGAATCACCAAGACATGCATTTAAAGTAATTAACTATGAGTTAGGAATACCTTGTAGATTTCATGATTTTAGAGATACTCATGCAACTAGATTAATAGAACAAGGTGCTGATATAAAAGCAGTATCTAAAAGATTAGGACATTCAACTATAATGACTACATATAATATATATGTTAGAGTAACAAATAAAATGGAAACTGAAACAGTTAATAAATTTGAATATTATGCTAATACTTTAGATATTCCACCTGTACAAGATATAGAATACCAAGATTAGTCATTCCCTAAATAAGGAATTGACAAATTTTTAAAAAGTGATAATATATATAGCCAATGAAAGAGGTATTCTCTAGAAATGGAGGTACAGCTATGAAAAAACAATCGAAATTAATAAATCTTTATAATGAATTATTTAGAGGTGTCGGTAGTATTTAAACACTTTAATACTATTGACACCTTTTTTTGTAGTATTTAGAAGTAAGGGTGGTAAAATGATTAAAGTAAAGGATGGTAAATTACAAGCTGAATTACTAGATAATAAAGGAACATTATCTAACAAAATAATTGAACAATATGATTATATTGAACTAAAAAATGATTTTGCTGAAATAGTAGATATATTATCTACAAATATGTTAGTTCATGCGATGTATCAAGAAGCATTGAAATATGAAATAACTGAAGACTTGGAATTTAAAATTTTTATTGATGAAAATGTTAAAGATTATACAATGACCTATGATTTTGCAACTAATTACTCATATTTTTCAAAAACAAATACTGGCATAATTACATTAGATAGAAAAAACTATGATAAATCCATAGAAATGTGTATGATTCTTTTAAAAAAAGTAAAAGCATCATATGATAAATTAAATGAAGTAGAAAAATTTATAATTAAATCTTTAGAGTTTGATAATCCACCTGAAACTGATGAAGAATTAATGGATAGATTAATGACATATAAAAATGGTTATTATTTATCAAAGAAAAGTGCATATATTAAAATGGCATTACAATTGAATATTAAAAACGTTATAAAAAGAGAGAGAACAGATATAATAAAACAAGCAATGGCAGATGCTTGTATTGTTACAATTTCTGATAATAAATAATAATCGTAAATTAGTAAACTAACTATATTATGTCAAGACTATTTTTAATAAAAAAATAAATAAATTTATACACGACAAAAAGATTCACAATAGTGAATTTTTTTTAAAATATTTAATAATAATTATTTAACAAA
>Ga0129316_1000443_pt1 | contig 23489 bp, 20 predicted proteins | sample Cm1ome_2_FD_94429 | JGI IMG/M metagenome (GOLD analysis project Ga0129316, IMG submission 94429) | Eastern black-and-white colobus group fecal microbial communities from Wisconsin, USA - Cm1022B metagenome | ecosystem: Host-associated > Mammals > Digestive system > Large intestine > Fecal...
AACGTCTGCCAGGATACCGTCTTCAACTTTAGCGTCTTTGTTTTCTGTTACATAAACGAATGGAACAGGATTCAAAGAGTGAGCAGTGTTGGGTGTGCCGTCTTCGTTCAAAGCATGGTCGGCATTACCGTGGTCGGCAATGATGATTACTTCGTAGCCATTAGCCTTAGCTGCTTCGACTGTGTCGTTCAGGCAAGCGTCGATAGTAACAACAGCCTTTTCGATGGCTGAGTAAATACCGGTGTGACCTACCATGTCGCCATTTGCATAGTTACAAACGATATAGTCATATTTCTTTGTGTAGATGGCTTCAACCAGTTTGTCCTTTACTTCGAAAGCACTCATTTCCGGTTTCAGGTCGTAAGTGGCCACTTTCGGAGACGGAACCAGGATACGGTCTTCACCTTCGAACGGAGTTTCGCGTCCGCCGTTGAAGAAGAAAGTAACGTGTGCATATTTTTCTGTTTCAGCGATGTGCAACTGTGTTTTGCCGACTGAAGCGAGGTATTCACCCAGTGTATTTTCTACATTGTCCTTGTCGAACAGGATATGAACGCCTTCGAAACTAGCATCGTACGGAGTCATACAGAAATACTGCAAGTTCGGAATAGTCTTCATTCCGGCTTCCGGCATATCCTGTTGAGTCAGGACGACTGTCAGTTCTTTAGCACGGTCGTTACGGTAGTTGAAGAAGATCACAACGTCGCCTTCTTCGATAGTCGCTACCGGCTTACCGTTTTCTACGTGTACGATCGGTTTGATAAATTCGTCTGTTACACCTTCTGCGTATGACTCTTCCATTGCCTGAACCATGTCTTCGCAAGGTTTACCCGTGCCGTTCACGATCAGGTCGTAAGCCTCTTTTACGCGTTCCCAACGTTTGTCACGGTCCATTGCATAGTAACGGCCGATGATGGAGGCGATCTTTCCGCCTGTTGTTTGCAGGTGGTTTTCCAGCTGTTCGATAAAGCCTTTACCACTTCTCGGGTCCGTGTCGCGACCGTCCATAAAGCAATGAACATATGCTTTGTCGATTCCGTATTCTTTGGCGATATCCGCCAGTTTGAACAGGTGTTCCAATGAGCTGTGTACACCACCGTCGGAAACCAGTCCCATGAAATGGATCTGTTTGCCGTTTTCTTTGGCGTAGCTGTAAGCACGTTTGATTTCCGGATTATCGAGGATTGTGTTCTGGCGGCATGCGATATTGATCTTCACCAGGTCTTGGTAAACGATGCGGCCGGCACCGATATTAAGGTGGCCAACTTCCGAGTTACCCATCTGTCCGTCAGGTAAACCAACATTTTCGCCGGAAGCCTGCAACTGAGAGTTTGGGTATGTTTTCAACAATTCGTCCCAGTAAGGGGTGGGAGTGTTGTAGATTACATCATCTTTACCACGGTCGCCGATTCCCCAGCCATCGCAGATTAGTAAAAGTGCTTTCTTGCTCATGATTGCCTTGTTTATATTGTTTATACTTATTAAATATCTAATACCGGGCGCAAAGATAAGCATTTCTGATGTAATATTATTTGCCTTTAAAGTATTACTTTTGCAGGTAGATATGGAAAAGAAGATATACGACAACGATCTGGGAACCATCCTTCTCCGTACTGCCCCGCGAGCTACCCGTTATACGCTGAAAATATCAAAGGGAATGATCACTGCCACTATGCCGGTCGGGGGTGATGAGGGGAGAATGTTGTCCTTTATTGAAGAGAACCGGCAAAAACTTCTGAACGCTCTGAAAAAGCATCCGGCACGTCCGTTGCTGAATGAAACTGCCAGATTGGAAACAACTACTTTCCTGCTACATATTTTCCGGACGGAACGTGCCAATTTTTATATGAAATTGGACAACAGTATCCTGCATATCGCCTGTCCGCTGGAAACCCGGTTTGAATCGGACGAGGTTCAGCTCATATTGAAAGGTTTTCTGGAGAAGGCATTGCGGCATGAGGCAAAACGTCTGTTGCCGGACCGTCTGAAGACGTTGGCAGACCGGTATAAATTGACTTTCACGAGCGTACGGATCATGAACAGCAAAACCCGCTGGGGAAGTTGCAGTACGCGTAAAAGTATCAATCTCTCTCTTTCGCTCATGTTGCTTCCCTGGCATCTTATCGATTACGTCCTGCTTCACGAACTTTGCCATACGGTGGAGATGAACCACAGCGACCGTTTCTGGAAACTCCTGAATGAGATAACGGAAAACAGGGCGTTAATGCTCCGTCAGGAGTTGAAGAAATACTCCATATTGTAGCATCTTCCTCCTTCACGCTTTATGCGCCGGGAGGCACCGGTGTTGTATTGCGTTTACTGTGCCAGTGAGAACCGTAATGCAACACCGTAGTTGGAGTTGGATGTCGGATAAGATGCATTCGAGATCAGCGGCTCATTGATCTGCAAGTCATAGAAAGCACGCAGTGTCAGTGCACGGCTCAATCCGTAATCGGCTGAGAACTGGATCGTTTTGGCAATGTTACCGCTGGTTGCCTGTGTGAAGCTATCCTCGATCTTACGGATCAATGACTGCATCTTGTTGTATGAGAAGTCCAGACGCACGGTCAGGTCATTGCTGAAATCACGCGTTTTCTTCATCTTCAATATCTTGTTGAACTCGGCGAACTTATATCCCAGTCCTATGGTGTACTTATTAGATAGTGCTTCCACAATCTGGTAAGACGAGATATTCAGGTTCAGATTACGCGTTGTCGTGTAATCGGCACGGATCGTGATATTGTTCAACATGGTCGCATCCACTCCTAGCAACGGGCTGAAACTCTCCGTCAGGCTGACGGAAGAGATGGAGTAAGGTGAAGACGGGATAGGAGCTTCGGAAGCATTCTGTGTAAATCCGAGGTTGTCACCCAGTCCGGCATCCACCCAGGTCGAATAAGTTTCGTAGGCACCGACATTGTAAGTACAGCGATACTGATGGGTCAGCATGACCGACTTGAAATGTTTCTTTATGGCCGGAATGCGGATCAGTCCGTCGTAGGTGATACGCCAGTTCGGCAGCATGCTGCGGATAGCCGGGAACGGGGAGGATGAAATCTTATTAGGATCTTTCCCTGTATAAGCGGCCAGGAAGGCCGGGATCAGTACATCGGCCGAGTTATGGCTGACTCCGCCGCCATGTTCTTTATTATATTCTTTACCTCCGTATTGAGATTGTCCCAGGAAACCGGAATTCGGATAGGTTGTTCCTGTATAGCGGCTTTCGAGGCGGTTCGCAATAGTCTCACGGTATTCGATAAACTTATTGAATGTTTCCGATGCATAGTTATTACTTGCATTGCCGACGCCTTTGAAGAAACTACCCAATGCGACAGTCGTCATCGTAAAGTTTCCTCCGGCCAGTTCCGGCATACCGGGATACATATATTGTATATCGGTGTTGCGGGTATCGACGCGGTTGGCATTCAGGTCGATCTTCAGTCCGGTGATAGGCTCCAGGTTCGCCCGGATATTCAGGTTTTTGGCACTGCTCATGACGGCCGGATTGACGTTGCTGGTGTTTTCAACCAGCCAGCCACGGTCTTTGGCGTCGTAGAGGAAGTCACGGTTTACGGCTCCGAAAGCAAAGCCAAGTCCCGGTGTCAGGCCGAAAGGCGAGCGGCCCTGTCCGAAGATATCACCGATCATTGGGGAGAATCCCGGAACCGACATACCGTCGGTCGTCGCATACTGGATATTGATACGGCGTATCATCATCAGGAAGCGGCTGCCATATTCTGCCGTTTTGTAGAGGAAGTCTTCCGTCGCTTTCGGACCCGGCTTGATAGTCAGTTTCAAATGAGCCGTATCCTGGTTCAGGATCATTACCTGTGCAAAGTTGATCGGCTTGTATTTGATGGCATAGACTTTGCCGTCGGCTCCGCGGGCGGTAATGCGCACCTTCTTGGTGAACATACCGTGTTGTACGACTGTTCCGCTGTCCATATTCAGTTGGATATCTCTTTCCAGTTTGATCTCTTTCTGTTCTTTCTTTTTGGTCGTGGTACGGGTGGCCGAGAACTTCTGGTTCACTTTCTTCAGGAACTTGTTCTTGTTGTAAAGCGATTGCAAGTTCAGGCTACCCTGCCAGTCGATCTGGCGCTGGTTGGTAATCGTGTTACCGAGCTCATATTCGGTGTTGGTAATGGCTCCACGGTCCCAGTTATACTGCGCGTTGTAAGTGACGGAACTGTTTACCCAATCCAATACCGGGATATACTGTAACGGCATATTCCAGGTCACGTTGAATGTCTGGTCGTATTTCAAAGGCGTACCCAGGTCGGCGATACTTTGTTTTACGGAATCTTTCCAGATCTGATACTTATCAGGGGCGAGTTCTTTGTTCACCTGTACATACGGCTCTTCGATCCGGGCATTTGTTCCAGAGGTAAAGGTCATGTTCAGGCTGTTCGTGAAGTCCCAGCGCAGGCTGAAAGCACGGTCCCAGTAGAACTCGGAGCTGAAGGTCACTTCAGGTTTGTAGCCGGTGTTTTCGAGGTCGCGCAGCTGCATTTCGTTATAGTTACGCATCATGGCTGTCTGGAAACTGATGTTCGACGGCAGGTAGTTCAGGCTGAACTGCTTGATGTAACGGGTGTAACCGTTGTTCTTCTTCAGCTTCTGGAATGGGCGGAACGGTTTCGCATACGGTGTGTAGTTGTAGGCGAAGTTACCGCGGTAATCCTTGGTCGTTTCATATTCCGTTTCCGGATTCTGCGTTTTCGTCTGGCTGAATGAATAGCCGATCGAGAAGTTTGCCGGGTCGTAAGGCATCGGGGTCTTGCTACGGATATCCGCTCTTACGTTATTGAATGAGATACTCTTGATGACGGTCTGGTCGACAGCCATACTCTTGATAGAGTCTTTTTCGGCTTTCGTGTCGACAGCGTCCAGGGCGTCACTCAGTTTAATATCCTGATCGAGCGGGTTATATTTTGCTTTTGTCTGATCCTTGGAGTAGGCATAATACATCGGGATGCTGACCTTCGCTTTTTCCGGGAAGAATTTACCCCATTCGATGGTAGTAGCCACGTTGTATTGTGTGAAGTCGTCGATGCGGCGTTCTGCCAGTGACTGGTCGAGGGCACCGAAACCAGCTGTTTCGATACGTCCGCCCACATTGACCGTACCCAAGTCGGAGACAGCCACGTTCAGGTTGGCGTTGGCCGCCCAACCGCCTTCTTCGTTAAACTCGCTCAGACGGAGTTCGTTTATCCAGACTTCACCGCTTTTAACTACATTTTGTCGGTTACGGACACCGATCATGATCGTTTTTACTTCCGAGAGGCTCGGGTTACCTACGATGCTGATCGTGTTGCCATTCTCGTCCATTTCTGAATAGACGGTATTGAATGTAATACCTTTGTCTCCTGCCCGTTTCTTCTTGTTGCGGCTTAGTTTAAGGTTGGTCAATACTTCAAGACGGAAGTCAAGCATGTTTTCCGCCGGCCAGATTTCTACGGCCTCATAAGATCCTTTTACCGGGGTAACTTTCAGCGGAACTTCATATTCGTAGTAATTATTTTTATAGTCGGAACCTAAGCGAATGAATACAGACAAATCTCCGTTGGCAAGGGATGTGTAATTATCCGCATCTTCAGGCAATGCTTCTGCGTGGGTAAACAGTTGTAACCGTTTGTATTGACGTAGATCGTAATAAGTATTCTTGTAAACGGCACGTGCGTCCTTGGCAGCCAGGTCACTGACCTTCATGGATAATGCCTGTTCGTTCTGACGAGTCAGTTGAGGCTGGCTAGGGTCAGCAACACGGCTTACTCCCGGAGGTGTCATGTAAGGAATAGGAGTCCGTCGGCTGTTTTCTTCTATATTTACAGAAGATACTTCGAGTGTGCCATTGAATAATGGCGGAACTTTCGGGTCGGACAGATCCTGCTCGTATGAACGCCATTCACCGCGTACCAGTTCGAATGTTCCGAAACGCAGTACGGTCGGTTTAGAGAATTGCGTCATATACATACGCATAAAGCGAATGCTCTTGAAGTCGCTGATAGCTCCGACAGTACGGTTGTATTGCTTAACAGGGATTTTGAACAGGTACCATTTGGCCGGATTGTTTCTGTTGTTATTTTCGTTATCCCCATTTGGTAATTTGGGATAGGTCGTTTTCATATCTACAATGAAGTTCTTCCCAACTTTCAGGTCTTCCGGACGAATAGATACTTTATATTCGAAATACTTTTCGTTCTTGTTCATGGTGTTATCCTGATTCAGGTCTTCCACATCCGGATTTTTGGAGGCGGATGTGTCGTAACGTTCTCCTGAAGTTCCGCTTTCGGCGGAGTTGCCTTCAGTACCATTGTAACGTTTGTAACGGTTTAAGATACTGACAGTGTCTCTGTCTAATTCCGTACCACGGAAATAACGGTATTTGTCAGTACCCGGATTCCGCAGAGGAGAGTATTCATCTTGTAACATTGCATCTATTAACTCCGGCGATAACTTTGTCATAAGTTTTTCAATAAACTCCTTGTATGCCGGATAATCCCGTTCTTCCTCTGCCGACAAACCGTTGAGTCCGACGTCCTGTCTTGCACGTGCGCCTGACGTATTGTCGAAGGCATAGACTGTGCTCTGCTGCTTCGGAACAAGTCCCCAGACAGTGGAATCTACCCTGCTTCTGTCACCATCGATAGGTAATCCGTTTTCATAGAATTTCTTTCCGTCTTTCAGGACGTCTTCCGATATTTCGCCCAGGTTGAAATACAGGTCACCGCCTTTAGCCGTAATACCTTCTTGTTCTTCATAGAGATAAGGGTCGAGCATCCAGAATTCGATGTATTCGATATTGGCTGTTTCGAAGTCGCTTTGGTCGATCTTACGCATGATACCGCCCCAGCGATTTTCCGGCTTTTGTAATGTTCCGTCAGGATTGACAAAGTCGGCATCCAGGTTGTACGGACCACGTTCATTCGGGTAATAAGCTAGGTTGAGCGCCTGGATCGTACTTGTTTCATTGTAACCCTGGTCTCTGTCCGGGAACAATTCGTCTACATAAATGGCGCGGACGTAATGGTTGGATAATTGTTTTTTATCATTACGGATATGCGTCGGAGCCTGACTGGAATTTTTACGGTTGAATAACCCGTCCACATAATACCATGCCAGCAGTGCACGGTTTTTACCATATTCTATATCGTTTGTTTTGCTTGCTTCTGGGAAAAGGGCATTAGCGCTATTATCCCAAGGCACGCTGGCGAGTTTCCACGGATACGGGTTCAGCAGGTCGAAGCCGCTTTGTGTCGATTCGAAATCGTCCAGATAAGAGTAGCCTCCGCTATATTTGTTCTCATAATGGCCGGCTATCAGATGGGCAAATTCTCCGGTGAATGCTATCTGGCTGGGTTTTGTCAGGTTCAGCAACGGCAGTTTGTCAAATGTGTTTGTCAGCCATTGGCTTTCCGATTTGTAGGCGATGTTGAATCCCCACAAGGTGTTTTTGATGGATTCGTCGCCAAATACCGTTTTAGTAGTCAACGGCATTTCTGACATGTGCATAATGGTGGCCCCCAGCGAGAAGTCGGGATTGAACTGGTAGTTGAGGTCCAGTCCCATCATCGTTTTTCGCTGCATATTGTAGGCCGTCTGGTTTTCCAGCGAGACACTGACAGGAGTTCCGGCAGCAATGATACTTTCATTCAGGATAGTAACGGTTCCCGACGTATAATCGACCGTATAGTCCACATTTTCCGTCAGTGTGGCACCTGCTGCCGTTACACGTACCGAACCGCGTGCCACGTTGCTGGCTCCCAATTGTATTTCGGATGCGGAAGAGGCCTTATATTCTCCCCGCATGATGAATTTGTTTTTTTCAGCGATCTGACGGGCGGCTGTCTGGGTCGTATCGTATAATTCCTGGAATACATATTTATCGGCAATTGCCGGACTGACAACTTTCTCCAGTTTCTCTTTCAGGCTGGAACCGAAAGGTTCGATAGTCGGGAAAATCACCCTACCGGTGGACGCCTGTACGGTGTATCCTTCCACAAAGTCGAAATATCCGTCCGGATGCGATTCGTTCTGGGCGTTCAGGCGGTCTGCTCCCATCAGGCGTATCCAGATTTGTCTGGACAACGTGTCGGTACGTGCTTCCGGCAGATAGTTTATATAAGTACCGGTCGTATCGCTTTGGTACATGACATCCAGGCGGAACTTTTCTTTCTGGACAGAGTAAGCACCCAGGGAATAGATATTCTTCATCATCAAATCCCAATATTTCATGGGGGGAGACATATTCGTGCCTCTCAGTAACTTCACATACAGGCAGTTGCTGGGATTTGTCGGATTGCTGTCGGAAAACTCGCCGACTCTTCCTGTCCGTTTTCCACTGGCATCGGAATATTCATATTCAAAGGCCACGGCCAGCATCTGTCCTTCCTGTAAACTCATATTCAAGGACAGATATCCCAGTTGTTTGTCGTAGATATATTCGGAGTTCGGATCCAGCAAGCGGGCATTCTCTATGGCTTCATATTCGGAACCTCCGGTGAATCCGGTTAATACGCTTTCTACATCGCTGATTTGGCGGGCGCCGGAATAGGTGGTGGTCATTTGGTTGTATAGGTCATTCGCATTATTGGCAGGATATGATCCGTCCTTAATCGGGAATGCACCGGGATTTGCCATATAGGCTGCGTCGTTTTCACCGATGTCGGTAAAAGCGACGATGTTACGAGCCTGGTCGTAGTTACCTCTTGTGTTGGTCACCCAAACTTCCAGTCGGGTAATATTCAGAGTTGCTTTTATCTGAGGCAATTGGCTGACAGCGTCGTTGTATCTGTTCCGGAAGTAGTGCGCCAGGAAGAAGTGACGGTTCGCATCATACTCGTCGATCTTCAGTTCAAAATCCTTGGTCTGTACGCCACCTTTGGAGTTTACCGTTTTTGATTCCGAGTTCTGCTGTGCGAACAACGCGTTCACCCTCAGTTTACCGAACTGAAGGTCTGCTTTCATACCGAACAAGGCAGCTCCGCCGTTGATCAGCGAGTTGCTTGTCGTCATCGACACGTTACCGGCTTCCAGTGATTTGATGATCTCATCCTCTTCGCCCGTATAAGCCAGTTTCAGCTTTTTGGAATCGAAGTCGAAAGAGGTTTCCGTATTGTAGTTCATGTCGAAATTCACTTTCGAACCGACGGAGGCCTGTACATTCAACTGCACACTTTCGTCGAAGTTGAAAATGGTATTGCTGCGGGCGCGTTCGGGAAGTGAAGGGTCTTTCGTGCTGTTCCGCTTCAAGCCTAATGTGACTTCGGCCGACCCTTGTGTCTTTACACGTACACCTCCGGGACCGAATATACGTTCTGCCGCACCGATACCGAACTGCATATCTGCCAGGTTGAACTGCTTGTCTGCTTCCTTCTGAAACTCTTCTTCGTTTTTCTGGCGGTAGTAAGAACGGAGCGATTCCTGCATGCTGTATTTCTGATATTCTTCCGGACTCAGGTCGATCGGAGTGATCAGGTCTTTCTCCCCTAAACGGGAGCGGACAACATATCGTCCGGTCCTGATATCGTATTCAACGAAGGTTTTCACGTTTTCCGGATCGCGTAAATCTATCGGGGATTTTTTCAAGAGGTCTTTATAGGTTTCATCACCCTCCGGCACGGTTTTGGATACCGGATAGCGGGTTGCCGGGACAGTATCCTTCCCGTCGGGCATGTCGTCTTGTCCTTCAAGCAACTGGATATCCGGCAAGGATGCCGTATAAGTCAGGTAATTGGCATTCAGCGAGAGCATGCCGATCCCGAATAGCAGTATTGTAACCCAGATAAGATATTTAAGAGTCTTCTTTTTCATTTTAAACTGTCAACTGTCACTTGTAAGGGCGGTTCGCGAACAGCCCCTACCTGTCAACTATTAAAGCATTCTGAGTGCACTTTTTATCACTTGTTCCACAGCCAGCATCGGCGAGGTTTTCAGTATTGAACTGACTGCCTTTTGTGAAGCAGCCTTTTGGAATCCCAGCATAACCAGGGCGGCCACCGCTTCTTCGGCCACCGCGCCGTTTCCTGCCGTGGCAGCCGTTCCCGTCCCAACCATCGAATCGCCGGCTTTCACCTTGTTTTTCAGGTCGACCAGGATGCGCTGGGCTGTTTTCTGTCCGATGCCTTTTACCGAGGTCAGCGCCGTTTCGTTTTTGTTGGCGATAACCTGGATCAGTTCGGAAGGAGGAAGAGATGACAGGATCATACGTGCCGTATTAGGACCGACGCCGGATACCGATGTCAGCAATAAAAACAACTCGCGTTCAGCCTTTTGGGCGAAACCGAACAGCAGGTGAGCATCTTCACGTATTACTTCATATACGTAAATTTTCCCGGTTGGTTTACCGCTGAATGCGCTGTATGTGGTCAGAGATATGTTAAGTTCGTAGCCAATCCCTGCACATTCGATGATCATCTGTGTGGGAGTCAGTTCTACGATATCCCCCTTAATATATTCTATCATTTTGCGTCTCTTCTAGTTATTCGTACCTATTATAACGCAAAATTAAGCAAAAGCGTATATCAGACCTAAAGAAATATTCAAATAGGTGAATAATTATTCTCTTCCCGGATGTTCGGCAGTGAAGGTTTCGAAGCAGCCGCGGTCTTGCAGGGTGACATAGCAGCGGCGGTTGTCAGGACCTCCGAATGTGATGTTTGAGGGCTTTTTGCCTTTCAGTTGTATTTCGCGGATCAGCTTGCCCTTCGGATTTATAACGGCTATCGTTCCTTTGTCGTAGCGGCAGAGATACAGGTTGCCTTTCACATCGCAACGAATTCCGTCCATGCCGAAGCCTTCGAAGGTGTGGAAAAGCCGTTTGTTTTTGAGTGTCCCGTCCGGCTTGATATCATAGACCCATACTTTGAGTTGTGCAGACTCGTTAACATAAAGTTTTTTACCGTCCGGGCTGACATCGATGCCGTTGGTCGTCCCCATATTGTTTTCCAGCAGGGTCACTTTACCGTCGGGAGTGATCAGCCAGAGTTGCCCTTTCTGGTTCGGCCAGTCCGGATCGCTGGCATAGAGATTGCCGCCCGGAGCGAGGGCGATGTCGTTGGGCTGGTTCATCCGGGACTCATGTGCATACGTGCTGATCGCTTTGGTCTGCATGTCGACTTTCAGGATATTATGACCGGTGTAATCGGCAACCAGCATGTCGCCGGCCTTGTTGAAGCGGATGCCGTTGCCTGTCGAACCTTCGGGGAGTGTCACGAAGCATTCGTGCGAGCCGTCTGGACGTACAATGCCTATCGTTCCTTCTTTTCCGTAGTTAACGGCATACAGATTGCCGGCTTTGTCGGTGGCCGGGCCTTCTATTCCGTTGGTGAAAGTACCTTCCGGCAGTAAATCGGCTGTTTCCCGCTGTGCGGAGGTCTGTGCGCCGGCTGCCAGTCCTACGAACAGGCAACTCATGATTGTAAGGAACATTGTACGTGTTTTCATATCAAATCTATTTTATTGTTTCCAGAATCCCGGAACAAGTAATGTCAATACAGTAAATATCTCTAAACGTCCTGTCATCATCAGTAAGGAAAGGAACCATTTGGATACCACCGGAACTTCCGAGAAGTTGTCTACCGGCCCCAGTTTGCCCAGTCCCGGCCCGACATTGCTGATGGCTGAGACGGCAGCACCGATCGACTCTTCAAAGCCCAACCCGTCGAGCATCAGCACGGCACAGCTGAGTACGATCAGTGACATATAGGCAAAAGCGAAAGCCAGTACGCGGTGTACGACCTCGCCGGATACGATATGTGAATCCATCCTTACCGGGATAATGGCATGCGGATGGGTTTGTTTCTTGAATTCGTTGAACAGGTTTTTGGAAAGGATCACGAAACGTCCCATCTTCAACCCTCCGCAGGTCGAGCCAGCGCAACCGCAGATGAACATCAGTATCAGGGCGATCATCCAGAAGAAAGGTCCCCAGGGAATATAATTCTCTGTCGCGAAGCCGCAGGTCGAAACCAGCGTAACCACCTGGAATGCAGCCTGCCGGAAAGCTGTCGGGAAGTCTGTAAAGAATCCGTGATACATGATCCAGCCGGTTGTTATCCCTGTCATGATCAGGACGAACCAGAAGAACCAGCGAAACTCTTCATCGAAAAACAACTTCTTTATATTTCCGTTCAGGCAGAAATAGATCAGGGTGATATTAGTCGCCCCGATAAACATAAATATCGTGATAACATATTCTATATAAGCCGAATGCCAATAAGCGATACTGGCGTTCTTGGTGGAATAACCGCCGGTAGAAATCGCTGTCAAGGCATGGTTTACCGCGTCATATAAATCCATCGGGCCTATCCATAACAACCCGATCAGCAGGACGGTAAGGAACACGTAAACACCCCACAAGCGTTTGGCGACCTGTGTTACACGCGGACGGAACCGCTCGTGTGTGATCCCCGGCGTTTCGGCATTAAACATCTGTGTCGCTCCGCCTCCCAGGATAGGCATCAACGCTACGGTAAATACGATCATACCGATACCTCCCTGCCATTGAGTGAGACTTCGCCAGAACAGGACGCCTTTAGGCAGAGCTTCTATATCGGTGAGAATGGTCGATCCGGTAGTCGTGAAGCCTGACATGGTTTCAAAGAAAGCATCCGTTATATTGTCGATATATCCTCCCAGGTAGAAAGGCAACATTCCCAGCAACGAGAGCAGCAACCAGGTAAGCGTAACCGTCAGCATCCCTTCCCGTCGGCCGGCTGTGTATTCGTTTGCACGGAAACCGATGGCGTAAAGCGATATGCCGACCCCGAACAGGATTCCGCTGGAGATAAGCAATGGATAGAAATCGCCTCCTTTGTACAGGAAAGCGACCACTGTCGCCATCAGCATAAACAGTGTTTCGAGGATGCACATCATCCCCAGCATTTTTATTATGAAACGTATATTCAGTAACATACTAAAACATACTAATTAAAATAATCTTCCAGTTTACGCATGGCAGTCTCCAGGCAGAATACCACCACGTGGTCGTATGCCTGTATCTGTGTGTCACCCTTAATCATCATCGGTTCGCCGTCGCGTATCAGTCCGCCCAGCGTCAGGTCTTTCGGCAGGTGCAGGTCTTTCACCTGTTTGCGGGTGATCTTCGAATCGGGGCGTGCCACCAACTCGGCCACGTCGGCATTGGCAAAGGTCAGGAACTTCACGTTCGACACGTCGGCATCCAGCAGGAACTGATAGATATGACTGGCGGCAATCAGCTTCTTGTTGATTACCGAACCGATATCCATATTCTCGGCCAGCGGGATATAGTCGATATTCTCGATCTTGGCGACTGTCTTGAATACGCCGAAACGTTTGGCAGCCAGGCAAGCCAGGATATTCGTACTCGAATTGTCTGTCAAAGCGACAAACGCCTGTGCGTCTTTGATCCCTTCCTGCATCAGTAGCTCCGTGTCGCGTCCGTCTCCGTTGATGATCAGGACATTGCTCGGCACTACCTCGGCTATGCGGTGACTTTTCTCTTTGTTTGTTTCCAGTATCTTTACGCGGATATTATTCGGCAGATACTGGCTGGTGCGGATAGCGATGCGGCTGCCTCCCATGATAAAGATTTTCTTTACTTCCGGGTCTTTTTTGCCGGCATGCATCTGCACGTCTTTGATATGTTCTTTGGTCGTCGTAAAGAAAACGATATCGCCGGGCAGGACAAGGTCGGTACCGCGGGGGATAATCGTTTCATATTGCCGTTTGATGGCAACGATATGGTACAGCTTCTGTTCGTTCAGCAGTTCGGCCAGTTGTTTGTTCACCAGGCGGGAGTTTTCGCGAACCTTCACCCCGATCAGGATCAGGGCTCCTCCGAACAGCTCCCAGTACTGGCGTGTCCACGGGCGGCGTATCGCGTTGACGATCTCTTTGGCCGCCAGCATTTCCGGATAGATCATCGAGTGGATGCCCAGCTTCTCGAACAGTTCTTTGTTTTTGGGCAACAGATATTCGTAGTTGTTGATACGTGCCAGAGTTTTGCGTGCTCCCAGCTTGGAAGCCAGGATACTTGCCGCAATATTCGTTGTCTCTTCCGGAGTAACGCTGACGAACAGGTCTGTTTTCTTTATGCCGGCTTCTTCCAGGTCGCGGATCGAAGTCGGATTACCAACCATAGGAAGTATCTCCATATTGGTGTTGGTGATGTTCAACCGTTCCTCACTCGGGTCCATCAGGATGATATCCTGTTTTTCCTGCGATAACATCTTTGCAAGATGCGTACCCACTTCGCCTGCCCCGGCAATAATAATCTTCATTTTATCAATTGTTACTCATTCCACCTGCCGCATCGTCCGGCAAATCGTCATTAATAATTAATCGTTCATCATCTTTCGGATTTCTCCGGCTATGCTGCCGGCATCCAGGCCGCACAATTTGTATAACTCGGGGATCGACCCGTGTTCAATGAATGTGTCGGGTATACCGATGCGTTTCACCCGCGGAGTATATCCGTTGTCTGCCATAAATTCAAGAACCGCACTACCCAGTCCGCCTTTTGCTACACCGTTCTCTACGGTAATGACGCGTTTGAACTTTTTGCCTATTTCGTCCAGTAATTCTTCATCGATCGGTTTCAGGTAAATCATGTCATAATGTGCAACCGATATTCCTTCACCGGCTACTTCTTCAATTGCTTTTATCACATCGTTTCCAATCGGTCCGATAGATAAAACAGCGATATCGTCTCCTTCGCTCAATTTCTTCCCTTTTCCGATGGGCAGGACATGCATTTCGTTACGCCAGTCCTTTTTCTCGCCTTTCCCCCGCGGGTAACGGATCACGAACGTGCCCGTAGCCTCCTTGTAACCGGTGTACATCAGGTTTCGCAAATCCAACTCGTTGAGTGGCGAGGCAACCGTCAGGTTGGGTATCGGACGGAGGTAAGCCAGGTCGAACACCCCGTGGTGCGTGGCGCCGTCTTCGCCGACCAGTCCGGCACGGTCCAGGCAGATCACCATATGCAGTTTTTGCAGGGCGACGTCGTGTATCAGGTTGTCGTATGCCCGCTGCATGAAAGAGGAGTAGACATTGCAGAACGGGATCATTCCTTCTTTCGCCAGTCCGGCGGAGAAAGTCACCGAGTGACCTTCGGCTATCCCGACATCGAAGGCCCGTTGAGGGAATGCCTTCATCATATAGATCATGGAGCTTCCGGTCGGCATGGCGGGAGTGATACCCACGATCCGCTCATCCTTTTCCGCCAGTTCCACCAGCGTATGTCCGAAGACGTCCTGATACAATTGCGGCTCATCCAGGTTGTGCACGATGATGCGCTGGCCTGTTTCTTTGTTGAACTTGCCCGGTGCATGCCATTCGGTAGCCGATTCCTCGGCAGGCTTGAACCCTTTTCCTTTCTTTGTCTTGATATGCAGTAGCTTGGGGCCTTGCAAGTCTTTTATATCGTTCAGCAGCTTTATCATGTAGTTCACGTCGTGCCCGTCTACGGGGCCGAAGTAACGGATGCTGAAACCTTCAAACAGATTATGTTGCTGGGTGAGCAGCGCTTTCAGGCTGTTGTTGAAACGCAGGATATTCCCCCGGCGGTCATTGTTGATGAGCTTCATCTTCCGCAGGCCGCGGTACACGTCGTAACGCATTTTGTTGTAGGCCTGGCTGGTCGTGATGTCAACCAGATACTGGCTCAATCCTCCGACGCAGTTGTCGATAGCCATATCGTTGTCGTTGAGGATAATCAGCAGGTTGTTGGGGTTGGCAGAGGCATTGTTCAGCCCTTCGAAGGCCAGTCCTCCGGTCATTGCCCCGTCACCGATCACGGCTATTACGTGGCGGTCGTGTTCCTCCTTCAGCTCCGAGGCGACCGACATACCCATGGCTGCCGAAATGGAGTTGGAGGCATGTCCGGCAATGAAAGCGTCATACTCACTTTCTCCCGGGTTGGGGAAACCGCTGATTCCTTTGAATTTCCGGAGCGTATGGAAAGCCTCCCTGCGTCCGGTCAGGATTTTGTGCCCGTAAGCCTGATGTCCGACGTCCCAAACGATCCGGTCGTAGGGCGTATTGAAGACATAATGCAGGGCGACGGTCAGTTCGACAGTACCGAGGCTGGCTCCCAGATGGCCGGGATTTACAGAAAGTATATCTATTATGTATTGCCGCAACTCTTCACATACCTCGCCCAATTTCTCCTGAGGCAACTTGCGTAAATCCTCGGGATAATTAATGACGTTTAATATATGTTCATCCTTGCAATCTATCATGTCCGCTAATTTTTGTGGCAAATGTAAAGAATTAACGGCACATAAAATAGTTTTGGCAGCGCATTTTCTATTTTAATACTCCCGTTTTAGCTTCGCCCTTATCCGGCTAAGGCTTACCGGGGTGATTCCCAGATAGGAGGCGAGGCATTCCAGCGGCATTCTTTGCAGTAAATCCGGATTGTCTTTCAGCAGTTCCCTATAACGTTCGGATGCGGTTGTAAAAAGGAGGGAGATAAGCCTTTCCTCTGTTTGCAGGAATTCTGTTTCTGCAAATTTGCGTCCCCAGTTGGCGATATGTATATCTTCTTCGAATAACTCATAGAGTTCTTTGCGTTTCAGCATATACAGCACCGAGTTTTCCATCAGTTCGACAGTTTCATATCCTTGCTGGTTGTTCACGTAGCTTTTCAATGAAACGATGGTGCTGCCTTCCCTGCCGATCCAAAAGGTTACTTCTTTGCCGTCGACAGGGATATAAGCTCTTGCAATCCCTTTCTCGATAAAAAACAGATTTGTCTCGGTTTTGCCCGTTTCCAATATGAGGTGGCCTTTAGGATATGTAACCTTTGACAAGAGCCTCTTCAGCTTGTCTACAGAAAATTCCGGCATCGGGTATATTTTGTTTATGATCTCGTGTATATCCATAGGTTATCCAATCGTTTTTACAAAAGTACTAAAAGTTACCTTTGAAAAAGGATTTTTTTGCAACCTTCTGCCGTTATTTCTTATCAAATGTAAAGAGCCGGTGAGAGGGGGGAGTTTAACTTTGCAGCCAAATTTTAAATGTCGGAGTTTATGAGTTGGATTATATTGATTGTTGCGGGATTATTGGAGGTATGTTTTGCCTTTTGTCTGGGTAAGACCAAGGAGACGGTAGGAAATGAATATTATCTGTGGGGAATAGGATTTGTGGTCTCCGTAACTCTGAGTATGTATCTTTTGGCAAAAGCGACACAGACTTTACCGATAGGTACAGCTTATCCGGTATGGACCGGTATCGGAGCTGTCGGTACGGTGTTGGTCGGGATTCTTTTTTTTCATGAACCGGCTACTTTGGGACGGTTGTTTTTTATTACGACTTTAATCGTCTCCATCATAGGGTTGAAGATGGTTTGATTTTCTGAATTTTGGTTATCAGCAAAGTTTTCGGGAGCACCGCGAACTTTGCTGATCCATATAAATAAAGTGAGTGGATTACAAGTTGTCTATTTCTTCAATTGACAGACCTGTACACTGGGCGATCATTTCTGTGTTGACTCCCCGCTTTTTGAAATTGGCAGCGATAAGGCGTTGTTCCTCAGTCTTACCTATTTTGATTCCCTTTTCCACACCTTTCTCTTCCGCATAGTCAATCGTATTTTTATAATCGCGATAGCGTTTCAAGGCTTCATCATACAGGATACGTTCATCCTTGCTCAGATTAGCCACATCTGCCACTTCTAGCAATTTGTCGAAGACGGCTTTGCGTGCCTTGAAAGGCATTCTTTCCAATGTATCCATATGTTTTAATAAATATAACCAACGTTCAAAATCTGTTTCGCAATCATCCGGCTCTTTTGTAAACCAGGGGAGTTCCAAATAGACCTGGCGAATCTTGTCGCTAAACATACGCCCCGTATCACGGTCTGCCAATATAACATCAGTACGGAATTTGGAGTTTATCCCCATCTTATAGTTTAACAGAAATATGCCATACACCGGACATAAGCTAAACTTCCAGTCTTTTCCCTTTTCCCCTTGATTACTGATAGCCCGTGGCAAGTAATAAATACCCCGGTCGTAAAAATAGGGTTGGGCTCCGTTTTGCATTTCGACCACAAACCAACCTCCTTTGTCATCCCTGCAATGAATGTCGAATATCACTCCCCGGTCCTCTATGGTTTCCGGTTGCTGGATAGGATTCAGGAAAGTGATGTCAATGATATGACGTTCATCTTTCAATAATTGATTCAGAAAATCAATTAATAACTCTTTGTGTACCTCTTGACCGAAGATACGGTGAAAACCGAAGTCGGTAAAGGGATTTATAAATTTCCCCATAACTAATGAATTTTGGTTGTCGTCCAATAACAGACGATGTGACAAAGGTAAAGATTATTTTAATAAACAATCGTTCTGAAGGGACTTTTTTTCGTATCTCCGTCCGTTTTTGCTGTTCGGTGAAGGCGAGTATGACCTCTGATATGACTGGTCAGACAGATTTGTGGGGAGAAAATTTGTAGAGTATGATTAGTGCGATTAGGAAGAAAGTCAATAAAATCGTGATTTGGGGCAAACCGGATTTCCTTTCTGTCTCTTTTCTGATCTCTTTTGTTTGTTTTGACTGCCTCTCCAATTGTTCCTCATATTGCCAGACGAGCGTTTGCAGGCTATCGCAGGTGGCAGCGACAAATAACGTGTCATGTAGGAAACGGATTTCAGCTGTTGCCTGTCCGCTTTTTTGGATAAAGGCGGCGCCGGCAGGCAACTCTTTGAGGGTTGCGACCGGAATGGAAAGGTCGGCACGGCTTTCGGGGATTCGGGCCGTTTGAACTGTCAGGCGGCTGGTTTGCAGCAGGCTGTCGGTCTGCTGGCAAAAGGAAGCGGTGTGCTTGCGGCTCGAACAATTTGCGAAAAATAAGATGATGAGAATGAATAGGCTGAATTTCATGGAGATTTTTAATGGTATGAATTTATAGGGTGTGTTTTGCAGTTGTCTCTTATTTATCCGTAAAGTACCTGCCGGCGGTTAAACCCTTCGCGATAAGACAGATGGAGGAACCTTTTGCGTCGGTAGAGGATTGCCTGGTCGAAATCGAGACCGGAGGCTTTCAATATTTCCAGCAGCTTTTCCGGCCCTTCGGCGATGTAGCAGTCGGCCGCTTCGCCTTTCGTATGTTGCGAATTTTTGACTCCGCCGACCAGCAGGTTGACCGTTTCGTTGCGGTAGCCGCTTGTGACGGCGATTGCACTGCCGTAGCGGTTGCGAAGCGGTTGGAGCAGATAGGTCGCGAGGTTTTTTAATGATTGGAAAGCCAGAGGGCCGGGTACGTTTTCAAGACCGTTTTCGACGGCAATCCGGCTGTAAGTAAATTCTTCGAAGGTGAAATTTCTACTAAGGTTCATTGATTTTGTTTGTATTTATAATCGACTCCGAACAGCGCTCCGGCAAACGTTGCAGTCTCACCGAAGGCCACCAGCACACTGTTATGAATCTCTCCCAGCGGAGCCGTCCAGAAGCCGAAAAATAAAAGGAGGATGCCGGCTGCGGTCAGCAGCACGGCAATCCATAATTGTACACTTTGTTTCTTCACTCGGGAAAGTCAGGGTTCGCCCAGATATTCAAAGACGAGCGTCACCTGTTTAGGAGTTAAAATCTTTTGTCCGTTGTAATAGCCCGCATCTGTGAGGGCCTGCATGAGCGGTTTGTTATACACGAGCCAGCGTTTCAGTTGTACGCCGGCGCTGCGGATGCTGCTGTGCGGAAAATACATCGCACTCAGTTCTTTAATAGAAAGCGTTGTTGGTTTCATCGTGATAACAAAGATACGAAAAAGTTGACAGTTGACAAGTGACAGTTGACTGATATTTTCGGCCTTTAGCCGTCTTTTTCAGAGTGCGAAGCGTAACTGTCACCTGTCACCTATTCTGTTGCCTACTCGATTTCCGGTCTGTCGCTGCCACCGCCGCCCCCTTCGGAGCCGCTGCCTTCGTCTTCCTTCTTTTCGGTAGAGGTGAAGGCAACCAGCTTTTTGGTATTACGCAGGGAGGCGCCGGGTGTGAAGATCACACGTGCCCCTTTCACGTCGGCCTGGGTGAACGACTTCTTGTCGCTTGCGCCGTTGCTGGACAACGAGAGGCGGAAATTACCGAACTCGCCTAACTGGACGATACGTCCTGCACGCAGCTCCATGTCGAGGATGAAATTAAGGTTATCCAATACCGCTTTTACGTCGGCGCTGGAAACGGTAGATCGCGCTCCGATCATGACACACAATGTATCCATGTCGGTATGTCCGTTGTAGTCCGGTATCGCATAAATTTTTTCCTGTGCTGCACCGCCTTTCAGGTCGGTCACTTTTCTTGTTACTAATTTGTAGCCCTGGGCCATCGTTTAATTAATTGTTTTTAAGGTTGATACTTTGATGTTTCGTCTGGTTGACAATGCAAAGTTACGACCGGTCGGATAGGCGGAGTTGAGTTGTGTGCAGATAGGTGTAGATAAGTCGTTTTTTCAGATAAATTCGAACAAATAACTATCGTTGTTTTCGTCGAGGATGCCGTTTTGATGGAGGACGTCGTAGACGTTTTCGAATGATTTTGTGCCGAAACCTCTGAGGCACTTCAAATGATGCATCTTGAATATTTTGATTTCAACCAACAGTTCTTTGAGCGTACGTATATCTACGGCACATAAACCGAACAGGACACGGTTGTTAAAATCAAACTTGTAAACGGGTTGCAGGAGTATTTTCATCATGTCTTCCAGAAGCATCGGGGTAAGTTCATACCTGTCAACTTCTTCCGGAGGAATATTACCTTTGTTACGCCATGACTCATAAAGTAACGACCGTAACCGATTGTTATCATACTCCAGGGCCATATTTTTTACGGTCAACTGATTTACTAATTCTGTCTGCGCGGAGAGTTGTGCTCGCAACTCGTCTTCCGGTGTTTTGTTTTTACTGTGTTGTGTCATAACGTTATTATATTTAAAATGAACTGCCTATCCTCACGGACGGGCAGTTCTTACTTAACCGACATATAAATTTATCAGGCTATCACCTGAGATTTATACCCCCTCTTTTAAGTATAGTGAGTTCGATAAAGTCAAAAACAATGATCTTTTGTGTAAGATTATAAGATTGAAAGACGGCAGTTTAGGGCATAAAAAAAGCGTGTGACTGCCGCTATTATGGACACACCGGTATTTCCCTTACCTCATCCCCGATAATAGACAACAGCCCACGCCAATATTTATACACATAAGTATATACAACCAGCATGGGCATTTTGTTGCTATTATTCTCGGTATGACTAAAAACTGGGAAATTTCGTGTGCCCAGAATAATATCTTAAAATGCTTAACTTATAATTTATATCATCGTAAATCCGTCACCGCTGTGACTGACCTTCATACGACATTGCAAATATAACCTTTATTTATAAACAAACCTTGTTTATCTAGACTTTTTTCAATCTGACACCTTATTTCTGAAAGCCAGTCTCGAATTTTACATTATCTTCCCTTCCCTGTTTCACTCCATCCGAGTCCGTTTTCAATTTCTCCCGGATGAAATTTGATTTTCTTCCGAAAGAAATTATTTTTTCTCCCGGAAGGGCGTTTTCCTATAAAAAACAACAGCTTTCGCCGGAATGGGGAAATTTACAATAAGTATTTTGGCGATGGCCTATTTTTCGCCGTTGGAATTTAGTAAAAATATATGTATTTAGCACGGATGTAATAGTTAATATTGATAAATATTCAACGAATAAAAAATATTTTCATAAAATCGCATATAAATATTGATTATTACTTGCTCATGTAAATTTAAACCCTTACTTTTGCATCGGTTTAATCAATCAACACCTGGTTAAATCTTAACTATTGTAATTTAATTATTTTAATTTTAAAGTAAACAATGACTAAAAGTGAAAAAGGCGTTTTAAAAGCCGGCCTACCTATGGAAAATTGCGTATCGACTCTCCAAATGAATGCGGAAAGCAGTGTCTTGTATGCCGGAAAAGGGCGCGGGCTGTTGGAACAGATCGGACGCGAAGGAATGAACGAATTCTTTGCGGGCGAAATCAGAGCCTACATTGCCGAATGTACATGCGAAGTCGGGCGAATGAACTGTATCCGTAAACCTTTCACGACCGAGCTGGTCAAGTGGCAGAAGCAATTTGTCGCTTTTGAAAAAAGTATCGATCCGGCAGAAAAAGGCAGTCCTGCCTACGAAGCCTCCTGTATCCTGTTTGCTTATATGAAGAAGCAGATGAACGAAGCAGAAAACCGTGCCCTGCAATTGCAAAAGAACCGCAACCGCACCGAAAAGCGTATTGCCGGGCGTGATGACCTCTCCGATGAACAAAAGTCGCAAGCCTTGCAGAAGGCCGATTCGCGACTGCTGGCTGGGCAGGCTGCCCTTCAATTGACTGCGGTGGCTACCGATCTTATCCCTGTCGTGACCGAACCCGAAGGTTATATCGACCTGTTGCGTTTCTGGTGGCAGGAACTTGGTCGCAACCTCTCGGATGATGATCTGGAACGTATCTTCCGCCCGATGCTGTCGTATGCCAAAAAACAGGCGCGCAAAGGGGTGAGAGTGAAAAGCGTTTACGTAGAATACCGCGAGGAACCGAAAGGGGTGCGGGCGGCGTAAATATAGAAATGAATCTAAACGATACCATTTTAATAAAGTAATGAATAAAACAGAAAAGACTTTTTCCTTCATCTCTGTCAAAGACAGTTTTTTCAAAGCCCGCTATGAAGTGTTAGACGAAAGTACAGGCGACAACCATGTGATTACGTATGAAAACAAGGCTCCGGTGCATCCCAGTCTCTCTGAAGCGTTGCAGCGCATGGCGTATCATGTAGTCAATTTTACCGGATTGGTGGCGGTGGATGACAATTTCCAGATCACCGGTTATCAACGTCAGAACTGCGGCGATGCGCAATTGCTGACCATCTATGCCCGTGTGGGAACCTCCGAAGAGTTTTGCGGAAATGTGGTGTCGCGCTTTCATATCGGCCGCGACGAATATGCTTCTATCGACCTGCTGCTCGAAGACCTGTCAAGCTGCGAACGTGAAGCGCTGGCTTATATCGAAACCGGCAAGCGCCTGGAGCATGATGTCTTCATCCGTCTTGACAACGATGATTTGCAAACCCTTCAAACTGCCGCCTGATGAAAAAGCATACCCTTACCATCGGTTGCCTCCTGGGAGACCAGGCGGCAGCCTGCCTGATGCGCCTGATTACGGGCGAAAAAGGTTCGCGCGGTTACACCTATTCGTGTGGCGAGGAATACGGGTATTTTTACGACCCGTTTCTGAAAAAATGGATGGCGTTCGACAACCGGCACAACACCTGCCTGGTCGAACAATGCAACACCTCGAAAGAGGCCGAAAACTTTCTCTATGACGACACCGGGTTATTCGCCGCTTAGCGCGTTGATCCTGAAGCATACGGGCGAGAAGGTGGTGGCGGAATACCGTTTCCATCCCGGGCGGGACTGGCGGTTCGACTTCGCCATCCCTTCCCGCCGCGTAGCTGTCGAG
>Ga0129316_1000450_pt1 | contig 23294 bp, 21 predicted proteins | sample Cm1ome_2_FD_94429 | JGI IMG/M metagenome (GOLD analysis project Ga0129316, IMG submission 94429) | Eastern black-and-white colobus group fecal microbial communities from Wisconsin, USA - Cm1022B metagenome | ecosystem: Host-associated > Mammals > Digestive system > Large intestine > Fecal...
AATGCGGCACAGGGTTTCAGGGGGTTCCAGTGCTTCGGCACGGGCAAAACAGGCATCGTATTCCGCAAAATGCACCTCGCCCGAAAGCCCGAAGCACTGTCGGAACAGATACCCTGCGCCCTGAAATTCGTGCATGAAAATATGTGCGGGGCCGTTTTCGGGGTGATCGTCGGAATATTCGGGAAAAAACAGCTGCGCAGCGGGCGGATTGCCCATAAACTGCGCTGTGATGGGGGCAGTGATGCTGGCCAGCACCTTGCCAAGGCCCGTGGCCTCACCGGGCCGGGCGCACACCGTGAGGGTTTGCAGTGCAAAGCAGTTGGTAAAGCAGTCGCTGCCCACGCGCCGCAGCGCCGCGCCGAACGAAAGCGTTTGCAGTGCGCGGCAGTTATAAAAAGCGGCGTTATTCAGCTGCTGCACCCCGGCGGGCAGGGATATGCTCTGCACAAAACTTCCGGCTATTTCGGGCAGGGCCAATGCGGCCAGCGCCTGTGCGGTATCAGAAAATTCGCGCGTTACGCTGCCCATGGTGGCAAACACAGGCCCCGAAACGCCGCGCAGCACTGGCGCAAAGCAATAGGGGCCGATCTCGGCCACGGTGTGCCCGGCCAGCATCTGGGGCAGCACAGGGCAGGGCGTTTCGCCCAGCACGCGCACCAGCCGCGCCCCTTCCGAGGCGGGCTGCCAAAGGCAGCAAAGCTGCAGATCCATGCAGAACTCCTTTCTACACGATGGAGAAAACCGGCAAAAACGCCGCAGCCGGTTTTTCGGCTGCGGCGCATGAGAAAATTATTTGTTTTCGCCGGGCTTATAGCTGGTTTTCAGCGGAATGGTGCGGTTGAACACACCGGGGTTTTTGCTGTCGGGCGTAAAGTAGCCCATGCGCACAAACTGGAAGTGATCGCCCGGTTTGGCCTCGGCCAGGCACTCCTCCAGCTTGCAGTGCTGGTTCACGATCAGGCTGGCAGGGTCAAGGTAATCGTTGTAATGCTCACTGGGCACAGCGTTCATGTTGGCCTCGGTGAACAGGTTGCCGTACAGGCGGCACTCGGCATCCACACAGTGTGCGGCGCTTACCCAGTGAATGGTGCCGCGCACCTTGCGGCCGTCGGCAGGATTGCCGTTGCCGGTTTCCAGATCGGCGGTGGCATGGATCACGGTCACATTGCCGTTTTCGTCTTTTTCCACACTGCTGCAGCGCACCAGATAAGCGCTCATCAGGCGCACTTCGTTGCCAATGTACAGGCGCTTGAACTTGGGAGGGGGCACCTCAAAAAAGTCGCTTCGGTCGATCCACAGCTCCTTGGTAAAGGCAACCTTGCGGGTGGTGGTGTCACCGGCTTCCTTGTTGGGGTTGTTGGCAACATCAAAATACTCCACCTGATCCTCGGGGTAGTTGTCGATCACAAGCTTTACAGGGGCCAGCACGGCAATACGGCGCTGGGCGTTTACATCCAGCTCGGCGCGCAGGCATGCCTCCAGCTGGCGCACATCGATCAGGTTGTCGGCTTTGGCCACACCGGCTTCACGCACAAAGGTGAAAATGCTGGTGGGGGTGTAGCCGCGGCGGCGCAGGCCGCACAGGGTGGGCATACGGGGGTCATCCCAGCCGTCCACGATGCCCTGCTCTACCAGACTGCGCAGATAGCGCTTGCTCATAACGGTGTTGGTAATGTTCAGGCGGGCAAATTCGCGCTGCTTGGGGAAGCTGCCGCCCACGGTGTTCTGGATCACCCAGTCATACAGGGGGCGGTGGTTTTCAAATTCCAGGCTGCACATACTGTGGGTGATGCCCTCGGTGGCATCCTGAATGGGATGTGCATAGTCATACAGGGGGTAAATGCACCACTTATCGCCCTGACGATGATGCGTTGCACGCATGATGCGGTAAATGGTGGGGTCACGCATATTCATGTTGGGGCTGGCCAGATCGATCTTGGCACGCAGGGTGCGGCTGCCGTCCGGGAATTCACCGGCGCGCATACGGCGGAACAGATCCAGATTTTCCTCGGGCGTGCGGTCACGATAAGGGCTGGGGCGGCTGGGCTTGCCGGCATCGTCGCCGCGGTAAGCACGGGCCTCTTCACGGCTCAGATCGTCCACATAAGCCTTGCCTGCCATGATCAGCTTTTCGGCGTAGTCGTAGCAGATATCAAAATAGTCGCTGCCGTAAAATACACCGCCGTTGGGGTCAGCCCCCAGCCAGTGCAGATCCTCCTGAATGCTGTCTACAAACTCCATGTCCTCGTGGCTGGGGTTGGTATCGTCCATACGCAGGTTGAACTTGCCGCCGTATTGCTTGGCAATGCTCCAGTTGATGTAAATGGCCTTGGCACTGCCAATGTGCAGATAGCCGTTGGGCTCAGGCGGAAAACGAGTGTGAATTTCTTTCACAGCACCCGCAGCCAGATCGGCATCAATGATCTCCGTTAAAAAGTTGGTGTTTTTCTCTTCCATGGGGCATTCTCCTCACTTGACACGGACTGCGCGGCGGCAAAATGCAGCGGCAGCCGGAACAAATATAATACCTATAGTGTACTATGTTCGGTATATTTTTTCAAGAAAAAAATGCGCGCGAAAATGCGCGCGAGCCACCGGGAAGAAAAAATGCAGAAAACGGGAGCGAAAAATGAATTGACAAAAGTTACAAAAGCGGTAAGCTATGTTCAAAGAATGTTCAAATTTTTCTGTTAAACTTAAACAGTTCCATTTTTTCCCAGACGATTTCATTTAAATGTAAAATGACACAGTGCAATCTGTTTGTGCAATCTGCACTATTGAAACGGCTGAAATTTGTGATAAAATGATAAGCGGTGTACGATTGCCATTTACTATTTAAATAGGAAATAGGAATTTGCCGAGGGGCGTTTTCAAGAACGTCCAGGAAAATCAAAGAGAGGTTTATTCTATGAGAGTCGGTTTAGACATCGGTTCTACCACCATCAAGTGTGTAGTGCTGAACGAAAACGACGGTATTTTGTACAGTACATACGAACGACATTTCAGCCATATTCTGGAAAAGGCCAAAGAGCTTTTGCAGCGTGTGGAAAAGGAATATATTCAGGGGCAGGCTGTCAAGCTGGCCATTTCCGGCTCGGCGGGCATGGGCCTTGCCGAAAGCTGCGGCGTGCCCTTTGTGCAGGAAGTGTTTGCCACCCGCGTGGCCGTGAACAAGCTGGTGCCCGGCACCGACTGTGTGATCGAGCTGGGCGGCGAGGATGCCAAGATCCTGTTTCTCACCAACGGCACCGAAGTGCGCATGAACGGCAGCTGCGCAGGCGGCACGGGTGCTTTTATTGACCAAATGGCCACCCTGCTGAAAATGAGCGCCGAGGAAATGGACAAGGCTGCCCAAAAGGCAGAACGCACCTACACCATCGCCAGCCGCTGCGGCGTGTTTGCCAAAAGCGATATCCAGCCGCTGATCAATCAGGGCGCACGCCCCGAGGATGTGGCTGCTTCGATTTATAAAGCCGTGGTAAACCAGACCATTGCCGGCCTGGCACAGGGCCGCCCCATTCAGGGCAAGGTGCTGTATCTGGGCGGGCCGCTCACCTTCAGCACGGTTTTGCGCCAAAGCTTTGACGAAGCGCTGAACACCACCGGCATTTGCCCCGAAAACAGCCTTTTGTTTGTGGCCATGGGCGCCGCCATGTATTCCGACCAGCGCTTTACGCTGGGCGATGTGGTGCAAAGGCTGGAAAACTATAGCGGCAAGGCCACCTATGCCAGCCAGCCGCCTTTGTTTAAAAATCAGCAGGAATACGAAGAATTCCACGCTCGCCATGAAAAGGCCAGCGTGCCCCGCGCTGCCTTTGACGAAAACTGCGGCCCGGTGCATATTGGCATCGACAGCGGCTCTACCACCATCAAAATGGTGGTGATCAACGAAAAGAAAGAGGTGCTTTTCAGCAGCTATCAGCCCAACCTTGGCAATCCGCTGCCGCTGATCCGCGATGTGATCCAGAATTTGTATCAGGAGCATCCCGGGCTGGTGATCGCCAGCGTGACCACCACCGGCTACGGCGAGGAGCTTGTGAAAGAAGCATTGGAATGCGATTTCAGTCTGGTGGAAACCGTGGCGCACTTTACGGCAGCCAAATATTTTATGCCGGATGTGGATTTTATCATCGACATCGGCGGCCAGGATATGAAGTGCTTCAAAATTGAGGATGGCGCCATCAGCAACATCTTTTTGAACGAAGCCTGCTCCAGCGGCTGCGGCAGCTTTCTGCAAACCTTTGCACAGGCACTGGGCTATGATGTAAAGGAATTCGCCAAGCTGGGCCTGTTTGCTGACCGCCCGGTGGATTTGGGCAGCCGCTGCACCGTGTTTATGAACTCCAGCGTAAAGCAGGCCCAAAAGGACGGCGCTTCGGTGGAAAACATCAGTGCGGGCCTTTCCATCAGCGTGGTGAAAAACGCTTTGTACAAGGTGATCCGCGCCAGCAGCCCCGAAGAGCTGGGCCGCAAGATCGTGGTGCAGGGCGGCACCTTCTATAACGAGGCCGTGCTGCGCGCCTTTGAAAAAGAAATGGGTGTAGAGGTGATCCGCCCGGATATTGCGGGCCTGATGGGCGCTTACGGCGCGGCCCTGTACGGCCAAAAGCAGGCCGAGCCCGGCCGCCGCAGCACACTGCTTACCCCTGCGCAGCTGCGCGCCTTTAAGCAGGAGGTGCGCAATGTCAAGTGCAACGGCTGCGGCAACAACTGCCAGCTGACCATCAGCAACTTTGCACGCGGCAAGCGCTATATCAGCGGCAATCGCTGCGAACGCCCCGTTACCGGCAAGGCCGGAAACGACGATCTGAATCTGTATGATTACAAGCTCAAGCTTTTGCGCCGCTACAAGCCCATGGGCGGCAGCCGGGGCCATATCGGCATTCCCATGTGCCTGAATATGTACGAACTGTTCCCGTTCTGGTTCACCTTCTTCAGCAAGCTGGGCTTTGCGGTGCACACAAGCCCCGAATCCAGCCGCGGGCTGTATCTGGCGGGGCAGGGCACGATCCCCAGCGATACGGTGTGTTTCCCGGCCAAAATGGCGCACGGGCACATCCATGCCCTCAGCCAAATGGGGCTGGATGCCATTTTCTACCCCTGCATGAGCTATAACATTGATGAGCATCTGGGGGATAACCACTACAACTGCCCGGTGGTGGCCTATTACCCCGAAACCATCGCAGGCAACTGCCCCGAGCTGAAAAACACAAAATTCATCTATGATTATGTAGGCATTCATCGCCCCCACGATTTTGTGTATAAAATGACCGAGATCCTGAATAAGTATTTTCCGGGCATTCCCAAAACGCTGGTGCAAACGGCGTCCAACGAGGCCTATAAGGAATACGACCGCCACATGGCGCAGATCCGTGCCAAGGGCGAGCAGATCATTGAGCAGGCCCGCAAGGAGGGCAAGCGCATCATCGTGCTGGCGGGCCGCCCCTATCATGTGGACCCCGAGGTGAACCACGGCATCGACAAGCTGATCACCCGCCACGGCGCTGCGGTGATCACCGAGGACTCCATCAGCGAGCGGGCTGGGCTGGTGCACACCAGTGTGCTGAACCAGTGGACTTATCACAGCCGCCTGTATGCCGCTGCCAAATATTGCACCACCCAGCCGGATATGGACCTTGTGCAGCTGGTCAGCTTTGGCTGCGGGCTGGATGCCATTACCACAGACGAGACCCGCGAGATCCTGCAGGCGGGCGGCAAGCTTTATACCCAGCTCAAGATCGACGAGATCACCAATCTGGGCGCGGTGAATATTCGCCTGCGCAGCCTTTTTGCCGCATTGGACGAAAAGGATGAGCTGCGCCGGAAGGGAGAGTGCTGAACCCATGGAATACAATTATCCCAAGTTCACCAAGGAAATGAAGCAGACCCACACCATCCTGATCCCCAACATGGCCATTCTGCAGTTCCGCATTTTAAAGGCGGCGCTGGAAAAAGAAGGCTATAAAGTGGAGATCCTGAACAACTGCGGCAGCGAAGTGGCGCAGCTGGGGTTAAAATATGTTCACAACGACACCTGCTATCCGGCCCTTTTGGTGATCGGCCAGTTTTTGGATGCACTGAACAGCGGCAGGTATGATCTGAACCGTACGGCGCTGCTGATCACCCAAACCGGCGGCGGCTGCCGCGCCAGCAACTATATCCATTTGCTGCGCAAGGCACTGGTGAAGGCGGGCTATCCGCAGGTGCCCGTGGCAAGCCTGAATTTTTCCGGCCTGGAAAAAGACAGCGGCTTTAAGCTCACGCTCAAGCTGGCCCGCAAGGCCCTTGCCAGCGTTTTCTACGGCGATCTGATCATGGCGCTGCGCAACCAGTGCAAGCCCTACGAGGTGCATGAGGGCGACACGCTGGCCATGACCGAAAAGTGGATCGCAGCCTGCCAGAAATGGATGAAGGCCGACTGCAACTATTCTGCGCGGGACATGAAAAAGCAGTTCCCTGTGATCTGCCGTGATTTTGCTTCGATCCCGCTGAACCGCGTGCCCAAGGTAAAGGTGGGCATCGTGGGCGAAATTTATGTAAAATACAGCCCTCTTGGCAACAACGAGCTGGAAAAGTTTTTGGAATCGGAAGACTGCGAAGTGAATATGCCCGGCCTGATGGGCTTTTTGGAGTACTGCATTTTCAACATGGGCGAGGATGTAACGCTGTACGGCGGCAAGGCAAACACCCGCAGGGTGATGAACCTGCTGCTGCGCTATCTGGACGGCATCGAGATCGCCGCCGGCAAGGCACTTTCGGAAAACGGCTTCCATGCGCCCGCCCGCTTTGCCGTGCTGAAAACCCTGCCGGAAGGCGTGATCGGCATGGGGGCCAAAATGGGCGAGGGCTGGCTGCTGACCGCCGAAATGATCGAGCTGATCGAGAGCGGCTACGAAAACATTGTGTGCGCACAGCCCTTTGGCTGCCTGCCCAACCATGTGGTGGGCAAGGGCATGGTGAACCGCCTGCGCGCCATGCACCCCACCTCTAATATTACCCCCATTGACTATGACCCCAGCGCCACCCGGGTGAATCAGGAAAACCGCATCAAGCTGATGCTGTCGGTGGCGCGTGAGCGCCTGCAGCAAAAAAATGCCCCGGTGCAGCCTATGGAGCTGTACGGCGAAACGCCCCGCGTGGAGCATCATATTCCCGATGCCATGGCGGGCAGCGCACTGTAAATGTGCCTGCCGGGGGGACTGAAAACAGATTTTTTGCACAAAATAACAGCGACTATATCAAACAAAAAATAGAATTGAGGATTTATGCTGACTTTCCGCGAACTTACTCTTGCCGATAAGCCCGTGGTGGATCGTTTGACCGCACTGGAAAATGACCGCCTGTGCGAACACTGCTTTGCGGATATTTTTATCTGGCGCGGCCACTATAACACCCAAATCGCCTTTTGGAAGGACTATTGCCTGCTGCGTATGCAAAGCCGCATGGACGGCAGCTATGCATGGCTGGCCCCCATCGGGCAGGGAGATCTGGCCGAGGTGGTGGCCCTGCTGGAACAGGATGCCCAAAGCCTGGGCGTGCCCTTTTTGATGTGCTCGATCTCCGAGGGCATGAAGGAAAAGCTCAAGAAAGCCCTGCCGGACCGCTATGTGTACGAAACCAGCGAGGATGCGTGGGATTATATCTACCTTGCCGAAAAGCTCAAAACGCTTTCGGGCTCTAAGCTGCAAACCAAGCGCAATCTGGCCAACCGTTTTCAGAATGCCTATGAAGGCCGCTGGTCCTTTGAGGACATCACCGAGCAAAACAAGGCCGAAGCCTATGCGTTTCATCTGGAATGGGGCCAAAAGAATGACCATATGTGTACCGCGGATTTCCATGGCGAAACCTGTGCTGTGCGCATTGCCATAGATCATTTTGCCCAGCTGCAGATGCAGGGCGGCATTCTGCGGTTGGACGGCAAGATCATTGCGTTTACGCTGGGCTGCCAAAGCGGCCCCGATACCATGGTGGTGCAGATCGAAAAAGCCGACGGCACGATCGACGGCGCTTATCAGATGATCAACCGTGAATTTGTGAAAACCTTTGCTCCGCAGATCGTGTATGTGAACCGGGAGGAGGATCTTGGCCTGCCGGGGCTGCGCCAGGCAAAGCGCGGCTATAAACCCGTGATGATGGGCGTTAAGTACACGGCATCGCGCAAGCCGATTCCCACCGAGGAGATCAAGGAGCTGTTTTAAGGCGGCGGCGCACTCTGCCTAAGCACGCTGAATGCAGATCTGGCAGCAAAGCCCTGAAAAATCATCAAAGCCCTGCGGAACCTGAGAAAAAATCAGTCCGCAGGGCTTTTCTTTGCAGCATATATCCTGTATAATAAATTGGTATGCCGTTTGCCGGAAAGCAGGCGGAGTGCAAGAATCTCGAAATAGAAATGAGCTTTAAACATATGAATCTGATCGTATTTGATCTGGAATGGAATATCGGCTATCAGCCGAAAACCTTTGATTATCACGGCACCGAGCAAACTCTGCGCGGCGAGATCATTCAGATCGGCGCAGTGAAAATCGATGCAAACGCCCATGTGCTGGATACCTTTCGCATCAATCTGAAGCCCCGCATTTTTAAAAAGCTGCAGCACCACATTGCCAAGGTGACCGGCATGACCCAGAATGATCTGGATATGGGCGTGCCCATTCGCGAGGGCCTGCAGCAGTTTGTGCGCTGGGCAGGCCCTGATGCTGCATTTGCCGAATGGGGCATGGACGATGTGCCCGTACTCAAGCAGAATCTGTATCTGTGCAAGCTGGATGAAAGCTGGCCGAACCGCTGGTACGATCTGCAGCGCGTATTTTTAAGCCAGTTCCCCCGCAAAGAGGGCGAGGGCATGACGCTGGAAAGCGTTGTGACCCGGCTGGAGATCCCCACAAGCCGCCCGTTCCACGATGCACTGGCAGATGCGCTGTACACCGTGGATGTGTGCCGCAGGCTGGATCTGGAAAAAGGGCTGGCCGAATATCCCACCGAGGAAGCACAGATGCTGGAAAGCCTTTGCCCGGACCCGGACGGTGACTATCGCGACATCCGCTATTTCTTTGGTTATCTGGAGCGGGAGACCTTCCGCGATGATGCCGAAATGCAAACCGCGCCCTGCCCGGACTGCGGCCGTGCGCTCAGCCCCGATGAATTCTGGTTCAAGCGCGGCAACACCGGCTATTACACGCTGGCCGAATGCGAATGCGGCAAAAAATGGTTCATCCGATTTAAGCTGGCCCGGCGTGACGGCCTGCACTGGAACTTTGCCCGCTGTCTGGAAGCCCCCACGCAGGAGGGGCTGCAAAAGTGGACCAAGCAAAAGCACCAGCAGCAGGAGCGCTTAAAGCGTCGACTGGAAAAAATGGGCGAACAGCAGGAAGAAGCATAAGGCAATCCCGCATAATTCTAAGTGCCGGAACGGTGCTTAAGCCGTCAGGCGGGAATTGTGTGATGCTGCCATAAAAACAGCGCGAACAAAAGCGGCCCCCTGCCGCTCCGAAAATCCGGAGCGGCAGGGGGCCGCTGTGCTTATCAAAATCAATAGGCAACGATCATGCCCTTATCCTGTGCATAGAAGCTGGTCAAACCGGCGCAGGGCAGAATGGCCACGGGGGCATCAGGCCACAGCTCGTGAATGCCATGCTCCAAAAGGTGGGCGCCCTCGGCGTTGTTGCAATGGCTGATCACCACGATGCGCTGGCCGTGGTAATCCATGGCCTGCATCTCTTCCAGAATGCGGGCCAGGCCGCGGCTTTCTCCGCGGGTCTTAAAGAAAAACTCGATGGAGCCGGTGTCGGTGGCACGGCCCAGCACACGCATATTCAGCTTGCCTGCAATAAAGCCCACCACGCGGTTCACACGGCCGTTTTTGGCAAGGTTTTCAAAGCTGGCCAGCAGGAACATCAAATGCGTTTCATTGCCGTACTCGCGGGCCTTTTCCACAACCTCGGCAAAGCCGAGCCCCTGGCCGATCCACTCGTTGATCTTCCAGATGGTCGAGGTGAGTTCACCGCCGCAGGAAAATAGATCCACCACGGCAATGCGCTTGTCGGGGTATTCCTCCAGCACCATATCCCGCGCCACGCAGGCGGCATTGTAGCTGCCGGAAAGATTCTGGCTGATGGTCAGGCAGATCACATTGTCGGCCTGCAGATAAGCCTGGGCATATTCCTCGGGGCTGGGGCAGGCGGTGGTGGAAGCACCGTTGTAGTTGTCCATGGCGGCCATCATTTCGGAAACATTCAGCATGGAGGTGTCGGTGAATTCGCGGCTCCCCACGCGAATTTTAAAGGGTACAACAGCAAACGAAACGCCCGGAGCGGGGTTTTCAAGGGTGCGGATCTCACAGCAGGAATCGGAAACGATCAGCCAAGAAGCCATACACAATTACCTCGGTTCTACAAATATCGTGGGCGCAAAAACGCCCCGGTGATAAAAGCCGCCAAAGGCTTTCATCTGGTTTTAAAAACTATGTTGCAATCATTATAGCGGCTTTGGCGTATGCCGTCAAGAATACAAGCCCAAAACCGCACAAAAAGCCTTGCACGGCGGCGCAAAACGGCCTATAATATTACTGTATATGATCCGGGCAAAAGGTGCCCGAAGCGAAACTTTTCTGGGGGCGGTGATGCCGCCCCTTGCGATATTGCGAGGAAAACAAGTATGGCAAAAAAAATCATGGGTGCCTACGAAATTGCCAGCCACCGCCGTGCGCGCCGCGCCCAGCTGCGCGTGTGCCTGGCAGCGCTGATCACGGTGGGCCTGCTGGGGGCTGCCGGTGCGGCGATGGAGCTGCGGGGCCGCATTCCCACCACGGCCCCGGAAAGTACGCCCGCCCAAAGTGAACCTGCCCAGAGCGAGCCCAACCAAAGTGAGGCACAGCAGCCTTCCCCGGCAGAGCCGGTGAACAAAAGTGCGTGGAATGTGGGCACTCCGGTGGCACAAACCCTGGACGCCGCCCACTATTCGCCCGATTGGCGCATGAACGCCCTGCCTGCCGTTCCGGCGGTGGAGCTTTCGTATTTTGACACCGCCACCTTTGTGGGCGACAGCCTCACCCAGGGGCTTGAGCTGTATTCCACGGGCCTGCCCAATGCGCATTACTGCGCCTATAAGAGCATTGGCCCCAATGCGATCGTGAATAAAATGACCCTCACCCGCGCAAACGGCGCACAGGAGGTGGCATTGGATGCACTGGTGGCCAGCCAGCCCGACTATGTGTATATGCTGCTGGGCACCAACAGCCTTGTCAGCGTGGGCAATGATGACAGCTTTATAGCCTACTACAGCGCCATGATCGATATGTTTAAGGAGGCCCTGCCCGAGGGCGTGATCTATTATGTGCAGGCGATCCCTGCCGTGGCAGCCGATGTGGTGCGCACCAAGCCCGGGCTGGACAATGCCCGTATTCAGCAGATCAACTGCCGCCTGGCCCAGCTGGCCATGGAAAAGGGCTGCTATTTTATCGACCTGCAGGAAGCGCTCACAGGCCCCGACGGAAACCAGATCGCCGAGTATGCCGCCAGGGATGGCATCCACTACAACGCACAGGGCTATCAGGCATGGGTGGACTATCTGCGCACCCACACGGCCTACAACAAGCGCAATCCCTATGTGGGCGGCAACCCGTATAAGATCGACCCCGAATATCCGAACGCGGTGTTTGAATATACAGTGTCCACACCGGAGCCCGCCCCCGAAGAACTCCCCGCCGAAAGCGAACCGCCTGCAGCCGAGGGGTAAACTATGCCAAGAAAAGCAGCCGCAGGGAAAGTTTTTCCCTGCGGCTGCTTCATTTTTTGCTACAATCTATAATATTGCGACGAAATATTACAATTTGTAAAAGCTTGCGCCGGGCCATTCGGCGGCGGCAGAGCCCAAACGGGGCAAAAGCGAGTCGGGGCTCAGCGCAATGCCCAGCGCGGCTTCCAGGCCGCTTGTCAGCTGCGGCAGAGCCTCGGCATCAAAGGCATCGTCCAGCGGGGCGGCAGCGGTTTCGGGCAGATGCAGCACCTCGCACAGCTCGGCACCGTCGCCGGGCTGGATCTCGTCCTCATCAAACCAATAGTAGGCCTCGCAGTCCCGCTCGCTGTCTGCGGCGCACAGGGTCAGGTTACAGCCCAGATATACGCCGATGCCCAGCACGGGCAGGCCGGTCAGGGCGGCATAGCGGCGCACCTGTTCGTCCAGATTGTCGGTGCGGATACGGTCGCCCCAGTACAATGCGGCAAAATCGCCCTGCTGCACCAGCAAAGCCTTTTCGCCGCTGGCCATGCTTTGCAGGGGCATGCTGCCCGCAAGCTGGCGCAGCTGTGCCTGCTGCACGGCGCGCTGGGCGGGGGTGTGCTCACCGTCCATATTTTTTTGCAGCAGCGAGCCCAAAAGCCCCAGCTGGTTGCGGGTTTGATCGTCCAGCGCGGGGGCAGCGGAAAACTCGGCTTCCAGCGTTTGCAAAAGGGTGTGCAGATCGGTGTCGTTTTCAATGCGGAAATAAAGGCTTGCCATGAAAAAAACTCCTTGCGGTTGTTATAATGTGTCTAACAGCGACTGCGTGATGCGCGCCGTCAGCCCCCAAATGCCGTGGGAGTCATACTCCCAGTAGCGTGTGCGCAAAGTGCGGTCATAATGCTGGAAAAAGCTCTGCAAAATGGGCGGCGTGTCGGGGGCTGGGGCACCGGGCACATGGCTGTACCACTGGGCCGGATGGGCGCGCAGCCATGCCAGCGGCACCGTAAAAAACGAAGCCACCTCGGCATCAGCAGGGCAAATTTCCTGCAGGGCCTCGGCGGGCAGTGTGCCCACCACAGGCTGCACCCGGCGGCCGCCTGCAAGGGTGTCTGCCGGCAAAAGCCCCGTCAGCGTGATGCAGTGGGGCGCAAGCGCCATTTCCTCATAGGTTTCCCGCAGGGCGGTGTCCACCGGGTTTTCACCGGGCTCCACCCGCCCGCCCGGAAAGCAGATTTCCCCCGGCTGATGCACGCTTCCCGAGCGCACTTCGTATAAAAGCGCAGGCCCGGAGGAAAGCTGCACCAGCGGCACCAGCACAGCGGCATCGGCGGGGGGCACAGGGGCACACAGCTGTGCGCGCAGTTCGGTAAGTGTGGGCATGGCTCAGCGAATAAAGCTGGTAAACTGCTTGGGCTCAGCCACGGGCTGCTCAATACCGGCGGCCTTGCTTGCCGCAATGCATTTCAGCATCCAAGCCATATTGCGGCCAATGGCGCGCATGGTCTGCAGGCCCTCGGCATCCTGGGCGACATCCTCGGCCTTGCCGTTGGCGCCATGCACCATGGGCCAGTAGCAGCCGCTCACCAGCGGCATATTGTGATAGGCGGGAATTTTAGCCAGTGCATCCAGCGTGGCAGTGGTACCGGCGCGGCGGGCGCTGGCCACAATGGCGGCGGGCTTAAACTGCAGGTGCTGGCCGCCCGCAATGGAAAGGCGCTGCATAAAGCCCAGCATGCTGCCGTTGGCGCAGGCATAGTATACGGGGCTGCCAAACACAACGCCGTCGGCCTCGGCCAGCTTGGGCAGGGCTTCGTTTACGGTGTCGTCAAAAGCGCATTTGCCCAGCTGCTTGCAGGCCCAGCAGGCCACACAGCCGCCCACGGGCTTGGCGCCAATGTGGAAGATCTCAGTTTCCACGCCGTTTTTTTCCAGCTCGGCGGCCACCTCGGCCAGGGCAGTATAGGTGCAGCCGTTTTTGTGGGGGCTGCCGTTGATCAAAAGAACCTTCATAGTGCATTCTCTCCATTTCTTATCCGGTGCGGCCATGGGGCCGCAGTGTGCAGGGTGTATAAAAATATTGTATCATATTTTATGTGCAGAAAAAAGCATTCACCCCCACATTGCGGCGGCGTGCAAAAAACGATATAATAAACCCAAAGCAATACCGCACGATTCCCGCCCGACGGCCTGGGCAGCGGTATCGCTCCGAAAAAATTTAGGGCAATACCGCATAATTCTAAGTGCCAATACGGCGAGCGAGGTGCAGCAGCTGCTAAGCCAAAAGCACAGATAATACTTTGTTGTATTATCGAGCATTTTGGGGGCGCAGATGCCGTGCCGCAGCCTCCGGAGCGTCGCTTATGCCGTCAGGCGGGAATTGTGCGGTGTTGCCTTAGGCAACACGAACAGGAGCAGCCCACCATGGAACAAAATCACAAAACCGAACCGAAAACCTGTACCCTGCAAAAAAAGCATTGCGGCGGTTGCCCTTTGCTTTCGCAGCCCTATGCTGCACAGCTGGCTGCCAAGCAGGCACGGCTGGAAAAGCTTTTGGGCCGGTTTGCCAAGGTGCGGCCTATCCTTGGCATGCAAGACCCGTGGCATTATCGCAACAAGGTGATCTCCACCTTTGCAGCGCAGGGAAAGGGCCTTACCAGCGGCATTTATGCCCGCGGCACCCACCGTGTGCTGCCGGTGGAAAGCTGCCTTTTGCAAAACGAGATCGCCGATCAAACCGTGCTGGCGGTGCGCGCTGCCGCCAATGCCTGCCGCCTGCCGCCCTTTGAGGAAGACCGCGGCACCGGCCTTTTGCGGCACTGTGTGGTGCGTGTGGGCAAAACCAGCGGTCAGGTGCTGGTGGCCATCGTTACCCCCGGAAAAGAGTTCCCGGGCAGCCGGAATTTTGTTTCGGCCCTGCGCGCCGAATGCCAAAAGCGCGGCGTAGATCTTGTCACGGTGGTGCAGAATATCAACCCGCGCAAAACTAGCGCCGTGCTGGGCACCGAGGAAAAAATCCTGTTTGGCCCCGGCACCATCACCGACACCCTGTGCGGGCTGCAGTTTGCCATTTCGGCCCGCAGCTTTTATCAGGTGAACCCCGTGCAAACCGAAATTCTGTATCGCACGGCCATAGAATTTGCGGGGCTGAACGGCACGCAAACCGTGATCGATGCCTACTGCGGCATTGGCACCATCGGCCTGTGCGCCGCAGCCAAGGCCAAAAGCGTGCTGGGCATTGAGCTGAACCCGGCGGCTGCCCGGGATGCAGCGGCCAACGCCCGGCGCAACCGCGTGGCAAATGCACGCTTTTTGTGCGCCGATGCCACCGAATACATGGTGCAGCTGGCCGCCGAGGGCGTGCGCCCCGATGTGGTGTTTTTGGACCCGCCCCGTGCGGGCAGCACCCCGGAATTTATTGCCGCGCTGGCAAAAATGGCCCCGAAAAAGGCCGTGTATGTAAGCTGTGACCCCACCACCCTTGCCCGCGATCTGGCCCTGTTTGCAGCCAAGGGCTACAAAGCCCGCGCCATTCAGCCCGTAGATATGTTCCCGCACACGGAGCATATAGAGACGGTATGTCAGCTAGTTCTGAGAAAACCGGCAGTACATATCAACATTGATGTGGATGTAGAGGAGATGGTGCAGGATAAAAGAGGGACGGCGACCTACGGTCAGATCAAGGATTACGTTCTTGAACATAGCGGAATGAAGGTCAGCAGTCTGTATATCGCACAGGTAAAGCAGAAATGCGGTATTATTGAACGTGATAATTATAATAAACCGAAGTCCGAGGATGCTAAACAGCCCCAATGCCCGCCGGAGAAGGAAAAGGCAATCGTAGACGCATTGCAGTATTTTGGAGTAATTTGAAAAGCATTAAAAGCAGCAAGTCTGTCGAGACATTCGGCAGACTTGCTTTCTATTATTCTTTCGACTTTTTGTAATTGATTCCCCACGCTTCCGTTGACATGATAATCGGTCGCATGGATTCACCCAGTTCGCTCAACGCATATTCCGCACTCGGCGGAACTTCGGGATAGACGGTTCGGGTGATAATTCCATCCGCCTCCATACTCTTTCCTTCACCCTGTCATAATTCAAGTATTTTTTCTTGGATTGCGGCAATGGTTTTCTTGAATTCCGCATCGCTTTTCTCCGTTGGATCGTCCAGCCCCCAGTTATCGTCAAACGCTCTGCCGATATAGGGGCAGCCCACATCGCATCCCATGGAGATGGCAATGTCCGGTTCCGGAATGTCTGAGATCAATTTGGAATACTGCGTTTTCTCTATGTCGATGCCGTAAAGCTGCTTCATGAGGCGCACAGCGTCCTGATTGATCTGGGGTTTGGTCTCCGTTCCGGCGGAATAGAACTCGAACTCGCTCCCGCGCAGATGCTTTCCCAGTGCCTCGGCGATCTGACTGCGGCAGGAATTGTGGACGCAGATAAAGGCTACTTTTTTCATCTCGACCTCCGTTACAGCGACAAAAGGCTGTCGCCCTTGACTTCCTCCGGGTGCCACGACAGCAGCACGGTCTTACCGTCCGTATGTCGATCCACCTTGCCGATCCACTCCGCCTCATTGCTTGCCTTGACCGCCAGCGTCCGATTGCTGCTGCCGGTGAGGGCAAATGACTGGTTGATAACCCACCAATTTGCCGAAAGTCCTGCCCGCTTCAAATCGTCCTCCAGACGCAGCGCCTCATAAACCGGTGTCGCTTCGGGAAGCGTTACAATGATGACTTCCGTTTCCTCACCCTTTAATCTTGGCAGCAGATGCTTGACGGCTTCCGGGGTTTCACCCTTGGTGCGGCGAATCTCCCGGTCATAGCTTTCCGTGGATTCAAGAAGCAGCAGCGTATGTCCCGTGGGGGCGGTGTCGATGACCACAATTTCATCATCCGCCTTTTCCACGACTTCCGCGAAGGCACGGAATACGGCGATTTCCTGTGTGCAGGGAGAGCGCAGGTCTTCCTCAATATAGGCAAGATCCTCACCGGACAAACCGTTCTGCCGCGCTTTGGAAAGCACTTCTCCTTGATACTTTTTCAGCTCTGCTGCCTCGTCGATGTGGCTCATGGTGATGCCGTTCTGCTCAGACAGCACGAATTTCAGATGTGCCGCAGGGTCGGTGGTGGTCAGATGGACTTTCCGTCCGCGCTTTGCCAACCCCAGCGCGATCGCGGCAGCAACCGTTGTCTTGCCCACGCCGCCTTTGCCCATGGTGAAGATGACCTTTTTGTTTTCCGCATCCAGTTCGTGCACAAGGTCGTTCAGCCGGTGCAGCTTCGTCAAATCCACTTCTGCTTTCTGCTGCTCAAAGCGATCCTCCGTCAGCATGGCGCGGATGTTGGCAATGCCTGTGATCGGGTAAGCGCGAAGAGGTACGGCGTACTGTGCCAGCCGTTTCAATCCCTCCGGCATACCGGCAAGTGCGGATTGCTGCTTGCGATACAGCTCCGATGACAGTGCATCGTCATGCTGCGTCAGCACACCGTTGACAATGAGAAGCTGATTTTGAATACCCAGCTCCCGAAGCTCACAGGAAGCACGATTCGCTTCTTGCAGCGGCGCGGTTTCCGGTCGCGTCACCAAGAGCAGCGTGGTTTTGCTGCCGTCTGCAAGGGTATCGACTGCCGCTTTGTAGACGGCTTTCTTTTCTTCCAGACCGGATAGCTGTCCAAGGCAGGATGCTCCATGGGTGCTTTCGCTGATGAAATTGCTCCATGCAGAGGGCAGTTGCAGCATCCGCAATGTGTGTCCGGTAGGGGCAGTATCGAAGAGGATGTGGTCATAGCTTTTCTGGATGGTTTCATCGGTGATGAAGCCGGAAAACTCATTGAACGCCGCAATTTCAACGGTACAGGAGCCGGAGAGCTGTTCCTCCATGTTGGCGATCACGGTGTCAGGCAGAACGCCGCGATAGGGTGCGATCACGCTTTCCCGGTACTCTGCTGCCGCTTCGATGGGGTTCAAGTTTGCTGCATACAGCCCCGGCACTTCCGGGATGGGCGTGGGTTTGTTGCGCAGCTCCATGGCAAACACATCCTGCAAGTTGGAGGCAGGATCGGTGCTGATGAGCAGCACTCGCTTTCCGCTGTCGGCAAGGTTGGCAGCAACTGCACAGGCGGTAGAGGTCTTTCCCACGCCGCCCTTGCCGGTGAAGAACAGGTATTGTGTCAGATGGAGCTTATCAAGTGCAAAGGATTCCATCAGCAGCACCCGTCCCCACAACAGCAGCCTCCGCCGCAGCAGCTTTGCTGCTTGCCGAGAACATTTTGTGGTAGTTGCAGCCATTCTGTAAATTCCTCGTTCGTCGGATAGCGACCGGAAACCGCAAGCTCACCGTCCACGACGGTAACGGGCAGTTTATCCGCTCCGTAGAGCTTGACAAACTCGCTGACAACATGGTTCGTGACGAACTGCATCGGGGCGTTGGTGAGATTATACCGCTTGACCTCGATACCCTGCTCTTTCAGCGTGTTCAGCACCGTGGAGATCCGCAGCAGCTCCGGGTCAACGCTCACGCCGCAAAGTCCGGTGGAGCAGCACATAGCAGGTTCAAAGATTTCGATATTTTTCATGGGAATACCTCCATTAAGATTTTATTTTGCAGGAAACAAGCCCTGTGTTTTGTTTGCAATACGGACAAGAAACAGCATCACTGGCACTTCCGTCAGCACGCCGACAGTGGTGGCAAGAGCTGCGGGAGAGGTGGTTCCGAACAGCGCCACGGCAACGGCTACCGCAAGCTCAAAGAAGTTGGACGCGCCGATCATTCCGGCCGGGGCGGCGATGGTATGGGGCAGCTTTATGAGCCAGCAGGCAAAATAGGCGATGGCGAAGATCAGGAAGGTCTGCAAGATCAGCGGCACGGCAATGAGGACGATGTGCAGGGGATTTTCCAGAATGACATTTCCCTGAAACGAGAAAATCAGAACCAGCGTCAAAAGCAGGCCCACCGTAGTTGCGCCGTCAAACTTTTTCACAAATACAGCTTCAAAATAGTCCTTGCCCCGGCGTTTTGTCACGATCAGGCGGGTCAGAATGCCGCCCGCAAGAGGGATCACCACAAACAGCACCACCGACAAAATCAGCGTGTCCCACGGCACCGACACGTTGGAAACCCCCAGCAGAAACTTCACAATGGGAACGAACGCCACGAGGATGATGAGGTCGTTGGTCGCCACCTGCACCACCGTATAGGCAGGGTCGCCCTTCGTCAGACTGCTCCACACGAACACCATGGCCGTGCAGGGTGCCGCGCCCAGCAGCGCCGCACCGGCGAGATATTCCGTGGCGAGGTCGGGGGTGATGAACGCCTTGAACACCGTGAAGAAGAACAGGCTGGCGATGCCGTACATGGTAAAGGGCTTCACCAGCCAGTTGACGATCCATGTGACGAACAGCCCCTTGGGGTTCTTCCCTACATTTTTGATGCTGCGGAAATCCACCTTCATCATCATGGGGTAGATCATCACCCAGATGAGAATCGCCATGGGGATGGACACCCGCGCGTACTCAAAGCGGCTGAGAAACGCCGGAATCTGCGGCAGGAATTTGCCGATGCCTACGCCCACAACCATGCAGAGGATCACCCACAGGGTCAGATACCTTTGGAATGCGCTGATTCCGCTCTTTCCTTTGCTCATAAAAGCCCTCCTAAGATTTATAAATTCAAATGTATCAATATATAGACTAAAAGGAAAGCCGTGCCTTTCAGCCTTCGCAGCACGGCTCTGCTTTACAGCCCACAGAAACGGTGGTCAGCTCCCGCAGGAGATTCCTTGCGTTTTCTGCGCCCTGTTCGGAAATGGAATAGTACATCCATTTTCCCTCTTTGCGCCCGGACACGATGCCGGAATCACACAGGATTTTCATGTGGTGAGAAAGCGTGGGCTGTGTGACGCTCAGTTCGTCCAGCAGCTTGCAGGCGCACTTCTCGCCGCCGGTCAGCAGCTTCAGGATGCGGATACGGTTTTCATCGCCCAGCGCCTTGAATACCGTCGCAGTTCTTCTTTCGTCCATCCCGTCACCTCACATTGATGATTTTCTATGCGTTTATTATATGCGATGCATAGATGTTTGTCAATACTTTTTCACTGCCCTATTGACAAGTCGTCGAGTTTGCGTATAATATAGTAGTTGAATGGTTGCTCAACAAAGAAACAAAGGGAGGTTCATGCCATGGCTCATTCAGAATACACCTGCAACTGCGATCTCATTCACGAAGATGTGGTGAATGAGGTTCGGAGTAAGCTGCAACCCAAAGAGGACTACATCCAGCTTGCGTCCCTGTTCAAGCTGTTTGGTGACGGAACGCGGGTGCAGATTCTTCATGCGTTGGAGCAAAGCGAGATGTGCGTCTGTGATCTTGCTACGCTGCTTGGTGTCACGAAATCGGCGGTTTCTCACCAGCTCAAGGCATTGCGGCTTGCCAATCTTGTCAAATTCCGCAAGGAGGCACAGATTGTCTATTACTCTCTCGCTGATGACCATGTAAAAGAAATCATCGACAAGGGGTTTGAGCATCTGAAAGGCTGACCCCTTTCTTTTTACCATCAAAGTTGAGCATTTGAACAACTACACAATTATCGAGGAGGATAATATGGAGCATATCTTCATTCTCAAAGGTCTGGACTGCCCAAATTGTTCTGCAAAAATTGAGAAGGAAGTAGGGGAACTGGAGGGAGTCCAGCTTTCTTCTATGAATCTCATGAAGCAGACCCTGACGGTTCAGGCAGAAGCATCGGTAACCAATCTGCTTGATACCGTCACAACCATCGTCCATAGTCACGAGCCGGATGTACCGTGCACTTTATTCCTCTCAAGAATGTTTCAGGCCGATGCGATTGGTGCGTTTGGCTGCATAGCGGCGGTAAAAAGGCGTTTATCGAGCAGTACAATCAAAATGGGGGCATGTTTCAAATGTTTCAATTAGAGGATGTAAAACTGTTAGATGCTGAAACCTTGGATATCGATGAATAAGTTCGGAACGGCACATTGACGGACTGCGAAAATCAGAAAACGCCCTGCGGTGCGCAGCGGTTTGGAGACATACGCATCAATTGGCAAAACCCCGATGTGCAGGCCGTGAAGGCCCGGGCTGACCGTGAAATGTACCGCTGCAAACAAGAGCGAAAACGCACTGCCGCCCATGGGCAATAAAAAACAACATCGCCGCCGTGATCTGCTTTTCAGCAGGTTGCGGCGGCGATGCTTTTATGCGGTTTTACGAGCGGTCTTTTGTGAAAAGCACCGTGAAGATCGGCCCCCACAAAACGCCTATGGCAAAGCCCGTCATGTTGCTTGGCCACAAGTGCATACTGTTCAGCACAACGCCCAGCATGGGCCCCAGCGCAAGGCCGGAGGCAAGCCGTGCCCCGGCTTTGTGAAGGCGAGGCCATTTCAGCACCCAAATGCACACCGCCGGGCACAACAGCACCCAAGGCAGAGCCGCTAAAATTCGATCCATGATAAAAGCACCTCTCATTCTAAAGCAAAGGCATTGCCGCGCGTTGTTCCCTGCGTCGCTGCTGCTTTCAGTATAAAGGCGCAGGCGGCCCCCGTCAATATGTTAAGGCAACCCCGCCCAATTCCCGCCTGACGGCTTAAGCACCGCTGCCGCGGCTGCAAAGCAGCTTGCACTTCTCGCACGCTGCATCGGCACTTAGAATGATGCGGTATTGCCCCAAAAAATACGGCGGCAGTTCTAAGCGCGCTGGGCGGCGGCATACCAATGGGGCATAGGCAAAAAGACAAGCTGTCGGCACGAAGGCAGGAGGTTAAATGACAAGGCAGTTCAGGGTGACAAAGTACGCGAAAAAAGACAAAAGTTCACATGTGACCAGGAATTGTGATAAAAATAACCAAAAAGATTGACGAAAGTTGAAAGAAAAGATGGTATACAGTCAATACATGGAAAGCGCATTGATGCAAACCACCGCCGGGAAGAGCCCGGAAAACCCAAGCGGCCAAAGGCACGAGCGAACAAGCGCCGCAGCCGAAACCGCCGCACAATGGAAGGAGGAATAAACTGTATGGCAAAATGGTAAAATTTCTGGATGACGAAAAAACTTACCTGGGCAATCAGCTGGAATGTGAATTCGGCGTATTGGCGGATAGGAAGTTTATTCTGGTAGCTACCTACGAAAAAGACGGAACAGCGCCGGAATTGGTTCTATATAAAAAAAGATAATCAACTGCGCCCTCTGCCGCACAAAACGGCAGGGGGATTTTGAATGCCTTTTGCTTTTTAAGAGAATACTCTTGAGGGGAGTAACCCAAATTACAAAAAGAAAAGCGAGGACATTCAACCATGGAGCAAAAAATGTTTTGCAACCAGTGCCAGGAAGCAGCCGGGTGCATTGGATGCACGCAAGTGGGCGTGTGCGGTAAGCAGCCGGGCACTGCTGCCTGGCAGGATCTGCTGGTGTATGTTACAAAAGGTCTGGGCGCGGTCGTGCAGGAATTGCGGCTCGAAAATTTGCCGCCGGAACCGGAAGTGGCCGAGCAGATTTACCGCAATCTATTTATCACGATCACAAATTCCAATTTTGACGATGCCGCGATTCTGGAATCCATTCAGGAAACACTGAGCCTGAAGCAATATCTGCTGCAGCAGGTCAAATCTTCCGGCGGGCTGCCTGCGGCGGCATTCTGGAATGCCCCGCAGGAGGAATACGCGGCCAAAGCAGCCCAGGTGGGCGTTACCGTGGGGGCCAATGCCGATGTTGTTTCGCTGCGGCAACTCATCACCTACGGGCTCAAGGGTATTGCAGCTTACAGCCAGCACGCCAATCATTTAAGGCTGCACAGCGAAGAGGTGGATGCCTTTGTGCCGCGTGCGCTGGCGGCGCTGCTGGACGATTCCCTGACGGCAGAAGAACTCGTATCACTCACACTCGAAACTGGCAGTTATGGCGTAAAGTGCATGGCCCTTTTGGATAAAGCCAATACCGACACCTACGGCAACCCGGAGATGACCCAGGTGGAGCTGGGCGTGGGGCAGAACCCGGGCATTCTGGTTTCGGGGCATGATCTGCGCGATTTAAAAATGCTGCTTGACCAGACCAGCGGCACGGGAGTGGATGTGTATACCCACTGCGAAATGATGCCGGCGCAAAGCTACCCGGCGTTCAAAAAGTACCCACATTTCCGTGGAAACTACGGCGGTTCATGGTGGCAGCAACGCGAGCAGTTTGAGGCATTTAACGGCCCTATTCTGATGACGACCAACTGCATTGTGCCGCCGCCCGAAAGCTATAAACAGCGCTTGTATACCACGGGCGCGGCGGGCTTTCCCGGCTGCGTGCATATTAAGCAGGACAAAATGGGCAACAAGGATTTTTCGCCTTTAATCGAGCAGGCAAAGCACTGCCCGCCGCCCCGGCAACTGGAAGAGGGCAAGATCCCGGCGGGCTTTGCGCACGCGCAGGTACTGGCGCTGAAAGAAAAAATGGTTCAATGAAAAAAGTTGTGTGCAACCGTTCCTAGTCTAGTAGTGACAAAAAATGGAATCTCGTGCATAATTGTGTTACATCTTGGCGGATGAATAACGCAATCATGGGAGATTC
>Ga0129316_1000455_pt1 | contig 23180 bp, 29 predicted proteins | sample Cm1ome_2_FD_94429 | JGI IMG/M metagenome (GOLD analysis project Ga0129316, IMG submission 94429) | Eastern black-and-white colobus group fecal microbial communities from Wisconsin, USA - Cm1022B metagenome | ecosystem: Host-associated > Mammals > Digestive system > Large intestine > Fecal...
AAAAAATGTAAAAATGTCTACTTTTGTAAAATCAAATCACGAAAAAACATTGCCGATGTCTACTTCGGTAAATAAGTATTAACTAATAAAAATTTTCGTGTCTACTTTTTGCGGCTGGTACAAAATTCCGACGAATGGAAAAATTTTCTTGATTTTATCGGAATTCGCGGAGCTAAAAGTGCTATTTTATCGGAATAGATTCGGCAAAATCTTTGATTTTATCGGAATTTGACTATCTTTGCATTGGCAAATACACATCTTATGTTCAGTGAAAAGATAATATTACAGGTCCTTGCAGAGCAGAAGGAAGAGATAAGTAACTATAAGACTAAAAGACTGGTGGATAGAAAAGAAGAATCTCTCTTCGAATTTGATAGTACTCAAGCGCAGGTCGTAACCGGAATTCGTCGAAGCGGAAAGTCTACTTTGTGTCATAAGGTTCTCACGGAACGTGGAATCGATTATGCTTACGTAAATCTTGACGATGACCGACTCGCGCATCTTCAGACCGAGGACTTGAATACTGTACTTTCCTGTTTGTATCAGTTATATGGAACCGATTTCAAATATCTTTTCCTTGATGAAATACAAGATGTGGAAGGGTGGTATCTCTTTGTGAATCGTCTTTTGCGCACCGACCTTCATATTTTCGTGACGGGTAGTAATGCCAAGTTACTGAGCGGGGAGTTGGCTACGCATCTTTCGGGACGTTATAATGAAATCAAGCTTTTCCCGTTCTCATTCTCGGAGTATTGTTCTTTCCATAATGTAGACACGTCGGGCATTACCACGAAGTCCGATGCAGAGCGTAAAAGAGCCTTTTATGATTATATTAATGATGGCGGCTTTCCGGAGATGCAGAATCTTCGAAACAAACGGGGATATGTCGAGAGCCTGATAGACGCGATTTTGACGAAAGACATTAAGAATCGCTTTAAGATTAGGAATGTGGATGCATTGAAAAAGATAGCTGATCACCTTATCAGCAATTCTTGTTGCGAAGTGAATTATGAGGAGTTGTCCGAACTATTCAATATGTCTGACAAAACCATTCAAAAATACGTATCGTATTTACAGCAGGCTTTCGTAATTCAATTGCTTACAAGGCATTCTTTCAAGAGTAAAGAACGCATACGCGGCTCCAAGTCCTATATAGTCGACCCAGGACTTCAGAACAACCGAACTAATTCGATGGCTGCTGAAAATATCGGATGGCGTCTGGAAAACGTCGTATATGTCGAACTGCTTCGCAGATGTGCGAGTGATTTTCGGGATATTTATTATTACAAGCAAGCCGCGACCGGTAAAGAGGTGGATTTCGTTATCTGCGATAAGAATAAGGCACTTGAGTTGATACAAGTCTCCTACGACATTGATTCACCTAAGGCATATAACAGGGAGACATCTGCTCTAATTGTGGCATCGGAGCCGTTAAAGTGCGATAATCTAACGTTAATAACCTTTTCGGACACGCGCGATGTAATGGTGGAGGGTAAGACGATTCATATCAAATCAGCTATTGAGTGGCTTTTGGGATAAATTGCCGCTTGGATGGGAATTTTAGTATCTTTGCGACTATGATGGAAAATGATTGGAAAAAAAGATTGGGGGTGGTTTATTCCACGGACCCAAATTTCAAATACGAACAGGAGGCGGAGCCTGAGGTGGAGACGCTCGAACCTTCGAAGCAGAATCTCATCGTGGCTATTGACCGCCGTGCTCGTGCCGGCAAGCAGGTTACCCTCGTGAAGGGATTTGTCGGGAGCGAGTCGGATTTGGCCACATTGGGCAAGAGTCTTAAGGTGAAGTGCGGCGTGGGCGGAACTGCTAAGGATGGCGAGATTACCCTGCAGGGCGACCTTCGCGATAAGGTGGTGACGCTTCTGCAGTCTATGGGCTATCGGGCCAAGCGAGGGAATTAGATGATTCTTCAGATTTTTCCTAATGGGCAGCTGTGTCTGCCGTCGGACGGGGGTGCGGTGCTGCCTGGAAGCCAGGCGTGGGCCTTGCAGCCGGTAAATGCGGCGCTGATCATCCTTGAGGCCTTCGTGGTGCTTTTCACGATAAGGGACATATTGGCATTATGCGTTTCGATGTGGCCTTGCATCCAGAGGTGGAAGCCGCTGGTCTCGCTCGAGCACAACATCCAGCAGGCGAGGATGAGAGATAAGGTCTCTTTTCTCCTGATGCCCGTGCTGATTCTGGTCGTGCGGGGTGTGGAGCTCCGGACCGCGCCTCTGGGCTGGATCGCGGCGGTGGTATTGGCCTACTATGTGGTACGAAGGATTTTTTACGCACTGATTCCGCACAGGAAGGTGAACTCCGAGTACTGGCGGGCGTGTATGAATGCAGCGTCCTTGTTTTCCGTGATGCTCTCGGTGTTGTGGCTGCTGACCGTGGGCGCGATGGTCGTTCTGTGGCTGCCGCAGGATGTGGTGAGGTGGGTTCTTGTGGGCGAATTGGCATTCTGTATGGGGCTTACGTTTATTCGGCAGGCAGAAATTTTAGCCTCGCAGTGCGGCGTTTTCCTGTCTTTTTTGTATCTTTGCGCACTTGAAATTATTCCCGTGACGGGATTAGTGAGTGTATTAATGTTAGTGTGTTAGAAAATGAGTGTAAAAAAGATACTTATATCGCAAAATGCTCCGAGCAATACTGCGCCATACGATAATCTGAAGACGAAATTCGGTGTGGACATAGAGTTCTTTCTTTTCTTTAAGACAGAGGCTTTGAGTTTCAGGGAATTTCGTGCGCAGAGGGTGAATTTGAGCGAATATACTGCTGTGATTTTCTCTTCACGCGTGGCGATAGATGCCTATTTCGCACTTTGCGAAGAAGCTAGATTTAAAGTTCCGGAGACGATGAAGTACTTCTGTACCACGGAGTTAGTCGCTAATTATCTCCAGAAGCACATCGTTTTCCGTAAACGTAAGATTTTTTCAGGTGACGGTACTCCGGAATCCATCATGAAACTTATCGGCAGCAAGCATCAGGGGGAGCGTTTCCTGATAGCCACTTCCGATGCGTCTAATGCAGCGGGTTACACCGGACTTTTCGACAATGCCGGCATAGATTATACTGTGGCCGAACTCGTAAAGTCTGTCTATCAAGACCTTACTTCTCTGGATTTGGCAGCCTTCGACGTAGTGGTGCTATATAATCACTCCGACGTGGAGTCGCTTTTTCATAGTTATCCCGAGTTCAAGCAGGGCGACATCAGGATTATTTCCTATGGAAAGAATGTCGTTAAATGCATAGAGGAGGCAGGGCTTAAAATCGCCCTCCAGGCACCTACGCCTCAGGCTCCGTCCGTAGCGAAGGCGCTCGAACTGTTTTTGGAAGATAGCAAATAATGCCTACAGACACGGGACATACTTTTCCTAAAGACGAAAGGATTTGCGGAAAGACCACCATATCCACCATTATGGAGAAAGGACATTGGGGGAGTGTGTCGTGTTTGAAGTATTGCTATGCGCCGAATTCCTGCGACGGGAAGAATAGGATACTGGTGAGCGTGCCGAAGCGCCATTTCAAGCGGGCGGTGCGCCGTAATCTGTTGAAACGTCGCATAAGGGAGGCGTATAGGCTCAATAAGGGAATCGTCGACTCGCTGGGAGTGGACATAATGTTCATTTATTCCTCTAATCAGATAGCAGATTTTTCCCAAATAGAAAACGATGTAAGGGGGATTTTGTCTAAATTGGCTAAAAAATAGGCTATGGTCTCTTGGAAGAAGATATTGAATTACCCATTTATCCTGCTGATAAGGTTTTATCAGCGGTGTATCTCTCCGCTGACCCCTCCTTCTTGTCGATTTACTCCTACTTGCTCGCAGTACGCACTCGAGGCTTTTTATAAATATGGCCCGCTTAAGGGATTGTATCTGAGCGTGAGACGCATCTTGCGCTGTCATCCTCTGGGCGGAAGCGGTTATGACCCCGTGCCGTAGTGAATTTTTTAGTATATTTGCCCCTAATGAAGAATATCCGAAATTTTTGTATCATAGCTCATATCGACCACGGTAAAAGTACTCTGGCCGACAGACTTCTGGAGCTGACTCAGACCCTTTCCGAAAGGGATATGGATAGCCAGGTTCTCGACGATATGGAGCTCGAGAGGGAGAAAGGCATTACCATTAAGAGTCACGCCATCCAGATGTCGTATCAGTATGAGGGACAGACATATAAACTGAATCTTATCGACACCCCGGGTCACGTCGACTTTTCTTACGAGGTGTCTCGAAGCATCGCATCGTGCGAGGGCGCCCTTCTGGTAGTGGATGCTTCCCAAGGCGTTCAGGCTCAGACTATTTCCAACCTCTATATGGCCATAGACCACGGCCTGGAGATTATCCCGGTTCTCAATAAGATAGATATGGAATCGGCCCAGGTGGACGTGGTGACCGACGAGGTGTGTGAACTTATAGGATGCTCCCCGGAAGACGTCTACAAGGTGTCTGCCCGTACGGGAGAGGGCGTGGCTCCGCTGCTGGATGCCATAGTAGAGAAAATTCCGGCTCCACAGGGAGACCCGGACGCTCCTCTTCAGGCTTTGATCTTCGACTCCGTGTTCAATCCTTTCAGAGGCGTAATCGCTTATTTTAAAATCAAGAACGGAGTTATCAGAAAGGGCGACAAGGTCAAGTTCTTCGCTACCGGTAAGGAATATGACGTCGAGGAAGTGGGCCTTTTGAGAATGAAGCTAATACCTACCGCAGAGGTTACCTGCGGCGATGTGGGATATATCATTACCGGCATTAAGAGTGCCGTGGAGGTGAAGGTGGGTGATACCATTACTCACGTCGAAAGGCCTTGTGCTAAGGCGATTTCGGGATTCGAGGAAGTGAAGCCAATGGTCTTCGCTGGTATGTATCCCGTCCAGGCCGACAAGTTCGAGGAGCTTCGCACGGTACTCGAGAAATTCAAGCTTAACGACGCATCCTTCGTCTACGAGCCGGAGAGTTCGCTTGCCCTCGGTTCCGGATTCCGCTGCGGATTCTTGGGCCTTCTCCACTTGGAAATAGTGCAGGAAAGGCTTTTCCGCGAGTTCGATATGGACGTCATCACCACCGTGCCGAACGTATCCTATAAAGTATATACCACTCAGGGCGAGGTTATGGACGTGCACAACCCTTCGGGACTGCCGGCGCCTACCCTGATCGACCATATAGAAGAGCCGTACATTCGCGCCCAGATCATCTCCAAAACGGAATTTTTCGGGCCAATAATGAAGCTTTGCATCGACCGCCGCGGTGTGCTCATAAGCCAGCACTACATAACCGCCGACCGCGTGGAACTGAACTACGATATGCCCCTCGCCGAGATAGTTTTCGACTTCTACGACAAGCTGAAGACCATCTCGAAGGGATATGCCTCGTTCGACTATCACGTGATAGACTTCAGGCCGGCCAAGCTGGTTCGCCTCGACATCCTGCTTAACGGAGAGCCTGCCGATGCCTTGTCTACGCTCATCCACGAGGACAACGCCTACGATTTCGGCCGCAAAATCTGCGTGAAGCTCAAGGAGCTCATCCCGCGCCACCAGTTCGACATCCCTATCCAGGCTGCCATCGGTGCGAAGATTATAGCTCGCGAGACGGTTAAGCAGGTGCGTAAGGATGTGACTGCCAAGTGTTACGGCGGTGACGTGTCTCGAAAGCGCAAGCTGCTCGAAAAACAGAAGGAAGGAAAAAAGAGAATGCGTCAGGTAGGTTCCGTGCAGGTGCCTCAGTCCGCATTTATGGCTGTACTTAAATTAGATTCGTAAAAATATGAACAATTTGCTTTTGATTGGAAATTTGGGAACAGGGGAGATTCTTATAATCGCCCTTATCGTTTTGCTTCTTTTCGGTGGTAAGAAGATTCCTGAGCTTATGCGCGGACTCGGAAAGGGCGTAAAGAGCTTCAAGGACGGAATGAGTGACGTCGAGAAGGAGATTAAGGACGTAGACAACCAGATTTCTTCTAACGACAAGAAGTAATAGGGGATGTCTGATAATTCGGAGATGTCTTTTTGGGACCATCTTGAAGTTCTCAGGTGGTCTTTCTTTAGGGTGCTCATAGCTTTGGTGGTGGTATTTCTCATCGCCTTCGCCTTTATGCCCCACATCTTCGATTCGGTGATTCTGTCTCCTTCCAAATCGGATTTCTTCGTCTACACTTGGCTAAGTGGACTTTTCCCTCCGGGATTTAACATCGACATCATTAACATTAACGTTACCACGCCTTTCTTTACGCATATGAAGGTGTCGCTGTGGATGTCGTTGTTGCTTATTTTCCCTTACCTGCTATTCGAAATATGGCTTTTTGTGGCTCCCGCCCTTTATGATGGGGAGAAAAAAGGCGTGAAGCTGGCCTTCCTCGGAGTGGCCATACTTTTCTATATAGGCTGTGTAGTGGGATATATCTTGGTTTTCCCCATCACGTTCAGGTTCTTGGCCGGCTATCAGATAGGGCAGGACATAGTTACCCAGATTTCCCTGGATTCCTATATGTCCACATTCATCTCCATAATATTCATTATGGGATTGGTCTTCGAGATTCCGGTATTGGCCTGGCTGCTTTCGAGTCTGGGAATCCTGCACAAGGCGACGTTGAAGGAGTACAGGAAGCATGCGGTGGTGGCGTTGTTGGTATTGGCAGCGATCATCACTCCGACAGGGGACCCGTTCACCCTTGCGGTGGTTTTCCTTCCTATTTATCTTTTATATGAACTGTCCATACTTATCGTGAAAGAGTAGAGTTTTTTTATCTATATTTGTGTCATTATGTTAGATTTGCTGTATATACATTGGAACGTGGACCCGGTTCTCTTCCATATCGGCCCCTTAAGCATCAGATGGTATTCTCTGCTTTTCGTCTCAGGCTTTATTTTCGGTTACTATATCTTCCGTAGTTTCTATAAACGCGAGGGCGTCAATGAGGCTTATCTGGACCCGCTTCTCTATGCTATGCTTATATGCGTGGTGATAGGTGCGAGACTTGGGCATTGTATTTTCTATGACCCGCAGTACTATTTCGGAAGCATACAGGGTTTTCTAGAGGTGTTTCAGCCGTGGAAGGGCGGATTGGCCAGTCACGGAGGAGCCATAGGCATCTTGATAGGTCTGTTGTGGTATGCTAAAAAGTATGGCCGGAAGGAGGGTTTCGATTTCTGGTGGGTAGCGGACAGGCTGGTGATAATCGTTTGTTTCGCAGGCGCTTGCATCAGGCTTGGCAATTTCTTTAATTCTGAGATTTACGGCTATCATACCACTCTCCCGTGGGGCGTGATTTTCGAGCGTACAGGCGATCCGCTCCCTAAGCATCCGACTATGCTTTATGAGGCTTTGTGCTATGTGGTTTTAGGTATAGTGCTTTTGAGCCTGTATAAAAAAAGGCTTGACAAGATGTATCGCGGGGAGTTCTTCGGCATTTTCCTTACATTCTGCTTCGGATGCAGGGCTTTGCTCGAGTTTACGAAGGAACCTTCTGTTACGCTTTTTACCATAGGAGACGTGGTCATTAATATGGGACACGTGCTGAGTGTTCCGTTCATCATCGCGGGAATAGTCATCTGGGTAGTGTCTTGTAAGCGAAAGGTTCCTGCTATGATAGTCAGGAAGACGGGCGGTAAGGGAGTTCACGCCAAGTAGTTTTGAACTTCAAGTCTTTTTATGTAATTTTGCGACGCGAAAATCATAAATATCAAATATAAAATTATGCAACAGTTTATCGATTCTTACGATTTCAAAGGCAAAAAAGCCATTGTTCGTGTGGATTTCAACGTTCCACTTAACGAGAATTTCGAAATTACAGATGATACACGTATCCGTGCAGCTCTTCCTACTCTTAAGAAGGTGCTCGCTGGCGGTGGTGCATTGATCATTATGTCTCATCTCGGACGTCCTAAGAAGGTAGACCCTAAATTCTCTCTCAAGCACATATTGGCACACGTAAGCGAGCTTCTCGGAGTTCCTGTTCAGTTCGCCGAGGATTGCCAGAAGGCTCAGGCTCAGGCTGCGGCTCTTAAGCCGGGCGAAGTTCTTCTTCTCGAGAACCTTCGTTACTATGCAGAGGAAGAGGGAAAACCTCGCGGACTTGCTGAGGATGCTACCGATGAGGAGAAGAAGGCAGCGAAAGACGCTATAAAGGCTTCTCAGAAGGAGTTCGTAAAGACATTGGCATCTTATGCCGACTGCTATATTAACGATGCTTTCGGAACAGCACACCGTGCTCACGCTTCTACCGCTCTTATCGCTAAGTATTTCCCTAACGACAAGATGTTCGGTTACCTTATGGAGGGTGAGATCAAGGCTATCGATAACGTTCTTAAGAATGCAGAGCGTCCTTTCACTGCCATCATCGGTGGTTCTAAGGTAAGTAGCAAGCTTGCAGTTTTGGAGAATATGCTCGATAAGGTAGATAACCTCATCATCGGTGGTGGTATGGGTTACACCTTCATCAAGGCAGAGGGTGGTAAGATCGGTAACTCTCTTCACGAGGACGAACTTATGCCTGAGGCACTTTCTATCCTTAACAAGGCTAAGGAGAAGGGCGTTAACATCTATCTTTCAGTTCAGACTCTCGTAGCTGACGCATTCTCTGCAGATGCTAATACTCAGCTCGTGCCTTCACACGAGATTCCTGATGGATGGGAAGGCGTGGACGCAGGTCCTAAGTCTCTCGAGCGCTGGAAGAAGGTTATCCTCGACTCTAAGACTATCCTCTGGAATGGTCCTGTAGGTGTGTTCGAGATCGACAAGTTCGCTCAGGGAACACTTCAGATCGCTAAGGATCTCGCTGAGGCTACTGAGAATGGTGCATACACTCTCGTAGGTGGTGGCGATTCAGTGGCTGCCGTTACTAAGATGGGCTTCGCTAAGAAGGTAAGTTATGTAAGTACCGGTGGTGGTGCTATGCTTGAGGCTCTCGAAGGAAAGACTCTTCCTGGCATCGCAGCTATCCTCGAATAATCTTATATTCAAATAAATAATCAGGGCAGGCCATAATGGTCTGCCCTGATTTTGTTGATGTCTAATCAAAAATTACTAACCTTTTTGCAAAGGTATGAAAAAAGGTTTTCCGTGTCACTACCTAAAAGTAGTGATTTTGCACTTCTTCTATAGCGAGTTTATGGCCTTCGCCTTTTCGATGAAGTAGTTATTGCTTGTTCCTAGGAGTCGGTAACGGCAGTTGCTCCACGAAGCTGTCTCATCTTTGATGCTCATGTCTTCGCCGGTGTCATTAGGCACGAAGTCGCTTATTCTTTTCTGCCACTCCTTAATTCTGTTAGTCGCGCTGTCGTAGTCCATAAGCCCGTTTCCAGGAGCCACGAGGCGCTTCAGTTCATCGACGTAGATTTGCTTGAATTCCGGAATGCGAATGAGACGCTCCATAAGCTTTCCCATTCCTCCCCACTGAGTAGGGTTTTGCTTGGCCGGGTCAAAGCAGTTGCTGGTTCCGAGGGTGTTGTCGTAATCGTAAGGAATGAAGAATACCTTGTAGTTCAATTTATCCAGTGAGTTGAAATACAGGTAATAGTTATTTCCGTTATTCCACATATCATCCCACATTCCGACTGCTACATTGACGGCGTATGTGCGCATTAGCAACTCTACGTCGCACACCTCGCTTATCCACTTCTTGAAGCTCTCGTCACCTTTTCCGTTAAGCTTGGCTATGAAGTCCTGAAGTTGCGCCTTTGCGTCTTCAAATGTGCCCACGGTCTCCTGGAGCGAGTAAGTGTATTCGTGAATATTGTCATCTTCGCCGAAATTGGCATTCGTGGAGCGTAGGTCGGCGGGCCCATTGGCCGTGTAAGTGCACTTCCAGAGGTTTCCGTCGGTGCTGCCGAACTTGTCCTTCTTACGGGCGATGTATTTGTTATCGTAGGGTTCTATGAGGCTATAAACTCCGAAATATGCAGGTTTCGTGTCGCCCTGGACGTGAATCCATACTCGCGCATAGCATATCCTCGACGCGGTCCAGATGCCTGCCCTGTTGAAAAGGTCGAAGCAGAAAGGCTCGCGGATGTAGGTAGGGTCGTTGTTGAACCACTTGAGTGTCATCTTGCGTATGCCGTTGATTTCGTGGTCCTTATCTTTTTCGAATTTTCTAAGGTTAAGCCCGAAGTGGCAGTGATGCCAATCCGCCCCTTCCGTCTGGTGCGTGCCGCTTTCCGGTCTTCTTCGGGAGGTGTTGCCCCTGAGTCTAACGCCTGCGTTAGTGATGTTCCAGACATCGTTACCTTTCTTATAGGTGACGTCGCAGTGGAAATACGCCTTGGTCTTGTTATCCTTATCGTAGGTCGAGAGAAGTCGCTGCCATTCCTCCGGAGTCAGGCTTATGGTGATTTCCGGGATTACGTCGAAGTCCCAGACGTAAGACAGACCGTCATCCGTAGATGGTTTGTCCGGGGTGGGCTTTTCCGGAGTAGGTTTTTCAGGTGTAGGCTTCTCCGGAGATGGCGTAGGCTCGTCATTTATTTTATCACAACTGCAGATAATGAGGGAGCATAGTGCCAATAGTGTTAGAATCCTTTTATGCATATCTTCCTTAAAGTAAAGGGCCGCAGCTTCACGGCGAGCGACCCTAAAATGTGTACTAAAACCTAAACCTATAACAAAGATGCAAAAGGAGATGGTTTCGTTGCACACATAGATGAAAAAAACTAAAAATTATTCAGCTTTTTTTGCAGCCTCAACTGAAAGTTTGCGGAACTCCTTAAGATCTTTCATAAGATCAAGAGCAGCCTTGCGTGCGCGAGCGCCTGCAGCCTTGTTACCTTTCTCTACCTGTGCCTCTGCGTTAGCCTTGAAAGCTTCAATCTCAGCATTGATTTTTTCTACTAGATTTTTCATGACTCTTAGTGTTTAATGGTTTATAATTAATGTCTAATTCTCTAATAGGGTGCAAGATAAATAACAAAAAAGGTTTTTGCAAGACTTTTTTTACTTTTTTGCGTTTAAAACGTTCATTGCCCTGTCTGCACCCACGAAAATCCAGTCTTTTACCCCTTGGATGACCTTTTCCGACAGATTATCCATCTCCTTCATCTCCTCTTCACTGAGATTTCCCAAGACATAGTCAGCCTGTGCTCCGGTGCTGAATTCGTGTCCTACGCCCATTCTTATTCTGGCGTAGTTTTCGGTTTCGAGACATTCTGCTATGTTCTTCAATCCGTTATGGCCGCCGTCGCTACCGTTCTTGCGCATCCGCAATTTGCCGAAAGGAAGATTGATGTCGTCGCATATTACCAGAAGTCTATCCGTAGGTATGGGGAGCTTCTGGAGATAGTATCTTACAGCGTTTCCGCTGAGGTTCATATAGGTGGAAGGCTTAAGAAGGTAAACCGTGCGTCCCTTTAGGTGAATCTCGGCCACGTCGCCGTAGCGTATGGTATTAAAAGCAGTATTGGATGCCTGACTCCAGGCATCCAATACCATAAAACCCATATTGTGGCGCGTCTTTGAGTATTCAGGACCTATGTTCCCCAGGCCTACTACCAAATAACTTTCACCAGCCATAATGGTAAGAATTACTTCGCGTTACGTGTAGGACGAACCTGACATATCACGGTGTTCTTCTCGCTTACGATAGTAATGTTATCGTAGTGGAGGTCACCAGCCTTGATCTTCTGAGCGATGTCAAGTGTAGTGATGTCTACGTTTACGCTGTCAGGAAGGTTGTTCATAAGGGCTGAAATTCTAAGTGTACGAGCATTCTGTACGAATTTACCACCGAGCTGAACACCCTTTGAGTGACCTGAAACTGTGATAGGAACGTCTATGGTGATAGGCTTCTTGTCATCCACTGCGAGGAAGTCTACGTGAAGACACTCGTCGCTTACCGGATGGAACTGGAGCTCGTGAAGAACTGCAGTGTGAACCTTTCCGTCGAGGTTAAGGTCTACGATGAAAGACTGTGGTGTGCAGAGAAGAGCCTTCAACTCCTTAGCGTCTACTGTGAAAGCGATATTCTCGATTCCGTTACCGTAAAGAACGCAAGGAACCAATCCCTCACGACGAAAAGCCTTGATGGTAGCCTTTCCTCCGATCTCGCGGAGTTTACCGTTTAATTCAAAATGTTGCATTTTTCTAATTTTTTAAATGTGTTACTCAGTTCAGGACGAGCCTGAACCCCATTGCACCAAACCTAAAGGTTTTTCAATGCAAATTAATTATTCTGCTACGACTTCTATCTTGAGTGTAGCAACTACGCTCTTGTAAATCTTAGCAGTAGCCTCGTATTCGCCTACAGCCTTGATTTCAGGAAGAGTGATGTTACGTTTTTCGATCTCAACACCTGCTCCGGCGAGAATCTCAGCTACCTGGCCGGCAGTGATGCCACCATAAAGCTTGCCATTTTCACCTACCTTAGCGCTGATCTTAATCTCAACTGCAGCTGCTTTAGCGGCAACAGCCTGAGCGTCTGCTACGAGTTTAGCCTCTTTGTGAGCTCTCTGACGAAGTGTCTCTTCGTGCTGCTTGATAGCCGAAGCTGTACCTACTGTAGCGAATCCCTGAGGAACGAGGTAGTTAAGAGCGTAACCTGTCTTGACATTTACGATATCACCAGCCTCACCGAGACCGATAACTTCTTTTTTCAAAATAATCTTCATACTCTCGTCGCTTATTTAAGAAGGTCAGTAACAAATGGGAGAAGAGCCAATGAACGAGCTCTCTTGACAGCCTGAGCTACCTTTCTCTGGAATTTGAGAGAAGTTCCGGTGATGCGGCGAGGCAAAATCTTACCCTGCTCGTTAAGGAATTTCTTCAAGAACTCAGCGTCTTTGTAATCTACGTATTTAATGCCGGCTTTCTTAAAACGGCAGTATTTCTTTTTGCGAACCTCTACGGTCGGTGGGTTCAAGTAGCGAATCTCGCTGTTTTCTACATTAGCCATGGATTAGTCCTCCTTAGTTTCTTCAAGTTCAACTTCTTCTACCGGTGCTGGAGCTGCCTCTACCTTAGGAGCGGCTGCCTTGTTAGCGCGAACCTGACGACGGTGCTCTGCATAAGCGATAGCGTGCTTGTCAAGTGCTACTGTGAGGTAGCGGATGATGCGCTCGTCACGGTGATACTGTGTCTCGAGAGTTGCGATGAACTCAGGAGCAGCTTTGAATTCAATCAGGTAGTAGAATCCTGATGTTTTGTGCTGGATAGGGTATGCAAGCTGCTTGAGACCCCAATCCTCTTCGTACACGATCTCGCCGCCGTTAGCTTTGATAAGATCGATGTACTTGGCAACCGCTTCCTTCATCTGAGCATCAGACAAAACGGGAGTTGCAATGAAAACGGTTTCGTACTGTTTAATCATTTGTTTATAAATTAAATTATTAAATATAGTCCCTCAAAAGGGGACGCAAATATAGCAAATATTTTTCTTAATGCCAAATTATTCTGTCACATAGCCATCTCGCCTAAGTCCGGTGAGCCCCATCTTCTTGTATTCCTGTTGTATGCGGGCCGTGTCCTCCCTGGCGTCTCCGTTCAGGGCGAACTTTTTACCGTAGCCTATCTCCTTTTTCTTATAGTCGGCGTGTGACAAGAATACCGGTACGCCTGTCTGCATAGCTATGGTGTGATAGCCTGTCTTCCATCTGCGGATGGGCTTTCTGGTTCCTTCCGGACAGATTACCAGATAGAAATTCTCGCTTTCGTTAATGGCGTGGATAAGAGGCATCATCGCTCCGGAAGGGTTCTTCCTGTCTATCGGGAAGGCGCCGAGCTTGCGTAGAATCCATCCTAAAGGGCCCTTGAATGCCTCTTTCTTTATCATAATGTGAAGTCTGCCGTCCAGTGAACGGAAGTATAACAGTCCCATCACGAAATCCCATATAGAGGTATGGGGCGCGAAAAGGAAAATGCCCTTTTTATCTTCGGGAACTACGTCTTCGCCTGGCGTGATATGCCACCCGAGCAGTTTTGTGAGAATAAAACGATGTATTTTCGGATTCATAACCTAAATGTCTATGTCTTCCAGCTCCTCTTCTGAGCGCAGGTGGGTGCGTATGAAATTCTGGCGTTCGAGAGTATTGTCGCCCATATAGAATTCCATAATTTCGCTGATGGATTCTTCCTCGGCCAATTTCACCCTGTCCAGACGCATCTTGTCTCCTATGAAATCGGAGAATTCGTTAGAAGAGATCTCACCGAGACCTTTGAATCGGGTGATTTCGCAGTTTCCCTTCAGTTTGGCTATGGCTGCTTCTTTTTCCGGAATGTCGTAGCAGTAGTAGTTCTCCTTCTTGTTCTTGACTCTGAAGAGAGGAGTCTGGAGAATATGCACGTGTCCGCGGCGGATAAGGTCCGGATAGTACTTCATAAAGAAGGTAAGAACCAGCATTCGGATGTGCATACCGTCGTCGTCGGCATCGGTAGCCACTATGATTTGGTTATATCTCAAGTCCGCCACGTCTTCCTCTACGCCGAGTGCCGAAATAAGCAGGTTCAACTCCTCGTTCTCGGCCACTCTCTTGCGGCTCTCCTTATAACAGTTTATAGGTTTTCCTCGAAGTGAGAAAACTGCCTGGAAGTTACCCTGACGTGCTTTCGTGATGGTTCCGGAAGCGGAATCACCCTCGGTAATGAAGATGGACGAATTATTTATGCACTCCTGAATCTCCTCCGGCGTGCGATCCGTCACCTTGTCGTTATAGTGGTATTTACAGTCGCGCAGCTTTTTATTATAGACGCTTGCCTTCTTGTTCTTCTCGCGGGTTTTTTTCTGGATTCCGGCTATCTCCTCCCTTTCCTTCTGGGCTTCCTTAATCTTCTCCTCGATTATAGGAACTATCTCCTTATGGATGCGCAGATAGTCATCTAAAGATTTGGCCACGAAGTCGTTAACGTAAGTTCTTATGGATGGGCCGGTCTCTCCGTCCGGTTTTTCCCACATATAGGTAGAGCCCAATTTGATCTTAGTCTGACTTTCGAAATGTGGCTCTTGAATCTGTATGCTGATGGCGCCCACGATGCCCTGCCTGCAGTCCGCCGCCTCGTAGTTCTTCTTGAAGAAATCGCGCAGGGTCTTTGCTATCGCCTCCCTGAACGCTGCCAAGTGGGTACCGCCGTCGCGCGTATTCTGGCCATTCACGAAGGAAGAGATGTTCTCTCCGTAGGAATTAGTGTGGGAGATTACGATTTCGATGTCTTCGCCCTCCAGATGTATCGGCGGATAGAGCGGAGCCTCGCTCAAGTTCTCCTTCACCAAGTCGGCAAGTCCGTTTTCGGATTTGTAGTTCGTGCCGTTCAGAGTAAGGGTAAGTCCTTTCTTCAGGTACGAATAATTCTTGACCATATCTTCCACATAGTCAAGGTTAAAGGCAAAGTTTCCGAACATTTCCCTGTCCGGGGTGAATCTTATGAGGGTACCATTTTTCTCTTTCGTGCTCTCCTCCTTCTCCTCGATGAGGACACCCTTGGCGAACTTGGCCCAATGGCACATTCCGTCTCGGTTCGAGCACACGTAGAACTCCTCGGAAAGGGCATTTACGGCTTTTGAACCTACACCATTCAGACCTACGGATTTCTTGAAGGCCTTGTCGTCGAACTTACCGCCGGTATTAAGTATGCTGGTGGCCATTACGACCGAGCCAAGCGGAATTCCGCGTCCGAAGTCCCTGACGCTCACGGAGCCGTCTTCGCCTATGTCGATAAGTATCTGCTTTCCGAAGCCCATAGCGTATTCGTCTATGGAGTTATCTATTATCTCTTTGAGTAATACATAGATACCATCGTCTTGATTTCTTCCGTCACCTAATCTTCCGATATACATTCCAGGGCGCATACGGATGTGTTCCATACCCTCGATGGTTCGGATATTATCTTCTGTGTAGTGTATTTGCTCTTCTGCCATAATCTTTTCTAAAAGTGCCGCAAAGTTACAAAATTATAATTTCAATGTAAAGATGTATCAAAGGATGCGACGGGTCATTTGTGTAAAGAGTGACCACGCAAGTGTTGTCGCTGTCCTTTTGGAAGCTGTCCGTCCTTACTGAAAATCTGAATGCGGCCTTGTCCCCGGGACGTATTTCCGATGCGCTTTTCAAAAGGTCTAACTTATCAGAGTCAAACTCTGTCTTATAGATAGTTAGAGGGGTCTTTCCTATGTTTTCCACCTCGAATTCCGCCTCACTTCTCTCGCCCTTTTGTACTGGCGAAGGCAGCAGCACGTCCCTCGTCTTCGATACAGGCGCGTCATTTAGCATCTCTACGCTCCACGACGAAAAGTTCTCCTTAGTTATCGCGGTGAAAGTCACGCACTTGCCCGATTTCTTTCCGTCGATTACAGGTGTGCTCACATACAGGTTCTTTCCCCATTTGCTGCGGTTCGAGCGGACGGTGACCACTACGCGCGCGGTCTTCCCGGCTTCGATGGTCTGATGGGCCGGCTCTATGTGCAGTTCTGCAGTCGAATCTACCCAGCTCAGCGTCAGTGGCTTATCGGACCAATTGGCCACAGTGACTTCGGTGCTGGCCACCTCTCCCTGCGAGAGATTTCCCACCTTGACTACATCTTTTTTCAGGCCAATCCGCCCGTAATGAATCGGGTACGTCTGTTCGAGCGGCAGTGCTTCCTTATGCACGTCGCCCCGGATATGCAGGTTAAGAGGCTTCTTGTGCCCTTCAAAGTAGACACTTACGGTCTTGTCGAAAGGGTAGGGGCCGTCTTCGTTAGTGTAGGTTATGTCAATTCGTGCCTTTTCGCCCGGAGCGAATGGCGTGGTGGTCCAAGTCACTTTCGTGCAACCGCAAGTCTTCTTTACGTTTCTTATGCTTTGCACCTCCTTCGATATGTTCTCTATGGTAAAGGTGCAGGTAAGGTTCTTGTCGTTTACGGTAACGTCGCCCCAGTCGTGTACCGTTTTGTCTACACGAACGATGTTAGCGAAATCGGTACCCAACGCAAAACTGAGTATGATATAGAATAAAGCGAATTTCATTTTTGCAAATTTACTACAAATTATTACTTTTGTAAGTAAAACGAGAAAATAAATTACCTTAGATTAAGAGGATATTTTTGAGGATAGATTTGTTTTTGAATTTTACGTTATCTAATCAAAATTATTTTATTATGGCTTACAAAATTTTAGCAGACACTTGCGTTGCTTGTGGAACTTGCCAGGGAGAATGCCCTTCAGGTGCCATTAAGGAAGGCGATGTGTATTCAATCGATCCGGATGTATGTATAGGCTGTGGTGCTTGCGCTGACGCTTGCCCTACAGGCGCTATCATTCCTGAAGAGTAAGAGCGGGAGACATTACATCGAAAAAAATAAAAGCGCGACCTGTCACAGGGCGCGCTTTTCTCGTGTCACCGTGTAAGGTGACAGCAGAACAATTATATAATTAAGCTAAAAACAATATCATTAGTTGGGCGGCGATAACTCTCAGGAACATAGAGAGAGGGTAGACCGTCGCATATCCGACTGCCGCAGCGTCCGCTTTCGTCTCTTGATTGCCTTCCTTGAGCATAGTCTTCTCAGTGTCGTTCGAGAATGCGAGTGCAGGCGGGTTCGTGCTGCTTCCGGCCAATACTCCCATAAGGGTGGTGAGCGGAACTTTCATGGCGAAGCGACCTATCATGGCGCATATCAAGAGCGGAACTATGGTGATGATGGCACCGTAGAAAATCCAGATCAAACCACCTTTGTTGACGATGGTGTCTACGAATCCGGTACCGGCCTGAAGACCCACGCAAGCGAGGAAAAGTGAGATTCCTATTTCACGAATCATAAGGTTCGCACTTGTGGTGGTGTAGGTTACCAGGTGGAGCCTAGGTCCGAAGTGGCTGATGAGAATCGACACGATGAGCGGTCCTCCGGCCAATCCTAACTTGATAGGCTGTGGAATGCCCGGGATGTGGAATGGAATGCTTCCAAGCAGACATCCGAGTGCGATTCCGGCGAAGATGCTGATAAGGTTAGGCTCATCCAGTTTCTTTAGGGAGTTTCCTAAGATCTTGTTCAATCCTGCGATGGCCTCTTCCGTGCCGACTACGGTAAGCATGTCTCCGAGTTGAAGAATTGTGTCCGGAGTAGCATTCAGTTCGATGCCGGCCCTACGGATCTTCAAAACTTGTGCTCCGAGGTATTTCTCGAAGTCTAGCTTTCCGAGAGTCATTCCGTTAATCTTGCTCTTCGAGATGATGATTTTCTTCTGAATGAGCTTGCCCTTGCCTTCGATGGCGGTCGTCGCTACGCTGTTTTCCGTTTGCGTCTCACTCTGCTGTGTCGGAGTGAATCCGTTCAATGGCTTGGAGAAGATAGGCTTGAGTGCGATGAAAGTGAGGATCCAGCCTACTACACCCAGTGGGTATGCTACGGCATATCCCAGTGCTATTCCCGAAGGGTCGCCTCCCGTGGCGTCGGAGAAAGCCTGTTGTGCTGCACCCAGACCCGGCGTGTTCGTTACGGCACCGGACATCACACCCACCATGGTAGGTGCGCCTATTCCGGTAATCTTTATAAGGGACCAAGTGGTTAATACACCTAATAAAATGTATAAACAAGCGAGAAGGTTAAGTTTTACTCCACCTGCCCTGAAGTTTGAAAAAAAGCTGGGACCCACCTGCATACCGATGGAGTAAACGAATAGGATAAGTCCCAATTCTTTAGTAAAATGAAGAAGTTCTCCGTCGAGTACATAGCCGAAGTGGGAGAAAAGTATGCCCACGAACAAAATCCAAGTAACACCCAGCGAGATGCCGAAGATTTTACACTTTCCCAGGATTTTGCCCAGCGCGATTACTGTACTCAGTATTATAATAGATAATGCTATACTCATTGATTTAACCAGTTATAAGCCCGTTCCATTACAGCGTTACTCTGACTGAGGATACGGATGAATTCATCTGCGGCGCGTTTGCGGTACGCTTTTTTGATAGTGTGCACGCAACCTTCCATCTGTGTGGCCGGTGCATCGATAGGAATGGCTTTCAGTGCCGTCTTGTGGAGTAGGGTGGCTTCTGAAAGGAAGGTGACCATCTTCGTGGCCGATACCAAGTCCAGAAGCACGTTGACTTCGTTTATGTCCACCTTCACGTTCAACTTTTCGTACATTCCGGGAAATATGCGGTCGAACGCATTACGTGCCTGTGTCTCTTTAGCCGGCATCGCGAAGACCTGTCCCTTTATGTCGTCCAGGCTCACTACGCTCTTTTCTGCGAGCGGGTGATTCTTGCTGACTATTACGCTTAGGTGATTGTCGAAGAGAATGTGAGAGTCTATTTCCTCGTCGAGGATGTTAGGCTTGAAGCAAAGCACGAAGTCCAATTCTCTTTTTTTTAGCATATCCAGCACTTCGCTCATAGTGCCGCAGGTGATGTTGAGCTTTACGCCCGGGTATTGGCTTGAAAACTCCTTTACGCTTTCAGTTAGGATAGGTGCGAAAGTGTATGTGATTCCTATGTTGAGGACTCCGGACAGAAGCTGCTTCAAATCGCTGATTTGTGTAAAACATAGCTGTGCGTCCTGAAGTGTGCGGACGGCTATCGGAAGTAGGTGCTCCCCGCTTTCCGTGAGTGCGACAGAGTGGCTGCTACGCTGAAACAACTCCACTCCGAGTTCTTGCTCCAAGCACCTTATCTGTTGAGACAGAGTGCTTTGGGTTACAAACAAGGCGCGAGCCGCTTCAGAGAAATTCAGTGTCTGTGCTGTCTTTACGAAGTACTTTAACTGCCTGAGTTCCATATAATGATTAGTCCATTAAGTTCTTATAGTGCTTGAGGCCTTCCTCTACACTTTCTGCATCGCCCAGATCGATGGTTGCCATTTCCCCTGACTTGTTGTTTGCCTTTGCGCCTACGCTTTGAATGCGTCTGCGACGAGCGAAGTCATCGGAAATTCTAAGAACAAATGCTAATGCCAAACAAGCGAGTGTGATGATTAATGCTTTCATAATGTTTTTACCTTTTAATTGTTAATTGTTCTGTCATTTTTGACGATGCAAAGGTATGTCGCGATTAATCGAATAAAAAGCTTCGGCTCGTGTTTGTTCTAATAGCAACTTTCGTTCTAAGTGATAGCAGTATATTTTTGTAATAAGCTATAACGATTGCAAAGTTATATGTTTTTATTTAAATTTGAAATATGTTTGAATGTGAAGAAAACGATTTCATCTCTTTGTCGGAACTTCATGGGCAGGTAAAGTCCCGAATAGGGCATCTGCAGCGCTGGGTACAGGTAGAGATTGAGTCTCATAGAGTTGTGGGTGGTCACCATTACCTTAACGTCATCGAAAAAAGGAAGGACGGAGAGGTGGTGGCGAAGGCTTCGGCCCGTATTTGGCGAAGTAACGAGCAGGTGGTGCGCGATTTCACGGCTGCTACGGGACGCGTTTTGGAATCGGGTTTATCTATAGTTGTAAACGCTTTTGTCGACTATCATCCCCTCTATGGGTTGACTCTTATTATTAGTGAAATAGATAGCAGCTGTAAAATCGGCGAGCGGGAATTGGAGAAACAGCGCACCTTGAGCCGACTGATGCAGGAAGGTTTGCTCGATTTTCAAAAGGAATTGGCCCTCCCTTTCCTGCCGTTTTCGCTCGCGGTCATCTCTTCGGAGGGTGCGGCCGGCTACGGCGACTTCTGCAAGCATCTTTCGGCCAATCCTTACGGCTTCGCCTTTACCCACGAACTTTTCCCTGCGCTGATGCAGGGGGAGTCTGCCGCCGCTTCGATGGTGGAGGCCCTGGATGCGGTACAGGCGTCCGGGAAGTTTACATTGGCCATAATCCTGAGGGGAGGTGGCGCGGATTCGGATTTGTATTGCTACGATGATTACCAATTGTGCAGGGCCATCGCCGAGTGCGGCATCCCGGTTTTCACGGCAGTGGGGCACGAGCGGGATTATCATTTGGCCGATATGGTGGCCAATCAGCACTTCAAGACCCCTACGGCAGTGGCGGGCTTTCTGGTGGATTGGGTAGCCGGCGTGGAGGAAGAGGTGATGCGCGCGGCGGATAATATTCGCTTTGCGCTGTCCGCAGGGATTGGCCGGATGGAAAATGAGGTAGATCTTCTGAATGCGTCGATTACGTCTTCGAACCCGTTGAACATTTTGTCACGAGGTTATGTGCTGGTGTCAGACGAGGCCGGCAGGGTGCTCAAGAGTGCGCATTCGGCGTCGAAGGGCGACAAGTTCTCCCTAAGGTTTCGGGATGGCAAGTGGAATTGTGAAATAGACGACATTATATAATATAGGTATGACAGAGAAAGATTATAAAAGGAATATCGAGCGTCTCAAGCAGATAGAGGCTCAGGTAAAGGACCCGTCGTTCAGTCTGGACGGGATAGAACCGCTCCTTAAGGAAAGTGCGCGGCTGGTTCAGGAGTGTAAGGATTATACGCGCGGACTTCGGGAGATGCTTTCGGGTGACGACAATTTGTCATAGGCATATAATTGGCAGTAGGGATAGGCATAATGAAATTTTAAAACTTATTAGTTATGAGTAATTTTATTTCACGTTTAGCTGAAAATGCTACACGAACCGTCAAAAATTGGTGGTTGTTCCTAATCGGTGGTATTCTTTGTATAGGCGCCGGTATAGCAGTATTCTGTAATCCGATTGAGGGTTATGCTGCACTTACTCTTCTTTTCGGTGTGGTTATTCTCGTAGTGGGATTGGTAGAACTGATAGTGGCGATGACCAGTCGTAACTATTTTATGATGAGGGGCTATAATGTCGTAGGTGGTATTTTGGACATTCTTATCGGTATCCTTTTGTGTGCTAATCCGGGATTCACGGCCGTGGCTCTGCCTATTCTTTTGGGAATTTGGCTTATGTATCATAGCTTCATGATCATCGGATTCGCCGGAGACCTTCATTCATTCAATGTTCCCGGTGCGGCGTGGGGAATCGTAGGCGGTGTGCTCTTGCTCGTCCTCTCTCTTTTCATCACGTTCAAGCCGTTTTCATTCGGCGCAGGTGCAGTGACCATCCTTACGGGTGTCGCTCTCGTAATCGTGGGAGCTATGCTCATAGGTGGCGGTGTAAAACTCAGAAAACTGCATACTTCAGTTAAGGAACTCTTCGATGCGAAGATAGATTACTAGTACATCGTGGTTTTATTGTTGATGGTCCGTAAGTCTGTGGATTTACGGACCATTATTTTATAGAATCGACGCTATGTTGTCGTAGTAGGTCTTGCTGACCGGGATAGGTTTCGCATCGTCCATATCGAGAATGGCGAAGATGAAACCCTCGCTGTCCTTTCGCAATATGCTCACGTGCGCAGGGTTTACATAGTAGGACCTCTGGCAGCGTACGAAGTGGAATTTGGCAGCTATCGGTTCCAGGCTTTTCATCGATGTGCGTAGTGAGAACTCCTTTATCTTACTTGACTCGATATAGTTGATTTTTACGGAGTTGTCGTCAGCTTTTATGTATAGGACAGAAGGCGAGGATACCACCAGCTTCAGGTTCTTGTGCTCGTCGTAGAATTTTACGGTGCTTTCGGGGTCCTTAGAGTATTTGGTGCTCTCGTCCTGATAGATAAGTGCTTCCACGAGTGTTATGATGGCATAAGGGAACACGTTTATGGCGAAGACGTACTGAAGTGTGGTCGCCAGGCATTCGAAGTAGAGGGTGTGTGCGAAAAGCGACATATACATAGCCATGAACAAAGCCGAGACGAGCAGCTCCGATATGCACCAGATTATGTCCTCCCACCATTTAAGCCTTTCCGTGAAGTGTTCTATTACGAAGTAGATGGCTCGCGAGATGAGCAGTACGCAGAAAATGATGCATCCTAGTAGCACGACGTGTATATAGGGATCGAAATGCCCCAAATCGCAGGTGCTCATAATTTCGAGCGGCCGATAGCCAAGAGCGAATCCTACGAAGAAAAGAGGGATGATTATCGCTATTAATAGGTGTCTTCTCATCGGGGTAAAATTTTTAAAAGCCATATTTTACCTCGTAAAGGTAGTATTTTTTCCGTCAAATGCGATATTTTACACTCGTATATCCGATTTTAGCCCCCAATTTATGTATGGATTGTCTATACATTAGTAATTTTGTGCGTTCTAAATGATTCACGTTTATGAAGATAGCAATTATATGCGAAGTGCTCGGTGAGGCTAACAACGGCACCACTCTCGCCGCCTTGAATCTCATTAGTTATTTGAAGTCCCAGGGTCACGACGTAAGGGTTGTCTGCCCCGACGAGGACAAAAGAGGCCTTCCGGGGTATTATA
>Ga0129316_1000458_pt1 | contig 23047 bp, 17 predicted proteins | sample Cm1ome_2_FD_94429 | JGI IMG/M metagenome (GOLD analysis project Ga0129316, IMG submission 94429) | Eastern black-and-white colobus group fecal microbial communities from Wisconsin, USA - Cm1022B metagenome | ecosystem: Host-associated > Mammals > Digestive system > Large intestine > Fecal...
ATGAAGAAAAAACGGTTTGCAATCAGTCTGCGCCCCACTATGCTCCTTGAAATAGTTCTCAATGCTTAAAAAATGAAGCATCAGGAGGACAGCACGAGTGTGGGCATTCATGCAATCGTCGTGTATTCAGAGGCGCATACGTTGACAATCCCCCCTTGCTCCCTTATAATAAATAAAAAAGACTGAAAGGACAGATTTCCATGTTCAACTCCCGCAGCCGCAATCTTCGCCGACTTTACGAGGACTGTGTTCGCTTCCACGGACAGAGCTGTCCGCTGCTCGCTCTGGGCGTCCGGGTATGCGGCACCGCTCTGGAAAAGCTGAGCCTGGAGGATCCTCCCCACGGGCGGCTGGTCTGTGTCACGGAATTTGACGGCTGCTGTGTAGACGCCATCCAAATCGGCCTGCACTGCACCGCCGGCACCAAGCACTTACTATACTATAAGACAGGCAAGCTGATTTTCACGGTCTATGATCTGGAGGCAGGGACCTCCGTCCGGGTGTGCGCCCGAAAGGAGATCGCTGACACCATCCGGGACAGGGATCCCGAGGAGATCCTTGCCATGGATGAGGACGCCCTCTTTACCTTCGAGCAGGCCCATCCCCTGACCAGCCGCACTCTGGCCAAAGTTGCCCGGACCTGCACCTCCCCTGCCCCGTCGATCCCCCACCGCACCTCCGGCGTCCAGGACTGCCCGGACCAGTTCCGGCGGTTTGACGCGCAGAATTAAATCCATATTTCGGACGGCTTTCTGCCGTCCGATTTTTTATCAGCAGATTCAACAAATGGCTATTTCCATTTTTATTGCAAATTTCCATTGACAATCCCATCACACATGCATATAATAAGCATGTGCTTAGAAGAATACAAATTGTTTAGGAGGCAACCCCATGACCCAGCGGGAACGTCAGGTGCTTCAGCTGATTGAAGCCGATCCTCTCATTTCTCAACAGGACATTGCCGCGAAGCTGGGCATTACCCGCTCCAGTGTCGCGGTACACATTTCCAATCTGACCAAAAAAGGCTGCATTGCCGGCCGGGGGTACGTCCTCCACGCGGGCACCTACGCAGTCGTGGTGGGCGGCGTGAATGTGGATATCGGCGGCCGGAGCTTCGCGCCTCTGGTTGCCTCTGACTCCAACCCCGGCAGGGTCTCCCTGAGTCTGGGCGGCGTGGGCCGCAATATCGCCCACAACCTGAGCCTCATGGGCACCGATGTGCGTCTGCTCACCGCCTACGGAGACGATCTTCACGGTGAGCGTGTGGCCGCCTCCTGCTCCGAGTTGGGCATAGATCTGAGCCACGCTCTGCGCATCCCCGGCGCCGCCACCTCTACTTACCTGTATCTGGCAGACGACCACGGGGAAATGGCGCTGGCAGTTTCCGATATGGAAATCTGCAAGAAAATCACCCCCGCCTACCTCGCCAGCCAGCTGCCCCTGCTGCAAAACGCACAGGTTGTGGTGGCCGATACCAATCTGCCTCAGGAGTCTCTGGAATATCTGGCAGAGAACTGCACCGTCCCTCTGTTCGTGGATCCTGTGTCCACGGTGAAGGCTGAAAAGCTGCGGCCCATTCTCTCCAGAATCCACACCCTGAAGCCCAACCGTCTGGAAGCGGAGCTGCTCTCCGGCGTGCCCATCCACGGCACGGAAGACGTGGCCAAAGCCGTGGATGTACTGCTGAAAAAGGGCGTACACCGGGTTTTTGTTTCCCTGGGGCCTGACGGCGTTTACGGCGCCATGGGCGATGAACGCGTCACCCTTCCCAACATCCCGGGCAACATGGTAAACACCACAGGCTGCGGCGACGCCTTCATGGCCGCCCTGGTCTGGGCTTACCTGGAGGGCATGACGCTCCGGGACACCGCTCTGGCCGGTCTCGCCGCCGGTTCCATCGCCATGGAATCCTCTGAAACCATCAATTCTGCCATGTCCGCCGCCGGTCTTCGCAACCGGATGCGGCGGTAACAGGGCTTTTTCAAAAGAAAGGAATGTACAGCTATGAACATGAACAAGTATCTGGACGTCAATCCCGAGGTCGCCGAGGCTCTGGCCAACGGCAAACCCGTTGTGGCTCTGGAATCCACCATCATCTCCCACGGCATGCCCTATCCCCAGAACGTAGAGACCGCTCTGAACGTTGAGAAAATCATCCGGGACAACGGCGCTGTTCCCGCTACCATCGCCATTATCGGCGGCCGCCTGAAGGCCGGTCTGACCGCCGAGGAGATCGAGTACTTCGGCAAGAAGGGCCGCGCCATTCACAAGGCTTCCCGCCGTGACCTTGCCGTGCTGTGCGCCCGGGGTGAGGACGGCGCTACCACCGTTACCACCACCATGATCATCGCCCACATGGCCGGCATCCGTTTCTTCGCCACCGGCGGCATCGGCGGCGTGCATCGCGGCGCTGAGACCACCATGGACATCTCCGCCGACCTGGAAGAGCTGGGCCGCACTCCCGTTATGGTGTGCTGCGCCGGTGCCAAGTCCATCCTGGATCTGGGCCTGACTCTGGAGTACCTGGAGACCAAGGGTGTGCCCGTCATCGGCTACGGCACCGATGAGCTGCCCGCCTTCTACACCCGTCAGTCCGGCTTCGGCGTGGACTACCGCATTGACACTCCCGAGGATCTGGCTGCCGCCTTCAAGGCCCAAAACGATCTGCAGCTGGGCGGCGGCATGCTGGTGACCAACCCCATCCCCGAGCAGTATTCCATGGACAAGGCCGTCATCGATGCCGCCATCGACCAGGCCATCAGGGAATCCAAGGAGCAGGGCATCAAGGGCAAGGAGACCACTCCCTTCCTGCTGGCCCGCGTTGCCGAGCTCACCGGCGGCGACAGTCTGGCTTCCAACATCCAGCTGGTGTTCAACAACGCCGCGCTGACCGCCAAGACCGCCGCTGCTTACAGCAAGCTGTAAGCTGAATTGAATGTATTTCGGGGCTGTTGCAAAATAGGGTTTTCTGTAGGGGCGGCAACCTGCCGCCCGCTATCTCACGGAATTACGCGCTTAATTCTAGCGTTCTGTTCCGAAAGGCAGCGGGCGGCTGGTAGCCGCCCCTACATGTTTTCTATTTTGCAACAGTCCCTTTCTTTTTTGGATTTCCCCGGCTGCTCGAAATTTTTTACATGCGCTTCCCAAAATACTCCAATTTATTGGACATTTCCTGTGGTATTATAAGGGCACAAAACAGCAAGGAGGGGTATCCCATGAAAATTGGATTTTGGACACGGAAAGAGGACCCGGTGCTTACGGCGGAGTACCGGCCCCTTCGGGAGAAGCTGGCCCGGGCGGGGCTCAGCGAACGGGCTTTGCGGCGCATGGCTCCGGAAAAGCGGGTCAAGACGCTGGAGAAGGCCAACTTAAATCCCTACGATTACATATTTCTGGCCTGTGGATAAAGGAGGACCGCTGCGTTTCGCGTCGCAGCGGTCCTTGCGTTTTCTTTACTTGAAGTACTTTACGGCAGCCTCGAACATGCGGATATCATATTCGCCGGGTACGTTGCGGTAAAGGTCCTTGCCGATACGCTCGCTGTGGCCCATCTTGCCGAAGACCCGACCGTCCGGAGACGTGATGCCCTCAATGGCGTACAGAGAACCGTTGGGGTTAAAGGCGGCGTCCATGGTGGGCACGCCCGCCAGATCCACATACTGGGTGGCGATCTGGCCATTGGCGGCCAGCTGCTTTACCAGATCTTCCGTAGCCAGGAACTTGCCCTCGCCGTGGGAAATGGGAACGTTGTAAATATCGCCCACCTGCGTCAGGCTCAGCCAGGGAGACTTATTGGAGGCAACCCGGGTACGGACAATGCGGCTCTGATGCCGGGAGATGGTATTGTAGGTCAGCGTCGGGCAGGAAGCATCGGTCTCAATGATCTTGCCGTAGGGCACCAGCCCCAGCTTGATGAGGGCCTGGAAGCCGTTGCAGATGCCGCACATCAGGCCGTCCCGCTCCTCCAGGAGCTTTGTAACCTGTTCCTTAATGGCAGGATTGCGGAAGAAGGCCGTAATGAACTTGGCGGAGCCATCGGGCTCATCGCCGCCGGAGAAGCCGCCGGGGATGAAGATCATCTGGCTGTCCGCGATACGCTTCGCCACGTCCTCCACCGAACGGGCCACGTCCTCGGCGGTCAGGTTCCGGATGACCGCGATATCCGCCTCCGCCCCGGCGGCCAGAACGGCCCGGGCAGAATCATACTCGCAGTTTGTGCCGGGGAAGACCGGGATCAAAACCTTGGGTCTGGCGCACTTCACGGCAGGCGCGGAGTAAGAGGCGGCGTGATAATCAAAGGCGGGAATCGTCTCCCGGGTCTCTACGGTTTGGGTGGGATAGACCTTTTCCAGAACAGCGGAATTCAGTTCGTACAGCTCCGCAATGGACACGGTCTCATCATCCAGAGCAATTTCCGGCTCGGCAGTGGTGACGCCGATCTTCGTGCCAAAATCGCAGTCCTCGGTCAGCTCGGCAATGATGTCGCCGTAGCCGCATTCAATATCCTCGCCCTTGAAGCCAATGGAATTGCCGAAAGACATCTTCATAACAGCCTCGGATACGCCGCCGGCATCCACTGCCCAGGCGGCCTTTACCTTGCCGGTCAGGCACAGGGCATGGAATCTCTCCCAAGTGTCTTTCAGGCCCTCATAGGTACCGTCAGAGCCAAAGCAGTAAACGGGATGTCCTGCCTCCTTGAATTCGTTGGAGAGGACTTCCCCCGCCTTAACAGGGGCAATGGCAAAGGAGATCAGCGTGGGGGGCACGTCCTTATCCAGGAAAGAGCCGGACATGGAATCCTTACCGCCGATGGCCGCGGCATCCAGGCCCAGCTGTGCCGTCAGCGCGCCCAGCAGCGCCTCGAAGGGCTTTCCCCAGCGCTGGGGCTCATTGCGCAGCTTCTCAAAGAACTCCTGAAGCGTCAGATAGGCCTTTTTGTAGTCCGCTCCGGCTGCCACGATTTTGGCCATGGAGGAAATGACGCTCATCTGGGCCCCCACAAAGGGATCCGCGCTCAGCAGCTCCGGGTCGCAGCCCCATGCCATGACGCTGGCGGCGTCCGTCTCCTCTCCGGGCAGCACCGGCAGTCTGGCCGCCATGGCCTGGGCCGGGGTTGCCTGGTTTCTGCCGCCGAAGGGCATCAGAAGGCTGCCCGCGCCGATGGTGGAATCAAACCGCTCCACCAGACCCCGCTGAGACGCGAAACGCAGCTGAGAGGCCATTTCCCGCAGGGTAGCTTCGGGGATGTCCAGAGGCGCAGGCTCCGTCACCTCTACGGCGGTGTGCTTCACAGCGCCGTTGGTGTTCAGGAATTCCCGGCTCAGGTCAGCAATCTCGTGGCCCTTCCAGGACATGACCATCCGGGCCTCTTCCGTGACCACAGCCACCCGGTATGCCTCCAGATTCTCCTTTTCCGCGGCGGCGATAAAGGCGTCCGCATCCTCGGGGGCAACAACGACCGCCATACGCTCCTGGGATTCGGAGATGGCCAGCTCCGTGCCGTCCAGACCGTCGTACTTTTTCCGCACGGCATCCAGATCGATGCGCAGGCCGTCAGCCAGCTCACCGATGGCCACGGACACGCCGCCCGCGCCAAAGTCGTTGCAGCGCTTAATCAGCCGGGTGACCTTGCCATCCCGGAACAGGCGCTGAATTTTCCGCTCCTCGGGGGCATTGCCCTTCTGGACCTCGGACGCCATGGTGGTCAGGGACTTCATATTGTGGCTCTTGGAGGAACCGGTGGCGCCGCCAATGCCGTCCCGGCCCGTGCGGCCTCCCAGCAGGATCACCACATCCCCGGGTGCGGGGCACTCCCGGCGGACATTGCCCGCGGGAGCGGCAGCCACAACAGCGCCGCACTCCAGACGCTTGGCGACAAAGCCCTCGTGGTACAGCTCCGCCACATGGCCGGTAGCCAGACCGATCTGGTTGCCGTAGGAGGAGTAACCCGCGGCGGCGGTCTGACAGAGCTTCCGCTGGGGCAGCTTGCCGGGCAGGGTGTCCTTCAAAGAGGTCCGGGGGTCTCCCGCGCCGGTGACCCGCATGGCCTGATGCACATAGGCACGGCCGGACAGGGGATCCCGGATGCAGCCGCCGATACAGGTGGCCGCGCCGCCGAAGGGCTCAATTTCTGTGGGATGGTTGTGGGTCTCGTTCTTGAACATCAGCAGCCAGTCCTGATCCTCCCCGTTGACGGTGGCCGTCACATGGATGGAGCAGGCGTTGATCTCCTCGCTCTCGTCCAGTTCCGGGAGCATACCCTGCTTTTTCAGGTACTTGGCGCCGATGGTGGCAATGTCCATCAGAGTCTGGGGCCGGGCAGCAGCCTTCTCCTCACCATAGACCGCCACACGGGCAGCCAGATATTCCTCATAGGCAGCCTGAACAGCGGGGTCATGGATGACGATGTCGTCCAGATGGGTGGAAAAGGTGGTGTGGCGGCAGTGGTCGGACCAATAAGTGTCCACCACCCGAATTTCCGTAATGGTGGGGTCCCGCTTCTCCTGGTCCCGGAAGTATGCCTGAAGGAATTTCAGATCATCCAGATCCATGGCAAGGCCCAATTTTTCCAACAGTGCGGACAATTCCGCCCCGTCCATGGCAATAAAGCCTGTGACAGTTGCCACCGTTTCGGGGATGGCATAGTCAATTGCCAGCGTTTCAGGCATTTCCAGAGATGCTTCCCGGCTTTCCACAGCGTTGATAACGTACTTCTTGATTGCTTCCACGTCCGCCTCACCCAGCGCGCCGGACAGCACATAGACCTTAGCGGTGCGAATGGTGGGACGGTTGCCCTGGGAGATGATCTGAATGCACTGGGCCGCGGAATCTGCCCGCTGGTCATACTGGCCGGGCAGAGGCTCCACAGCAAAGACCACATCCCCCCGGGGGACATCATAGAAGACAGTATCCACCTGGGGCTCGGAGAAAACGGTATTCACCGCGGAATCAAAGAGTTCCTTGTCGATGTTCTCGGCATCATAGCGGTTTACCACCCGCAGCCCCGTCAGACCGCGGATGCCCAGGAAGTCCTGAATCTCCCGCTGCAGGGCATTGGCCTCGTGGGTCTGGCCCGCTTTCTTTTCTACATATACTCGATAAACCATACGGCAGCTCCTTCGTATCGTTATTTCAGGGCCTGCAGAGCCCGCTGTCCAATGTCGCTTCTGCGATAGGCGTTCTCAAAATGTACGCCGTCAGAGATCCGGTAGGCTTCCCGGATGGCCGCATCCAAAGTATCCGCCACGGCGGTGGTGCCGGTGACCCGGCCGCCGGAGGTGACCAGAGTACCGTTTTCATCCAGCTTTGCCCCGGCAACAAAGGTGTGCTTCTCCGCCTCCTCTGTCATGGTCAGGGGGAAACCCTTTTTATAGGAGACAGGGTAGCCCTCGGACGCCTTGATGACGCAGCAGGCATTTTTGTCAGAGAACCGAACCTCCGTATCCGCCAGAGTACCATTGGTAGTCGCCTGCATAACGGTCAGCAGATCACTTTCCAGCAGGGGCAGCACCACCTGGGTCTCCGGATCGCCAAAGCGGCAGTTGTACTCAATGACCTTGGGGCCCTTGGGGGTCAGCATCAGGCCAAAGTACAGGCAGCCCTTGAAGGTCCGGCCCTCGGCGTTCATAGCCTGAATGGTGGGCAGGAATATCTCTTTCATGCAGCGGTCCGCAATTTCTCCGGTATAATAGGGATTGGGTGCTACGGTGCCCATGCCGCCGGTGTTCAGGCCGGTGTCGTGGTCTCCTGCCCGCTTGTGGTCCATGGAGGATACCATAGGCTTGACGGTCTTTCCGTCCGTGAAGGACAGCACGCTGACCTCCGGGCCGGTGAGGAATTCCTCAATGACGATATGCTCGCCGCTCTTGCCGAAGACCTTGTCCGCCATCATGGATTTCACGGCATCCATGGCCTCCTGCCGGGTCTGCGCGATGATAACACCCTTTCCCAGTGCCAGGCCGTCGGCCTTGATGACCGTGGGGATGGGAGCGGTTTCCAGATAGTTGAGGGCGGAATCCATGTCGTTGAATACTTCATATTCCGCCGTGGGGATGCCGTACTTCTTCATCAGATTCTTGGAGAAGACCTTGCTGCCCTCGATGATGGCGGCATTGGCCCGGGGGCCGAAGCAGGGAATGCCCTTGGCTTCCAGAGCATCCACAGCACCCAGCACCAGAGGATCGTCCGGAGCAACGACCGCATAGTCGATCTTGTTCTCCACAGCAAATTCCGTGATCTTGGCAATGTCCGTTGCCCCGATGGGCACGCAGACCGCGTCCCTTGCGATGCCGCCGTTGCCGGGCAGGGCATAGATAACCTCTACGGACTCATTTTCTTTCAGCTTCTTGATGATGGCGTGCTCCCGCCCGCCGCCGCCGACTACCAGAATTCTCATGTATATCATCCTTTCAAAAACCCCCTGCCTTCCCCTGGGGGAAGGTGCCGCCGCAGCGGCAGATGAGGGGCGGAATCAGGTAAAATAAGGAACAACTCCCACAGGGAAACGGTTTTGAGGGATTCGGGCATCTGCAAAGGCCGCACGGAATGATCAGTCTTTGCCGCCCCTCATCCGTCACGGCTTCGCCGTGCCACCTTCCCCCAAGGGAAGGCTTTTATCATTTAGTGGTGGAACAGCCGCATGCCGGTGAAGGCCATGACGATGCCGTCCTTATCGCACTCTTCGATAACCAGGTCATCCCGGATGGAACCGCCCGGCTGGGCGATGTAGCTGACGCCGGAGGCATAGGCACGCTTGATGTTATCCGCAAAGGGGAAGAAGGCATCGGAACCCAGGGACACCCCGCGGATGGCTCCCAGGAATGCCCGCTTGTCCTCCGCGGTCAGGGGTTCGGGGCGCTCTGTAAAGTAGTTCTGCCAGATGCCCTCGGCGCACACGTCCTCTTCGTTGCCGTTGATATAGCCGTCAATGACATTGTCCCGGCCCGGACGGCCCAGGTCTTCCCGGAAGGGCAGATTCAGTGTCTTGGGATGCTGACGCAGAAACCAGGTATCCGCCTTGGATCCCGCCAGACGTGTGCAGTGGATCCGGGACTGCTGGCCAGCGCCCACACCGATGGCCTGGCCGTCATAGGCAAAGCACACGGAATTGGACTGGGTGTATTTCAGGGTAATCAAGGCTACCACCAGATCGATCTGGGCGTTCTCAGGCAGTTCCCTGTTTGCCGTAACGATATTATTCAGCAGAGCGGCATCGATCTTGAAGTTGTTCCGGCCCTGCTGGAAGGTGACGCCATAGACCATCTTGGTCTCCTGAGGAGCGGGAACGTAGTTTTCATCAATGGCAACCACGTTGTAATTGCCTTTGCGCTTGGTTTTCAGAATTTCCAGCGCCTCCTGCGTATAGCCGGGAGCGATGACGCCATCGGAAACCTCACGGGCGATGAGTTTGGCAGTCAGGACATCGCAGGTATCGGAAAGGGCCACCCAGTCGCCGAAGGAGCACATCCGATCCGTGCCTCTGGCTCTGGCATAGGCGCAGGCCAGGGGGCTGTCGTCCAGACCCTCCACGTCATCCACAAAGCATGCCTTTTTCAGGCTCTCGGGCAGCACCCTGCCGACAGCGGCGGAGGTAGGCGACACATGCTTAAAGGAAGTAACGGCGCACAGGCCTGTGGCAGCTTTCAGTTCCTTCACCAGCTGATAGGAATTCAGCGCATCCAGGAAGTTGATATAGCCCGGCCGGCCGTTCAGCACCGTAATAGGCAAATCGGAGCCATCCGCCATATAGATGGAGGCGGGCTTCTGGTTGGGGTTGCAGCCGTATTTCAGTTCAAATTCTTTCATGGGTTACCTCCTTATTCGTAGCGGTTGATGACCTTCTGCCGGTATTCACCGGTGGTCAGGTTTGTATAGCGGACGAACAAGGAGATCTTGTTGTCCTCGTTCAGGTTGTTCCACAACATATTCGCAAAGGCATCCATATCCTGAGGAATGGCCACCCGCTCAGGTTCCCCCTGGAAAGTTGGGATCACAGGGTTTCCGTTGCAGACATAGGTATGCAGGAAATGCCCCAGGCCGGGAATGGGATCATAATCGTAGGTATAGCGGTTGCAGCCGGTTCCTTCCGGATCAGAGGCTTTCAGAATGGACATTTTGTAGCTGCCGTCCGGGCTCAGCAGGCCGGAGATGCGGGGGGTCCAGTTGGGGCCGTCGTGCTCGAATTTCCGGGTCCGCAGGGCCTCTTCCATGGTCTTGCCCTTTTCCAGAAACGCCCGGATGGTGTCGGTCTGGTCGCCGTTGGTAACAATCAGCGCCCGGCCCAGCTGGCGGACAGGATGGTAGATGATCAGGCTGGGATCCTCCATTTTGCCGGGATCATAAGCCTCCGTGCGGATGCCGTCAGGCTCCATCGCGAAAACGCGGTTGCGGCTGTTGACGCTGCGGCCCATGATAAAATAGGCGGCAACGGACTGCTTTCCGTCCGGGGTCAGCCCCAGGACAATCCCCCGGCCGGGATAGCGGTTGGAGGACAGCTTTTCCTCCATGGACCCGATTTCATAGACGTTCATCGTTCTTCCTCCGAATTCTGAATAGCCGCGCAGACCTGCTCAGCGGCTCTGGGGAGCAGGATCCACTCTGCCTGCTCCATAACCCGGCGCTGCAGGCGCTCGGGAGTGTCTCCGGGCAGGATGTCCACTGCCTTCTGGGCAATGATCTCTCCTCCGTCCGGAACCTCGTTCACAAAATGCACCGTAGCTCCTGTGACCTTCACGCCATAGCTGAGGGCCGCCTCATGGACACGCAGCCCATAGAAGCCCGCCCCGCAGAAGGACGGAATCAAAGAGGGGTGCACATTCAGGATGCGCTTGGGGTACCGCTTTGTAAAGTCCCCGGAAAGGATGCTCATAAAGCCTGCCAGAATGATGACCTGAATACCGTGGCTATCCAGGGTCTCCCCCAGCGCCTTTTCAAATCCCGTCTGGCCGCCCAGTTCCTTTTTCAGCAGAACCGCCGTGGGGATGCCGACGTTCCTCGCCCGTTCCAGAGCATAGGCCTTTGCGTTGTTGGACACCACCAGGGCAATCTCGCCGCTGCACAGCGTCCCCGCCTTCTGGGCATCGATCAGAGCCTGCAAATTGGTGCCGCCGCCGGAGACCAGCACCGCAATTTTGGTTTTCACGCCAGAATCACCTTTTCCTCGTTCTCCACGATCTCGCCGATGACATAAGCGGTCTCGCCGTGGCCGTTCAGGATATCCAACGCGGTCTGCACCTGCTCCGCAGGCACCACGACGCTCATACCAACGCCCATATTGAAGGTGTTGAACATATCCCGCTCGGGGATATTGCCGGTCTCGGCAATGAGCTTGAAGATGGGCAGCACCCGAACACTGGACTTCTGAATCTTTGCGCAAAGGCCGTCAGGAATGCTGCGGGGAACGTTCTCGTAGAAGCCGCCGCCGGTGATATGGCTGATGCCCTTTACATCCACCTGTTCCAGCAGTGCCAGAATGGACTTGACATAGATTCTGGTGGGGGTCAGCAGGGTTTCCAGAACGGATTTTCCGCCCAAGGCTTCAACAGGCTCCTTCAGGTTCTCATTGTGCTCCACATCGAACACCTTCCGCACCAGACTGAAGCCGTTGGAATGAACACCGGTGGAGGCCAGGGCGATGACCGCATCTCCGGCACGCATACGGGTATTGTCGATGATTTTCTTCTTATCCACAATGCCCACGCTGAAGCCCGCCAGATCGTAGTCGTCCACAGGCATCATGCCGGGATGCTCCGCGGTCTCGCCGCCAATAAGTGCGGAACCGGACTGGACGCAGCCCTCGGCCACACCGCCGACAATCTCGGCGATACGCTCAGGCACGTTTCTGCCGCAAGCGATATAGTCCAGGAAGAACAGGGGCCGGGCACCGCAGCAGATCACATCGTTGACGCACATGGCGACGCAGTCGATGCCGATGGTATCGTGCTTGTCCAGGAGCTGGGCAATGCGCAGCTTTGTGCCCACGCCGTCGGTGCCGGAGACCAGCACCGGCTCCTCCATGCCCGCAACAGGCAGGCCGAAGCAGCCGCCGAAGCCGCCCACATCGTCCAGGCAGCCCTCATTTTTGGTTCTGGCAATGTGCTTTTTCATGAGCTCCACGGCTCTGTAGCCCGCGGTGATATCCACGCCCGCGGCGGCGTAGCTGGCAGACTGAGAATTCTTGTGATCCATGTTAAATTTCTCCTTTTTGACTGTAGCGTCGTTTTTCGGATTTTCAAATACTTTGGTTCCTGCCGCCCCTCATCCGTCTCGGCTTCGCCGAGCCACCTTCCCCAGAGGGGAAGGCTTGGCGTTACTCCTTGCCGTTCCAGCAGTAGGTGCAGACGTCGCAGGCGGGAAGGTCGATGGCTTCCAGGATGCCGTCAAGGGTCTGATATTCCAGGGTGGAGAAATGGAGTTTCTCGCAAATGGTCTGGCGCAGCTTCCTGCCCCGCTCTGTGGTGCCATCCATGTACTCGTCCAGATGGCTGAACCCCTCTTCCCCCTCCAGTTCCAGAATAGTCGCCCGGGCAATGAGCTCGTTCTCCGAATTGGAGCGGGAGAAATTCAGGTATTTGCAGGCATACAGAATAGGCGGGCAGGCAGAGCGGATGTGTACGTCCTTAGCTCCGTGCTCATAGAGGAAGTCTACAGTCTCCCGCAGCTGAGTCCCCCGGACGATGGAATCGTCCACAAACAGCAGCTTCTTATCCCGGATCAGCTCATCCACCGGAATCTGTTTCATCTTGGCCACCATATTCCGCTCGCTCTGGTTGGAGGGCATGAAGCTTCTGGGCCAGGTGGGGGTATACTTGATAAAGGGCCGGGCAAAGGGTACGCCGCTTTCGTTGGCGTAGCCGATGGCGTGAGGTGTGCCGGAATCAGGCACACCGCCTACATAGTCGATATCCTGGGCGATGCCGTTCTCCCGGTCGGCCTTGGCCATAATGTGTCCGTTGCGGTAGCGCATGACCTCCACGTTCTTGCCCTCATAGCAGGATGTGGGGTAGCCATAATAGGACCAGAGAAAAGCGCAGATTTTTTTCTTCTTCCGGGGGGCCAGCAGCACCGTCTCCCCTTCCGGGGTCAGCTCCACGGCCTCACCGGGGCCCAGCTCCCGGCAATAGGTATAGCCCAGTTTTTCGCCGGCGTAGTCTTCAAAGGTGACGCAGAAGCCGTCCTCGTTCTTTTCCAGGACGATGGGCAGTCTGCCGAGCTTATCCCGGGCGGCGATGAGATGACCGTCGTCCTTCAGAATCAGGATAGAAGCCGTGCCCTCGATCAGGTCCTGGGCAAAGCGAATCCCTTCCGCAAAGGAGCTTTTCTGATCGATCAGGGCAGAGATCAGCTCGTTGGAGTTGACCTTTCCCCCGCTCATGGCATCGAAATGGCCGCCGCTGAAGGACAGGTACTGGCTCAGCAACGCCTCCGCGTTGTTGATGATGCCGATGGTGCAGATAGCATAGGTGCCCAGATTGGACCGGATCAGCAGGGGCTGGGGGTCCGTATCGGAAATACATCCGATGGCGCTGGTACCCTTCATCTCGTTCAGAATGCCGTCGAATTTGGTACGGAAGGGAGAATTTTCAATATTGTGGATCTCCCGCTGGAGACCCAGCTGGGAATCATAGGCTGCCATGCCGCCCCGGCGGGTGCCCAGGTGGGAATGGTAGTCCGTGCCGAAGAATACATCCAGGATGCAGTCCCGCTTGGAGACCGCGCCAAAGAAACCGCCCATGGAATTCCTCCTTTTATGCGTTCAGCTCTTGCTGCAGAGCCGCGTCTTTCTCAAGAACCTTCTGTGCGTCCTTTGCCCGCTTCCCGTCCAGCTTTCGGGCCAGCACCTCATCGGAAACCGCCAGGATCTGGGCTGCCAGCAGCGCCGCGTTGGCCCCGCCGTTGATGGCGACAGTAGCTACCGGGATGCCGGTCGGCATCTGCACCGTGGCAAGCAGAGCGTCCATACCATCCAGCACCGGTCCCTTGCAGGGAATACCAATGACGGGCAGAGTCGTGTTGGCCGCAATGGCCCCCGCCAGGTGGGCCGCCATACCGGCGGCGGCAATCAGCGCGCCGAACCCGTTCGCCCGGGCATTCAGGGCAAAATCCCGGGCCTCCGCCGGAGTGCGGTGGGCGGAGAAAATATGGCATTCAAAGGGGATCTCCAGCTCCTTGAGCACATCCATGGATTTGCGCAGAATGGGCAAATCACTGTCACTTCCCATTATAATTCCAACTTTTTTCATTACTTTACCTCCTAAAAAGCGAAAAAGGCCCACTTACCCCCCTGATTCAGGAACGCAAGCAAGCCCAGACGGTCGGCAAAAAATCTTCCCTTACTCCATGTGGTGCTCCACTTTATCCGTCAGTCATAAGGGTTCTTATTGGATGCGTCCATTATAGCATGGTGTTGCCTTTTTCGTCAAGAAAGCAGATACCACAGAATTTCCAAAAAAAGCAAAAAAACCATGTGAATCTTGACAAGTCGATATCTTTTTACTGTTTCAGCCAATTTTCAGAAGCTCCAGCAGTTCTTCCCTGGACATTTCCAGAATTCCTGCCTCCGTGGTGCCGGAAAGGGCATCCATCAGCGCCGCCTTTTTCTCCTGAAGCTCCAGGATGCGTTCCTCAATGGTATCCTTGGCGATCAGCTTGTACACCTGCACATGCGCCTCCTGGCCAATGCGGTGAGCCCGATCCGTAGCCTGCTCCTGGGCCGCCAGATTCCACCAGGGATCATAGTGAATGACAATGTCCGCCGCAGTCAGATTCAATCCCGTACCCCCGGCCTTCAGAGAAATCAGGAACACGGAAGCCTTGCCCTCGTTGAATTCCTTCACAAGTCTTGCCCGCTGCTCCTTGGATGTGGAGCCCCGGAGGGTGAAGTTGGAAATTCCCCGCGCTTCCAGCCTCCCGCGCAGGATGTCCAGCATGGATGTGAACTGGGAGAACAGCAATATCTGATGGCCGTTTTCCGCCATGGTCTCCACCAGCTCCATGCAGGCATCCAGCTTGCTGGTTTCTCCTTCGTAGTTCTGGAAGCACAGCGCCGGGTCACAGCAGATCTGCCGCAATTGGGTCAGGGCGGCCAGTATTTTCAGCTTGCCGTCCTCCTCCCCAATGGAATCCCGCAGTGCCTGAACGGCAGAATAATAGGTCTTCTGCTCCCGCTCAGAAAGCTGGATCCGGCGGATATACTCGCTTTTCGGCGGCAGCTCCTTGAGCACATCCTTTTTCAGCCTCCGCAGAATAAAGGGGCTCACCAACTTGCGCAGCTGCTCCTGGGCCTCCGGATTGCCGCTCTTCACAATGGGCTTTTCCAGTTTGTCCCGGAACGCCGCGTTTGTAAAGAGGTAGCCCGGCATCAGGAAGTCAAAAAGGTTCCACAGTTCGCTCAGCCGGTTCTCAATCGGCGTTCCCGTCAGCACGAATCGCTGGCGGCAGTCAATGCGCTTCACGGCCTTGGACACCTGTGTGGTCTGATTTTTGATATGCTGGCCTTCATCCAGCACACAGCAATAGAATTTTCGCTGGGCATAGTCCTCTATGTCCTGCCGCAGCAGCTCATAGGAGGTGACCCACAGGTCCGCGTTCCCGGCATCCTGCCGAAGCTGCTTTCGCTGGGCCGCCGGTCCCAAAATGATCCGCACTGACAATTGCGGCGCGAACCGCCTTACTTCATCCGCCCAGTTATAGATCAGCGAGGCGGGGCATACCACCAGGCCGGGCATCCCGGTCACGGAATATGGAACACTCGCCAGATAGGCAATGGTCTGGATTGTCTTGCCAAGCCCCATTTCATCAGCCAGGATTCCCCCGAAGCCACAGCTTTCCAGGGTTTTCAGCCAACGGAATCCGGTTTTCTGGTAGGCGCGCATGGCGCGCTCCAAATCCTCCGGCAGGTTATAATCGCTTTCTTCTACGGCCCGGAACTGCCGGATCATCTGCCGAAAGCTTCTGTCCCGGTTCACCGTCACCGCGTCGCTGCCGGAAAGCAGACCGTCCAAATAAAGCGCCCGAAAAGCGGGCATGGTGACGGTATCGCTTTCCAGATTCTTTTTCCCCAGCTGCAGCATCTGCGCCATTTCGGCCAGTTTCTCCACACCGGAACCGTCCAGTGTCAGGAACCTTCCATCCTTCAGCCGGTGGTACTTTTTCCGCTGCAGCAGGCTTTGGTAAAGGGCAGACAGCTCCTCCGGCGGGAAGCCGCCGGTATCCAGCTTCAGCGTCAGCAACCCATCCGATACGGAAATACCAACGCTGGGAGGCGCCGCCTTTACCTGTCTGGACTGCAGCTTGCTGCTGATATACACCTCTCCCACCGCCCGCAGTGCCGGAAGGGATGCCGCCAAAAAGGTATAGGCGGCATCCTCTCCACCGGGCAGGAAAAAAACTGAGTCAATGAGACGGAAGCTGCGGCTGACCAGAGCCTTCGCCCGCTGCTCCGCCGGCAGATCCCGGCGAATACTGCCCCAGTCCTTTTGCGGGGCATCCCAGCGCGTTTCCCGATCCCCATAGCGGAAGCGCAGGTCCAGCGTCAGGGTGTCCTTATCCATATCCAGGTAAAAACAGGGTGTGCATTCTTCCGGGGTATACTTTTCCAGCAGGCCATCGGGATCCTCGACCGCTGCCAGCTCCCGGACTTGAGGCAGGACGCAGGCGCAGAAGGATGGAATGTCATTCAGCGCCAGTCTCAGTGTAAGGGGCGCATGGTTGTGTTCCGTTTTCTGGTTTTCCAGCAGCGGAAACACCTGCTTTCGGAATGCCGGACTGCACAGGCGGATCTTTCCGTCCCCCAGTGCGTACAGCCGGAATGTGTCCCCGAAAAACGCCATTCCCTCCGCGCCTTTTATCAGGACCTGGGCCAAATTCTTCTTTTTTTGCAGACAAATGGTGATCTGAGGGTCCTCTTCCACAAACAGCAGGGGACCCAGATCGCTTTGCACGGTTCTCTGTTCGTACAGGGAAAAGAATCTGGCAAAGGTCTCCCCCCGAAAGCGCACCTGATCCTTGGTCAGCTTGTAGGTATATTCAAATTCATTGCGTTTGTCCCGTCTTGCCGCCCGGATCAGTTCAATCAGCTGCCGTGCGTCTGCGTCAAACTGGCCCGGACTGTGGGTCAGCGTCAGCTGCTTTCCGTAGGTGACTGTGGCGGTTTCATCCATATCCTTCAAAAAATCCGCCACATTTTTCACGACATATGGCCGCTCCCGGCCAACCCGGAAGCTCACCGCCGGATAGTCCGGTTCATTGGAGGATTTCAAAAACGGTGTCAACGAGACCGGAACGTCCGTTGGTTCTTCCGGCTGGCTCTGCCGCAGATAGGTGTTCAGGACCTGACGCATGTTCCGGTCCGTCTGCTGTGTCTCCTGGGCCTCGCCCTTCGCCCAGGCAATGGCCGCGGCCGCCATGTGACGGCATTCTCCGTTATAATGGGAAGTCGCGCAGGTACACCTTCCGTAATAGTCGCCATACGCATTTTCCGCAATACGCACATGGTACACCTGGTTGCCCCAGTATTCGCACTCCATCTGCGGCATTCCCCGAACCTCATGAACAGCAAGGCCGTGGATTTTCCCATCCAGATAGTCCCGCATTCCATTCTCATAGTTCGTTGTGCTCAGTCGCTCTCTGAGCATATCCAGTGTAAGGCCCATGCTCTCCCCGCTTTCATTTTTTGTCAGTATATCACAGTTTGTTTGGAAAGGAAAGAGGGCACGCCGCGAAAGAACGCGGCATGCCCCGGCTATGCAAAATTGTCACTTTGTCCTGTATCAGCCCGCACTCAGCAGCTTCTTGTCCAGGCCTCTTTTTGTAATGGCAAAATACAGCAGGCTCCCCAGCACCAGCACCACAGCCAGTTCACCCAGAGCCACATACAGGGCATTGATGCCGAAGCCGCCGCCGATATAGACCGTCAGCTCCCAGCCCACAAGGACAGCATTGGTCAGGGCGGGCATCAGCAGGCCCGGCAGGGGCAGCTTGCCAACCTTCACATTCCGGGTCAGCCACATGGCGATCGCCGCCAGCAGGGTCGCCAGAGTGCCCACCACGAAGTCCAGGGGCAGTGTCGCGGAATAGGTCAGGTTGAACAGAAGGCACCCCAGACTCAGGCCGGGGATGGCGGCAGGGGTAAAGAAGGCCAGCACAGTCATGGCTTCGCTGATGCGCATCTGGATGGCCCAGGTGGCGGAACCGGGCAGCAGGAAATTCTGCATATGGGTCAGTACGGCGTACAGCGCCGCAATGACGGCGGCCTGGGCGAGATAACGGGTCTTGTTCATGTTTTTTCTCCTTTGGAAACAAAAATGGGCGGACAATTCCACCCACGCAAAAACAAAATGGGCGCTTTTCAGCGTCCATCCAAGAAAAACGGGCGCAAAATGCACCCATCAAAGTCCTAGTTTTGTTTACCGACAGGATGGTTACGAACTGTCCTATAGAATTGTGGAAGGATAGTACCATATTTTCGGTTATTTGTCAAGAGGCGGCACGGAATAAACGTACATCGTCCGCAAATTACCGCTTGCGTAAATACTGACGAAATTATGTTTATCCCCTTCCCTTTTTGCTGCGGATACTGTATAATCAAGTCAGTGAGATCCAGCAAAATTCAGATCGAATGTAAAATGAGGAGGAAGTTCCATGTCTTCACCCAGTCTTATTCTCTCCCGGGACCAGAAGCAGGTTCTGGATGCCGGATTCTTCGCGGCGTTCGAAAAGACCCCGGAGCGGTATTTCTCCGCCCCCGGGCGCACGGAAATCGGCGGAAATCATACGGATCATCAGCGTGGCCGTGTACTGGCCGCTGCCGTGAATCTGGATACCCGTGCCGCTGTCCGGGTCAACGGCACCGACACTGTGCGCATTCTCTCCAAGGGCTATCCCCTATGCACCGTATCCCTGAACACGCTGGTGCCCCAGGAGAACGAGATCAACACTACGCCCGCCCTGGTGCGGGGTGTATGCGCCCGGTTTGCGGAGCTTGGCTGCAAAGTCGAGGGGTTTGATGCCTACTGCGAGTCCACAGTGCTGCCGGGGTCCGGTCTCAGCTCCTCCGCCGCCTTTGAGGTTCTCATCGGTACCATCGTCAACCACCTGTTCTTTGGTGGCCGGGTCAGCCAGCCGGAGATTGCCCAGATCGGGCAGTACGCCGAGAACGTCTTCTTCGGCAAGCCCTGCGGCCTGATGGATCAGACCGCCTCCGCCGTGGGCAATCTGGTGACCATTGACTTCTTCGACAAGGATCACCCCGTCATCGAGCCTGTTGACTTTGATTTCTCTGCCTGCGGCCATGCCCTGTGCATTATTGACAGCCAGGCCAGCCATGCCGACCTGACCGATGAATACGCCGCCATTCCCGGCGAATTGAAGCAGATCTGCGCCTATTTCGGCAAAGAGGTGCTGACCCAGATTTCCGAGGCCGACTTCTTCGCCGCCATCCCCGCCCTGCGGAAAATCTGCCCCGACCGGGCTGTGCTGCGGGCCATCCATTTCTATCAGGAGAATGCCCGTGTGCCTCAGCAGGTGGAAGCTCTGCGCCGGGGTGACTTTGCAGCGTTCCTGGAGCTGGTCAAGCAGAGCGGCTATTCCTCCTATATGTACCTGCAGAACGTGATTCCCGCGGGCTATGTGGAGCATCAGGATGTGGCTGTCTCTCTGGCCCTGTGCGAACACTATCTCCGGGGCAAGGGCGCTTACCGTGTCCATGGCGGCGGCTTTGCCGGAACCGTCCAGGCATTCGTGCCCTTCGAGCTGCTGGATTCCTTCCGGGCTGGCATTGACGCCGTTCTGGGTCAGGGTGCCTGCCATGTACTGTCCATCCGTCCCCAGGGCGGCGTGGAAATGGAAGTGGAGGCGTAAATCGTGCAGATTGAAACCTACATTGATTCTCTGGTATCCTATGCCATGAACCACGGTCTTGCGGAGCCGGTGGATCACCAGGTACTGACCAACCGCATTCTGGACATCCTGCACAAGGAGGACTACACCCCCTCTCAGGAGCCCCAGAGCGAAGATCTGGAGGAAATTCTCAAGGGTCTGCTGGACTATGCCTGTGAAAACAGGCTGTGCGAGGATAACATCACCGCCCGGGACATTTTTGATACCCGTCTTATGGGTGCGCTGACTCCTATGCCCCGGGAAGTCATCCGCGCCTTCCGGGAGAAGTACGCCGTCTCCCCCAAGGAGGCCACGGACTGGTACTACCGCTTCAGCTGCGACACGGACTACATCCGCCGCTACCGCATTGCCAAGGACATGCGCTGGAAGTATGAAAGCGAGTACGGCGAGATGGACATCACCATCAACCTGTCCAAACCAGAAAAGGATCCCAAAGCCATTGCCGCCGCCAAGAACGCGCCCCAGTCCGGCTATCCCAAGTGCCAGCTGTGCCGGGAGAATGAGGGCTACGCGGGCCGGATGAACCACCCCGCCCGTGCCAACCACCGCATTATCCCCATCACCATTGCCGGGGCGGACTGGTATCTGCAATACTCCCCTTACGTCTACTATAACGAGCACTGCATTGTCTTTAACGGCCGGCATGTGCCCATGAAGATCGACCGTTCCGCCTTTGAAAAGCTGCTGGACTTTGTAACGGTGTTTCCCCACTACTTTGTGGGCTCCAACGCCGACCTGCCCATCGTAGGCGGCTCCATACTGAGCCACGAGCACTTCCAGGGCGGACACTACACCTTCGCCATGGAAACCGCCCCTGTGGAAACGCCCGTTTCCTTCCGTGGCTATGAGGATATCCAGGCGGGCCTTGTGAAATGGCCCATGAGCGTCATCCGGTTGGACGGTGAGGATCCCAAGCGACTGGCGGAACTGGCGGAGAAGATCCTGAACGTATGGCGGGGCTATTCCGATGAAAGCCAGGCCATTACTGCCTTCTCTGACGGCGAACCCCACAACACCATTACGCCCATCGCCCGCCGAAGAGGCAATCTCTACGAGCTGGATCTGGTGCTGCGGTGCAATATCACGACTCCGGAGCACCCCCTTGGTGTGTTCCACCCCCATGCGGACAAGCACCATATCAAGAAGGAGAATATCGGCCTGATTGAAGTCATGGGTCTTGCCGTACTGCCCAGCCGCCTGAAGGGTGAACTGAGCGATCTGGCGGAGAAAATCGTGACCGGGGCAGATCTGCGGACAGACGCGGTTCAGGCCAAGCACGCCGACTGGGTGGACGAACTGAAAACACGGTACACCTTTACCGCCGAAAATGCTCTGGATATTCTCCTGCGGGAAACCGGCAGGGTCTTCTCTCAGGTTCTGGAGGACGCCGGTGTGTACAAGCGCACAGAGAGCGGCAAGGCAGCTTTTTTGAAGTTCGTTGAGGCAGTAAACCGCTGAGTAACTTTTTCTAAACGGGGTCGGCATATCGCCTGACCCCGTTTTTGACAATGTAATTCCATGGAACTCAATTTTGGGTTACTGCTGTGGATTTTTCCATGCAGGCATGCAGCCCGCAAAGGACACATCCCGGTTTTTTCATTCTTCAAAAATCCGGATATACACTGCTTTCAGGGAAACGCTTAACCATCGGTACTCTATCGTCCGGTACTCTATCGTCCGGTACTCTATCGTCATCGCGGACATTATGAGAAAATAGGCCACGCTTAGAAACACCGCAATTCCAGTTTTTCAAGGAAATGCAAGTGGGGTGTTGACAGTGAAAGGAAATGCAAATCGGAAATTGTAAAGATTAAGCGCATAATTATCAACTGTACTTGGTAGAACCCCCGGCTACATTTTTGCTATAATAGCCTCATCAACGGAAGGAAGTCAATGCAATGAATTTGGGTAACAGTTTATCTCACACGGAGCATATTTATAAGAACGTTCGCATCAAGTTGGTCTGTAAAAATGATGCCGAGTTTTTGAATGTGCTGATGAATTGTACTGCTGTCTTGCAGATATTAAATGAGGTTCCAACAGAACTACAAGATTGGATAGATGCGATCAACGAATGGTCTCACGATGATGATGAAGAGGATTATATCGTCTTTGATGAAAACACCCCAATAGGTTGGCTTGGAGTAAATGGCCTCCTTAACGAGAATAAAAAGGCGTACTTAAAAATGGCGGTATTTCTTCCGGATTATCAGGGACAAGGATTTGGTTCCTTTGCAATCCAAGAGGTAATGTGCCGCTTAAAGCAAAGAGGAATTAAACAGATTATCCTGTATACGGATAAGGACAATTATAGAGCACAAGCATGTTACAAAAAGTGCGGATTCCGAATTGTTGAATCGCTGGTAGAAACGATGTCTAATGGAAAGGATGTTCCAAGATTCAAAATGGAAACTCATTGGGAGTAATTGTATTACCTTATAATAATCTGATAATATTTACAGCCATATTTCTCCTGAAAAGTACAGAAAATATGAGATTTCTCAAATAATTTCCAGACCTTTTACCGGCCCCAGTGTCTTTGGCTGATCCACACTCAGCCCTTCCATGAGCCAACGGTATTGCTGAGGTGTCAGGGCTTTGGCTTCTGTTTCAGACCGTGGCCATTGGAAAGAACCGGACTCAAGCCGCTTGTGACGCAGCACAAATCCGTTTCCTTCCCAGTACAGCGCCTTGATCCGGTCCCGCGTCTGCCACAGGAAAGAAACAGGGTATTGGTAAAGGGGTCCAGTTCAAACTGTTGCTGTACAATAGATGCCAGCCCGTCAATTCCTCTGCGTAAATCGGTAAAACCAGCGGCTAAAAACACCCTGTCAGCTCCGTTAAAATCGTTCAGCATGATTTCAGCAACCGCGGCACCATACCGACGGTTTCCTCATCTGCTCCGCTGTGAATATCTACGGACAGTAACTGCTGCTCTATTGTTTCATATTAGAGAGCACCTTTCAAGCCGGGGCTAGATTTGACGGTTACACTCAAAACGGTGAACTGCCCCGTTTCAAATCATGCTCAAAAGTTAGAAAAATCCCGGTATTCAAAGCGAATACCGGGTATTTCTCTGGCTCCCCCTGTTGGACTCGAACCAACGACACACGGATTAACAGTCCGTTGCTCTACCGACTGAGCTAAGGGG
>Ga0129316_1000463_pt1 | contig 22829 bp, 21 predicted proteins | sample Cm1ome_2_FD_94429 | JGI IMG/M metagenome (GOLD analysis project Ga0129316, IMG submission 94429) | Eastern black-and-white colobus group fecal microbial communities from Wisconsin, USA - Cm1022B metagenome | ecosystem: Host-associated > Mammals > Digestive system > Large intestine > Fecal...
ACAGATAGGCAGGCCGGTTTCTTCGCGGGCAGCCTTTAGATAGTCAAGGCCAAGCTCCTTTAACCCTTGGAAAGAATACGGCGAAGTACGGGGTTTAAAAGCGCCGCCGCGCAGCAAACTTGCGCCGCCGAGCTTGACGGATCTGGCAACTTCCGTAACCTGCTCCATGCTTTCAACCGAACAGGGACCGGCAATAACCTGTAACTTTTTGCCGCCGATGGGTACTCCCGCTACATTTACTATACTGTCATAGGGATGGAAAGCACGATTGGCACGTTTAAAAGGCTCCTGTACACGCATAACCTTGTCAACGGCTTCATCAATACGCAGCATATTCATATCCAAAGCGCTGGTATCACCGATAATACCAAAAATGGTCATGTTCACACCATTGATTTCGTTAATTTGGAAACCCTGACGCTCCAAATTGGCTCTCATTTTTGCTTTACTTTGCTCGGGTGCACCTGGTTTGAATACAATTACCATGAAAAATCTCTCCTTTTTCCTACGTTTGCGCAGGTCCGCTTATAATATTTGTCAAATTTTATCATTAAAAAAACAGGCTCCGTAAAAGAGCCTGCTTAAAAAGCATCTTGAAGATGTCATATACAAATACTATTTATAGGCTTCTATTACGTTTGCTGCTATATGCTTTTTTCCATGCCAAAAAACCGGTGCTAAAGTAGTAGCTAAAGACCGGAGCATAATAAAAGCCATATTCAGTTACAGCGTTCAGCTTAACAGAATCCATTAAATTCACCTGCAAAATAATTTTATCGTCTATGTCAACGATTGGAAACATTTTACAGCTAGCGTTACACAGCGTCAAGAAAAAATATGCATGTTACTGACTTTTTTTATTTTTGCAAAAAAAGTGTAACGTGGATTACAGAATTTTGATTTTTGTGTTTGTGAGGAATTTTTACTTTTGACGTTCACGCGAACGTCAGCGCGTTTTTAAATATTCTTCTTTGTAGCCAAAGAAGAATCAAGAAATCTCGCGCTTTTCAAAGCGCGGCAAAGAATAGAGCTTCAACCCTTAACAGGCATCGCCTTTATCCGGTCGCAACCAGGCAATGGCTCCCACAAGGCTAGTGGTTCTAGGTCATTGCGGCTCGCAATGCAGGGCTTTGGCGGTCTACCGCAAAGAGAGTTGTACGCCAGCGTGCTTTTTGTACTTGCCTGCACCTAAAATACTCACCGTTGCGTAGATTTTAGTAGCAAAAGTAAGCAAGAAGTTTAGCTATCGTTTATTCAGCGTGCTACCGCAGTCATTGGTGATGTGGTTGTTTGTTTTGCGAATGAACGTTATCACTATGAAGCCAGTTGGACTTACTGCCTGCAAGTAAGGGTTCTTTTGGATACTTTTACCCTAAAGGGCACGCGTCTTGACCACAAGAAAAGTATCATAACAAACGCTGCGCGTGCGCTTGCACGCCTGCAATCAAAGACTCTTTTTGCATACTTTTTACCCTAAAGGGCACGCGTCTTGACCTAAGAAAAAGTATAATACTAGCATTGAACGAGCGCTAATATATCGCCGCTATAATTTCACAACACATATAAGTGGTCGTTCCTGTCGCGAAACGCGACAGGAATACGTCTTTTATAATTCCTCCTGCCAAGCCGCCAGCAGACTGCTGAACTCCTCCCACTGCGCCGCCAGCTGCTCCATAGCCGCGTCGGCCTTAGCCTGCTCCCAACCTCGCAGCAGCGCTATTTCATAACGCAGCTCCGGTATTTCCTGATGATTGGCAGCTAAATTTTCCATATAACGTTCGTTAACATAATCATCATGCAAAATTCCCAGCATATCCTGCAAATATTTTAAACTGCGCAAAAGTCTCGGCGATGCACTAAGTTCCGGCACGCTCTGCAAGGCATAGCGAAAACGCTTCAGCTTAATGCGTATTTTATGAAGCTGCTCCCTATCGCTGATATCAGAATATTTTTGCGGCAGCAGCTGAATTTTTTCTGCCCAACCGCCCAAACGTTTGCGGAAAAATCCTGTTAAATCCCAGCGCTGTTCCTTGCTTTGAGCAGCCTGAACCTGTAGAAACAGCAACAGCTGCGCCAATTCCAAAGTCAGTAAATTAAGTTTTAAGCCCTGCAAGCTTTTTTGCAGTTCCTGTTTACGCAGCTGCTCCAGCAAACGCTGCAAATTCGACACGGTCTGCATCCTTTCATTACCGGACGGCAGATTTTCCTGCCGCTTAGCTGCCGTTTCTGTATTTTCCTCGTCGTTGCCGCTCTGACGCATACGCAGACGCGAGCAAGTCAAAAGCATTACGTCAAACTCGCGCACGCCAGCCATAGCGGTAGCTTTTGCTTTTATTTTTTGCTGCCACTCTAAAGCTTCCGTCTCCGGCAGTAAAGGCTTTACTAAAGCCAAAAACGAGCGCAAACGCCGCAGCTTCACGCGCAGCTGACGCCACAAGGGACGCTGACTGCCGCTCGTAACCAACACTTGCTCCCACAGCTTGTTGATGCCGTAAAGCTGCCAAGGAATATGGCAGGAAAGAGACGTCGCCGCATTTTCTGCATCATAATCATTTAGCTTGTCCAAACAGTAGCAGCCCCGCTGCAAATCTATGCGACGTAATAAATCAGGCTCGTCCAGCACAAAACGCTGCTTGCCGGACAGCAATTTAGCGAGTATCCGTTGCATTGCCGTTACCGCTTCACCACTGCGTCCGTCAAACTCTAAAACAATATCCGCCACCTGCACCGGCTTATCGCTCACCAATAAAACGCCCCAAGCGCAGACCACGCTGTAATCTGTGCCGTTTATTTTAGGCGTAAAGCGCGCCATGCGGCATTTATACATATCGTTATCGCCAAAATATTTTTCTTTTACCTTATATTTTACCGTACACGGCGGCAGCAGCTTTTTTACCAGCCCCAAAAGCTGCGCTTGATGCTTAATATCTACGCCGTGCAGACAAATTTTTTGCTTCATTATTTTACCTGCGCAGGCAAGGGCTTGCCTGTCAATCCTGCTAAAATATTTTCTACCGTAAGCATAGCCATGGCGTCGCGGGTTTCCACAGTAGCGCTGGCCATGTGAGGCGTTACGGTAACATTAGGCAGCGTCAGCAGCTTGTGCTCGCCGGGCAGCGGTTCCGGGTCGGTAACATCCATTGCCGCATAAGCCAAATGACCGCCGGTCAAAGCTTCGTATAAAGCGTCCGTATCTACTACGCCGCCGCGGCTGATATTCACCAGACGCGCGCCCTTTTTCATTTTGCTCAAGGTTTCTGCATTGATTAAATGCTTGGTGGACGGATTCAGCGTTACCGCCAGCAAAACTATGTCGGACTGCGCCAAAAGCTCTTCCTGGCTAAGATATTTTACGTTTAACGCTGCGTCGTCGTTACGCTGACGGCGGTTGTGATATACAACCTGCATTTTACTGGCCTGAGCGCGTTTTGCAATGGCGCTGCCAATATCGCCCATGCCGATAATACCCAAAATCTTGCCTGCCAAATCGGAAGTCAAGCCAAAGGGCTTACGCTGTCCCCAAAGTCCTTGCCTCACATGCTCGTGAGCTTTGACAAGGCGGCGGGCGCTGTCGATTATCAAGCCGTAAGCCAAATCTGCCACGGCGTCCACCAAAACGCCGGGAGTATTACCCACTGCTACGCCATGCGCGGTGCATGCTGCCACATCAATATTATCGTAGCCAACGGAAGCTTGGGCGATAACCTTTAATCGGGGAGCCTTGCGCAAAAGCTCCTCATCAATCCGCATATTGCCCGTAGAAAAAAGCGCGTCAGCCTGTGCCAGCTTCGCCTCAAATTCTTCCTTGGGCATGCGTCCGCCCTGCTGCCAGCCAACTAAATTTACTGTATCAGATAATTTATTGTAAGCGCAGGGGCGCATTTTTCCCGTAGCTAAAACAGTAAAATTCTGCATATTCTCCATTTATTTTTCAACTCGTTTCTTAATTTATTTTTTCGGCAAAATTTCCAGCCAGTAATTATCCGGGTCGCTGATAAAATAAATACCCATAGCCGGATTTTCGTAGCAAATGCAGCCCATTTCCTTGTGTTTGGCGTGAGCTGCCGCATAATCCTCTACCACAAACGCTAAATGAAATTCATTTTCGCCCAAATTATACGGCTCCTTGCGATCGCGCAGCCAGGTCAACTCCAGCTGATGCGGCGTTTTGCCGTCGGTTAAATATACCAAAATAAAGCTGCCATCCTCGGCCACCTTGCGGCGCGCTTCCTTTAAGCCCAAAGCCTGCTCATAAAATTTTAAGCTTTTATCAAGATCCAGTACGTTGAAATTATTGTGTGCAAAAGTAAATTCCATTTTCTCACCTCATTATAAATATTAAAATTTAAAAATAAACCTGTTTTAACAGCAGCACTGCCAAGGTTATGGCAGCAGCCACCTTGCCCAAAAGCGCAAAAAAACGTGTTTTAGCGGCAACCAGCGCCAAATGCGCTGCATCCTTGCGAATGCCCGTGCGCGCCAACTCATAAAAAAAGGCCGTTATACCTGCGCCAGCCATACCGCCGATAATAGAGCCTAAAATCGGTAAAAACGCTGTACCCAAAAGCGTTCCTACAAAACCGCCAAGAGCAATTAGCAGAACTGCCAGCCACGAAACCTTTTCTTTTTTTATTCCAAAAAGCGCAACGCAAAATTCCCACGCTTCGCCTAAAAGATAAGTTAAAATCATCACAGACAGCAGTCGGCCGCTAAAATATCTGGCTTCGTCAAAAAAAGCTAGACCAATGCCGGTAAGCAGCATAATGCTGTTGCCGGGCAAATCAAAAATAGTTAAAAAAGGACAAATAACAGCTACGATTACGGCTAAAATTTTTTCTGCAAGAAATTCCATCCTTATCCTCCATAATTTATTAGACCTGTTATACTCAAAATTATATGCTCCGTTAAGCTATGCGTCCGCCTACGGCTTCGCAAGCTTTAGGTATTCACATTATACCATATTTGAATATACACTAAGGCAAGATTATTCCACAAAAATTCGAAATAATTGTAAAATCGTTGTTTATTGTCAAGGAAAATGCTACAATGAATAAAGAATATATGCCAATATATTTTAGGAAAGGAAATAACGATGAATGATATTTTAACAATTTTGCAGCCTTGGTACCCGTCCATCGGCGCTTTCTGCTTTTTTACCTTTATCCGCTATTTTTACAAGCATTTTTTACTGCGCTTTCTGCACCGCTTAACCAACGTTATCTCTTTTAAGCATGGCGAAGAACTTATCGAAGCTTTTGCTCATCCAATAAATTTACTGCTTTATGTTGCGGCATTTTATTCCGCTATCAATATTGCCCCTATCAACACCAGCGGCTGGGTAGCCTTTTTAGACCGTATTCTGCGCAGCACCATCGTCCTTTGCTTCTTTTGGGGCTGCTACAATGTCAGCGATACTACGCATGGCATTATGCTGGACATTTTAGAAAAAACCGGTATCAAATCAGAAGAATCGCTGTCCAATATTTTTGCTACAATTCTGCGCTTAATTATCGTGCTACTCTGCTTTGTAACTATTGCACGAGAATGGAATTATGATATCAGCGGCTTTCTTGCATCTTTAAGTATCGGCTCCGTAGCCGTAGCCTTTGCCGCAAAGGATGCGTTAGCCAATGTGTTCGGCAGTCTGATTATTATTTTAGATAAGCCCTTTAAAGCCGGCGACTGGGTGCTGGCGAATAATATCGAAGGTATTGTAGAAAGCATTTCCTTCCGCAGCACTTGTATCCGTACCTTCAACCAAGAGCTGGTATACGTTCCCAACTCGCTGCTCAGCAATACGCCCATCACTAATTTTACCTTGCGCGAAAAAAGACGGATCGATTTTACCTTAGGACTTACCTACGACAGCACGGCAGCACAAATGGAAGCGTTTATTGCCAAGCTGCAAAACTATCTTACTAACAATCCGCACATTTATGAAGATAATGTGCGCGTACATTTTGTAACCTATAACGACAGCAGCTTAGACGTGCGCGTTACCTGCTATGCCCGCGCCGCTCATCAGCACGAATATCTGGATATTTTGCAGGAAATAAATCTGCAAATTATGTCCTTGCTGGAAGAAGCAGGTGTAAGCTGTGCTTTCCCCAGTCAAAGTATTTATTTTGAAACTCCTTTGACTAATGTCCGGCAAGCTGACAAAAATAAAAACGCAGCAAAAGATGAACAGTAAGCTTTATTTTGCACAACTCGAAAGGAGGCGTCTCCCATGGCTGATGTAAAAGCCACAGCCGCCAATAATTTTCAGGCTGTAATTATCGGCGGCGGCCCTGCCGGTGTTTCGGCAGCGCTGTATTTGGCTCGCGCCAACATTAAAACCGCTATTATTGAAAATGGTCCCGGCGCTTTGGCTAAAGCGCATAAAATTGAAAATTATTACGGCATCACCGCCAGCGGTCTTAAGCTTTACGCCGAAGGTTTAGAGCAGGCGTACAGTCTTGGCGTTACTATTATACAAGACGAGGTGCTGGCCGTAGAATATTTTGACAGCTTTATGCTGACGCTCAAAAACCAAGCGGCTCCCCTGCCTGCGCCCGTGTTAATTTTGGCTACCGGTACTAAAAATATAACGCTCAAGGTACCCGGATTAGCAGAACTGACAGGCAAAGGCGTCAGCTACTGCGCTGTCTGCGACGGCTTTTTCTTCCGTCAAAAAAATGTCGCCGTTTTAGGCAGCGGTGCCTACGCGCTGCACGAAGCCGAATATCTTAAACATATTGCCGCGTCCGTCACCGTGCTGACCAACGGCAGCGACGAAGCCTTGGTCAAAGCAGCCGGTTTTGCTGTAATTTCCACGCCGCTGGTAAATGTAAGCGGTGAAAATAAATTGGATGTCGTTCATTTTGCCGATGGTTCACAGCTTGCAGCCGACGGTCTGTTTATCGCCCTTGGCACTGCGGACAGCACCGATATTGCCCGCAAATTAGGCGCGCAAATCAACGGCCGTTTTATCAGCGTCGACGCTGATGGCGCTACTAATATTCCCGGACTTTTTGCGGCAGGCGACTGTACCGGCGGTCTTATGCAGGTTGCCAAAGCCGTTTACGACGGCGCCAAGGCAGGCTTGGCAGCGATAAAATTTATCCGCGCCAAATAAAGCGATTGAAAATTTAATCTGCGTCTGCCAAAATAACGCAACAAAAATTTTAGCAATATAAAAACAAATAACAAAGGAGTGTATCAATATGGCATTAGAATTTACCACTAACAATTTTTCCCAAGAAGTTTTAGAAGCAAAAGGCACTGTTTTAGTAGACTTTTGGGCAAGCTGGTGCGGTCCCTGCCGTATGCAGGCGCCTATTTTAGAAGCTTTCGCTAAAGAGCATCCTGAAATTAAAGTAGGCAAGGTAAATGTGGACGAAAACCATGAGCTGGCAGAAAAATTTGCCATCATGTCCATTCCCAGCCTGCTGGCTTTCAAAGACGGCAAATTGGTTAAAACCGCAGTCGGCCTGCACGACAAGGGCGGCTTAGCAGAATTAGTAAAATAAGCAAAAAAGTAAAAACCGTACTGCCTAATTTTACAGACAGTACGGTTTTTTTCATGTAATTTTTAATTATTTGCCGGCTGCATTAGCGGAAGCTTCTTCCTGCGGTTTAGGCAGCAGTATTTGGAAATCTTTCAATAAAGGCTTTTCGCCGTTAAGCACAAAAACATAAACAAAGCGGGCAGCGGGAATTTTTTCACCAACAATTTGATAAACTAAAACATCCGCGTCATCCAATTTTTCAATTACGCGCAGACGATTAGTAGTCAGCTTGCCAAAGCTTTTGGCAACCTGCTCGTGCATATTATTATAAGCATTCTCGGTCCAATCCTTTTGCATATCGGCGCTCATCATGGAGCTGACTGCTTTGTAGTTATTGCCCTCCATAAACTTAGCCACAATCGCTTCTTCTGCATCCAGCACTTTGCCGCTGGCCGCGCTGCATACAGCGCTGACTGCCAAGGTCATAACCATAACCAGAAGCATTAACATTTTTTTCATATAACATATCCTCCTTTAAAGCTTTAATTTTTGCAATAGAAAATTGTATCCAAAACTGCTTACTATTATAAGCCTTTCCCGGCTTCTGCGCAAGTGAAGTTTTGCTGACAAATCTTCTAAAAATTTTTCCATCTTAATTGACTTAGAGCGTACTTCACATGTTATAATGAAAATAAAGCTTAAAGCTAAGCAAGTAAATGTATTATTGCTAGGAGGAAATTCGTTATGCATATGGCAGACGCTTTAATAAATCCCACAGTGGCAGCAGTTATGTATGCTGCCAGCGCCGCAGCGGCGGCTTATTCTATAAAAAAGGTGCGCGAAGAAAACAATCCCCGCAAAATTCCTCTTATGGGCGTGATGGGAGCTTTTGTTTTTGCTGCACAAATGCTCAACTTTACTATTCCCGGTACCGGCTCCAGCGGCCATCTCTGCGGCGGCCTGCTTTTGGCGGCGCTTTTAGGTCCTTACGCCGCATTTTTAACGATGATTGGTATTTTGACAATTCAATGCCTTTTATTTGCCGACGGCGGTCTGCTGGCTTTGGGCGCCAATATCTGGAACATGGCCTTTTACGGCTGCTTTGTAGGCGGGCTTTTAATTTGGCAGCCGCTTATCCAACGCAGGCTTAGCAAAGCAAGAATAATTTCAGCTTCTGTTGTAGGCTCTGTTATAACCTTGCAAATGGGCGCCTTCAGCGTAGTTTTAGAAACTGCGGCTTCCGGAATTTCCGAGCTGCCTTTCAATATTTTCGCCTTCACTATGCAGGGTATTCATTTAGCTATAGGCGCAGTAGAAGGCTTAATTATCGCCGCCGTACTGCTTTTTGTTTACCAGGCGCGCCCCGAACTGCTTGCAGGCGCAAAAGCAGCTGCAAACGGTAGCTTAACCTTTGAAAAAGCCTTAGCTTTTTTAGGCTCTGCCGCAGTCTTGGCAGCAGGCGTTTTATCCTTAGCCGCTTCCGAAAACCCCGACGGTCTGGAGTGGTCCTTAGAAAAAGTTGCCGGCTCTGCGGAATTAGAAAAGAGCGGTGCGCTGCACGCTTTGGCAGCCCAAATTCAAGAACTCACTTCTCTTTTACCCGATTACAATTTTCAAGGCTCGGAATCTGCCTGGGGCACTGTTTTCTCCGGCTTAGCAGGCAGCGCTTTGGTATTGCTTGTATGCGTGGCCTGCTGCTACGCTTTCCATTTTTTCAAACATAAAACGGCATGAATAAAATAAGCGGCGCTCTTACAGAAATCAATAAACTTAATAGTACGGCGCAGGGCTCCAGCGTCATGCACCGTTTACACCCGCTGGCCAAGCTGCTGCTGACAATTTTTTATATTGCTATGCTCATGTCCTTTGGCAAGTACCAAATTTTTGGTCTTGTCAGCATGAGCATTTACCTTTTTATCGGCTTTCACCTCAGCCGCCTGTCCCTAAAAGAAGGCTTGTGGCGACTGCGTTTGATTTTGCCTCTCGTAAGTATGGTAGGGCTGGCGAATCCCTTTTTTGACAGTCACCAATTTGTTTTTGGCAGCCAGACGCTTAACGCAGGCTGGATTTCTTTTATTACGCTTATGCTTAAAGGAATTTTTGCTGTGCTGGCATCCTATCTGCTTATTGCGACTACTTCTATTGAACAAATTTGCTACGCCATGCGCCTAGCGCATCTGCCGAAAATTCTTGTAACGCAGTTTTTGCTTACCTACCGTTATTTGACTTTACTTTTAGAGCAAGCCGATACTATTTCGCAGGCTTACGCTTTACGCGCACCCAAGCAAACGGGCATTCACTTCAAGGTATGGGGCACACTGGCAGGACAGCTTTTGCTGCGCAGTATAGACAGAGCCAATGCCCTTTACGACAGTATGCTGCTACGCGGCTATCAAGGCGAATATTATTACGGCGGCCCTTTGGCTGCCTGGAATAAAAAAGATTGGCGCTATCTTGTGAGCATCGTCTTTCTGCTGCTCTTGCTGCGGTTACTGCCTTGGAGCTTGCTCTATACTAAGATTTTAGGAGGAAAATTTTTATGAGCCATATTCATATAGATATCCAAAATCTTTCCTTTGCTTACGAAGAACAGCAGCCAATTTTACAAAATATTACGCTGCACGCTTCGGAACACGAAGCCATTGGCATTATCGGCGCTAACGGCGTAGGCAAATCAACCTTGCTCAAGCTTTTGGTTGGCTTGTACCTAAATTTCAGCGGTCACATCCGCATCGAAGAAATTCCTGTAGAAGCAAAAACTCTGCCGCTGATTCGCGAAAAGATTGGCTATGTCTTTCAGGATTCCGACAGCCAGCTTTTTATGACGACCGCTTACGAAGATATTGCCTTTGCCCCCAGAAATTACGGTCTGCCGGAAGCAGAAGTCGAAAGGCGCGTAACGCAGGCGTTAAAGCTGGTTGGGATTCAACATCTGCGCGATAAGCAAATTTTTAAAATGTCCGGCGGTGAAAAAAAGCTCGTTTCTTTGGCAACAATTTTATCCTTAACCCCTGATATTATTCTTTTAGACGAGCCATCAGTTGCTCTCGACCCGCGCAACCGCCGCCAGCTTATCAAGCTGCTCAATTCCTTTGAGCATTTAAAAATTATCGCCACTCACGATTTAGATTTAGTGCTGGACACCTGCCAGCGCACCATTATTCTTGCCAACGGACGCATTGTCGCCGACGGCCCCACACAGGAATTACTCACCAATCGCAAGCTATTGGAGGATAACGGTTTAGAACTGCCCTTATCCTTGAGCAGAAAATAAAAACTAAAGCCGTACTACCTAGCTTTATCCTAGATAGTACGGCTTTTTTAGTGCGGAAAATTATTTTGCTTATTTCAAACCGTTGACAATGCGTTCCATGGCTTCAATGGTATTTTCACGACTGCCAAAAGCAGTCAGGCGGAAATAGCCTTCGCCCTTAGAGCCAAAGCCTGCGCCGGGAGTGCCGACAATCTGCAGTTTTTCCAGCAGGAAGTCAAAGAATTCCCAAGAGGTCATACCGTTGGGGCATTGCAGCCAAATATACGGAGAATGTACGCCGCCATAATATTTTACGCCGATTTTATCAAAGCCGGCCATCATAATGCGGGCGTTTTCTTGATAATAAGCAATGTTTTCGCGGCATTCCTTAACGCCTACGGGACTGTAAGCAGTCTCGGCTCCGCGTTGCACAATGTAGGGCACGCCGTTGAATTTAGTGGTTTGACGGCGCAGCCACATTTTGTTGAGCTCCAATTCTCTGCCATCCTGAGTTTTGCGCACCAAAGCCTTGGGCACAACGGTGTAACCGCAGCGAGTACCGGTGAAGCCGCAGGTTTTGGACATGGAGCACAGCTCAATAGCGCATTTTTTTGCATCCTCGATAACAAAAATGCTGCGCGGAATAGCAGGGTCGGCAACAAATGCTTCATAAGCCGCATCATACAAAATAACCGCGTCATTTTTCAGAGCATAAGCAACCCATTTTTCCAGCTGCTCTTTGGTATATGCAGCACCGGTAGGATTATTTGGAGAGCATAGATAAATTACGTCAGCCTTAACATTTTCGTCAGGCATGGGCAGGAAATCGTTTTCCGGGCCGCCTTCCATGAAAATAATTTTGCGGCCGCACATAATATTGGTATCCAAATACACTGGATAAACCGGGTCTGGAACAAGAATAGTATTGGCATTGCTAAAAATATCAGTAATATTGCCGCAGTCGCTCTTAGCGCCGTCGCTAATAAAAATTTCGTCGCTATCCAATTTTACGCCGAAAGCAGCATAATATTTTACCAAAGCTTCGTGCAGAAAATCATAACCCTGCTCCGGACCATAGCCGCGGAAGGTTTCCTGTACGCCCATTTCGGCTACGGCTTTAGTCATAGCTTCTACTACGCTGGGCGCCAAGGGACGGGTTACGTCGCCAATGCCTAAACGGATAATTTTTTTGTCAGGATGCGCCGCAGCATAAGCGCTCACCTTATGCGCAATATCCGCAAAAAGATAGCTTTCTTTAAGATTACAATAGTTTTCGTTTACAAACGCCATTTAATTATAAACCCCCATTAAAAATAAAATAATAAATATATTTTAGATATATCAACGCAGCTTAACTGCAAAATTTTTGATATATCTTATTTAACCAATTCGTCAGGAATTTCCACAGTGCCAACAAAGGCTTCCACTGCCGGTCCTTCCAAATATACATGGTCGTCCTTAGCGTGGGTAACTTGCAGTGTACCACCCTTAGCGATAACTGTCAAGGGCTCGCCCTTTTTACCTGCGCGTCCCAGCATAATTGCAGCTACTGCCACAGCGCTGGCGCCGGTACCGCAGGCCCAGGTTTCGCCGCTGCCGCGCTCCCATACGCGGAATTTTACGGTATTTTTATCAATAACCTGCACAAATTCCGTATTTACGCCTTCGGGGAACAGCTTGTGATGCTCAAAGCAGGGACCAAGCTCCTCCAAATTTAAAGCGTCCACATCATCCACAAAGGTTACAAAATGAGGATTGCCCATAGAAATTGCCGTGCCGTTAAACACAACCTTTTCTTTGGTTACATCGTCATGTTTATCGTCTAAAACCAAGCCTTGGTCAACAAAAATATAATGGTCGCAATTCATGGGAATTTCCGTAGCCTTAAAAATTGGTTTACCCATATCAACTTTAGCAGACATAACCTTACCCTCCTCAATGTGCATTTCTACAGTTTTAACGCCGGACAAAGTTTCGATAGCCACAGGATTTTTATTCGTCAAGCCCTTATCATAAACAAACTTTGCCACGCAGCGAATACCGTTGCCGCACATTTTTCCTTCCGAACGGTCAGCGTTAAACATACGCATTTTAAAATCTGCAACGTCAGATTTACATACGCAAATCAAGCCATCGCTGCCAATGCTGAAACGGCGGTGGCTTACGTATTCGGAAATAATTTCCGGATGCGGCAGCTCTTCCTTAGTGCAGTCCACATACACATAGTCGTTGCCGGCGCCGTGCATTTTAGTAAATTCTATTTTCATGGAACTTCCTCCTTCTCATTCTTTTTCATTATAACATATATTTTTGCTTTTTTCATTACTAACAGCAGTAAATCTAATATAAAAAAGCCTGCCGCTCATGCGACAGACTTTCTTGTAAATAACCGCTGACGGCTTACAACAATATACTTTTTGATTTAAGCATACAGCTTCTTTTTTAATTGCAGCAGCACATTAGCCAGCAATTCATAAGCAGGCTCAATAGAAGCTACTTCTAAATATTCTTCCGGTTACAGCCTATGCTTATTTCGGGTAGTTGCTGTTGTTGTTTTCTTTCAGCAGAACATCGTGAGCGCCGCCTTCAACCAAGGAAGTTGCAGAAACCAAGGTCAGTTTAGCCTTTTCTTTCAGCTCGGCAATATTCAAAGCGCCGCAGTTGCACATGGTGGAACGAATTTTAGACAATGTCAGATTTACGTTATCCTTTAAGCTGCCTGCATACGGAACATAGGAATCAACGCCTTCTTCAAAGGACAGCTTAGCTGCGCCGCCCATATCGTAACGCTGCCAGTTGCGGGCACGAGCAGAGCCCTCGCCCCAATATTCTTTCATGTAGGTGCCGTTGATGTTAACTTTATTGGAAGGGCTTTCATCAAAGCGGGCAAAATAACGGCCCAGCATCATAAAGTCAGCGCCCATAGCCAAAGCCAAGGTCATATGGTAATCGTAAACGATGCCGCCGTCGGAGCAAACAGGAACATAAATGCCGGTTTCTTCGTAATATTCGTCGCGCGCTTTGCAAACGTCAATCAAAGCAGTTGCCTGGCCGCGGCCAATGCCTTTTTGCTCACGGGTAATGCAGATAGAACCGCCGCCGATACCAACCTTAATAAAGTCAGCGCCAGCCTCTGCCAGGAAGCGGAAGCCTTCTGCATCGACTACGTTGCCAGCGCCAACCTTTACGCTGTCGCCGTAGTGCTCGCGAATCCAATCCAAAGTAATTTTCTGCCATGCGCTGTACCCCTCGGAGGAGTCAATGCACAATACGTCAACGCCTGCGTCAACCAGTGCCGGAACGCGTTCAGCATAATCGCGGGTGTTGATGCCAGCGCCGACAATGTGGCGTTTTTTGCTGTCCAGCAGCTCCAATGGATATTCCTTATGAGTTGCATAGTCTTTGCGGAATACCATGTACAGCAAACGACCATCGTCGTCAACAATGGGCAGAGTGTTAAGCTTCTTTTCCCAAATAATATCGTTAGCCTGCTGCAAGGTAGTATCTTTACCGGCAACAATCATTTGGTCGATAGGAGTCATAAAATCGCGAACTTTAGTTGCGCGGTCCATACGGCTGGGGCGATAGTCACGGCTGGTAACAATACCTTCCAGTTTGCCGTTTACGGTACCGTCGCTGGTTACGGCAACAGTAGAATGACCGGTACGCTCTTTCAAAGCTAAAATATCAGCCAAAGTGCTGTCGGGACGAATGTTGGAATCGCTGCTGACAAAGCCTGCGCGATGTGCTTTTACACGAGCAACCATTGCAGCCTCATCTTCCACAGATTGAGAACCGTAGATAAAAGAAATGCCGCCTTCCTTGGACAATGCTACTGCCAGCTTTTCACCGGAAACAGCCTGCATAATTGCGGAAACCATGGGAATGTTCATGGTAATTGCAGGTTCTTCACCTTTTTTAAATTTTACAAGCGGAGTACGCAAATCAACGTTAGCAGGAATACATTTTTCGGAAGAATAACCGGGAACTAACAAATATTCGCTAAAAGTATGAGCAGGTTCATCATAATAAAAAGCCATTCTTTTCATCATCCTTTTCTTTAAAATTTTATTTTTACTATTTTAACGCTTTAGAGCTCGCCATGCAATATCTTTACGATGAAATTCTTTGTCAAATTTAATTTTTTCTACGGCTTTATAAGCGCGTTCACGCGCCGCCTTAATAGAGCCGTCCACAGCAGTTACGCCTAAAACGCGGCCGCCATTGGTTAAGATTTTACCGCCGTCTGCTTTAGTGCCTGCGTGGAATACCACTACATCCTTATCCTCGGCAGCAGCTTCAAGGCCGGTAATTTCTTTGCCCTTTTCGTAACTTTCGGGATAACCGCCGCTAGCCATAACTACGCAGACAGCAGCCTTATCATACCAGCCAACATCAGCCTTATCCAAAGTTTCCGTAGCGCAGGCAAGCATAATATCAGCTAAATCCCCGTCTAACAAAGGTAAGACAACCTGCGTTTCCGGATCGCCAAAACGGCAGTTAAATTCTACAACCTTAACGCTGTCACCCTTAATCATCAGTCCCGCATAGAGGCAGCCTTGATAGGGCATACCTTCCTGCGCCATAGCAGCGACAACAGGTTTCAAAATACGCTCGGTAGCTTTTAAACGCAGCACGTCAGTCATAACCGGAGCAGGGGCATAGGTACCCATACCGCCGGTGTTGGGACCTTCGTCGCCGTCAAATACACGCTTATGGTCTTGAGCAGCAATCATAGGAATAACGGTCTTACCGTCAGTGAATGCTAAGAGAGAAGCCTCTTCACCCTCCATATATTCTTCCAATACCAAGCGGGCTCCGGCATTGCCAAATTTATGGTCAGCCATCATTTCGTCAATGGCATCTAAAGCTTCCTGCTTAGTCATAGCCACAACAACACCCTTGCCAGCTGCCAAGCCGTCAGCCTTAACAACAATGGGTGCGCCTTTTTCTTCTACATAAGCTTTAGCGGTTGCAATATCCTCGCAGATTTTAAAGAAAGCGGTGGGAATATTATATTTTGCCATCAGCTCCTTGGAAAATGCTTTAGAGCCTTCCAGCTGCGCAGCCAATTTAGAAGGTCCGAAAACAGGCAGTCCGCGGCGTTTAAAAACGTCTGCCAGTCCCGCAACCAACGGCGCTTCCGGACCGACTACGGTCAAATCAACGCTTTTTTCTTCAGCGTAATCAGCAACGCTTTCCAAATCATCAATATTTAAATTGATACATTCGCACTTTTTAAGCAAGGCAATACCGGGATTACCGGGAGCCGCATATATTTTTTCTACCTTAGGGCTTTGCGCCAGCTTCCATGCTAAAGCATGTTCGCGGCCGCCGCCGCCGATTAAGAGAATTATCATAATTTTTACCTCTTATTCTGCCAATTGCTTTTTCAGGTATTCGCTAATCATGGTGTCGTATTCGGCAGTGTGGGAAAAAGCTTCAAAAGCCAGCTCCTTGCGGGTACGAGCATCAATATCACCGTCTTTTTCCAGCATTTCCATAAGCTGTGCATAGCGATGAGGATAAGTAACAATTACTACGTCCTTAAAGTTTTTAGCGGATGCGCGCACCATAGCCGGCCCACCGATATCAATGTTTTCAATAGCCTCCGCTTCGGTTACGCCCGGTTTAGCAATAGTTTCACGGAAAGGATACAGATTTACTACAACTAAATCAATAGGAGTAATATCATGCTCTGCTAAAGCCTTCATATGCTCCTGATTGCTGCGTACTGCAAGAATTGCACCGTGAATTTTAGGATTTAAGGTTTTTACGCGGCCGTCCATAATTTCAGGGAAGCCGGTTACATCGCTTACATAAGTAACGGGAATGCCTGCGTCCTTAATAGCCTTCATAGTACCACCGGTAGAAATAATTTCTACGCCTTTCCCGCTCAAAAATTTTGCCAGCTCCACAATGCCGGTCTTATCAGAAACGCTAAGTAATGCTCTTTTAATTTTCATTTGCACACCTCTATTTTCTTATGCCAAAACCTTGACCTTGCGGCCGTTAATTACCAATTTATCTTCTGCCCACAGCTTTAGCGCTTCCGGCATGGCAATATGCTCCTGCACTAAAATTCTGTCTGCCAAAGTATCCTCTGTATCATCATCCATTACAGGCACTACCTTTTGCAGAATAATAGGACCGCTGTCGGTACCCTCGTCTACAAAATGCACGGTGCAGCCGGAAAATTTTACGCCGTAAGCCACAGCCTGGCCTTGACCGTGCAGACCCGGGAAGCTGGGCAGCAGCGCAGGATGAATATTGATAATTTTATGATGCCATTTATTGACAAAGTTAGCGCTTAAAATACGCATAAAGCCTGCCAGTACAACCAGCTCACAACCGGCGTCCGTTAAGGCTGCATTGATTTTTGCTTCAAAATCATCTTTAGAAGCACATGCTTTACGCTCGATTGCTGCTGCTTTAATACCGGCTTTCTGCGCACGCTCCAAGGCATAAGCATCGCTTTTATCGCTTATTACTACGGCAATTTCCAAAGGCAGGTAGCCGTCGGCAATACGGTCCATAATAGCCTGTAAATTACTGCCGCGGCCGCTTACTAATACGCCTACTTTACGCACCAAAAACGCCGCCCTTCATTACAGTCTTTTGCCCGCCTTCTACAATTTTACCAAGCTCGTAAAAGTTTTCGCCTGCTGCTGTCAAATGCGCGCGAACAGCGTCCGCTTCTGCGGGGTCAATTACCAGCACCATGCCTACGCCCATGTTAAAAGTGCGATACATTTCTTTCCAAGGCACATTGCCCCATTCCTGCAATTTTTTGAAAACAACAGGAACTTCCCAAGCTTCGGCATTAATTTCTGCGTCGCAGCCCGCAGGCAGAATACGCGGAATATTATCATAGAAACCGCCGCCGGTAATATGCACCATACCGTGAATATCAAATTTTTCAATCAAAGGCAGGCAGGTTTTAGGATACAAACGGGTAGGAGTCAGCAGCTTTTCGCCTAAGGAGCAGCCAAAATCATCAATGTATGTATCCATATCATAGCCCATAGCATCAAAACAGATTTTGCGTACCAAAGAAAAACCGTTAGAGTGCACACCGCTGGAAGGCAAGCCTAAAAGTACGTCGCCGGCTTTCACTTTGTCGCCGGTAATCATTTTAGCCCTATCTACTACGCCTACGCAGAAGCCTGCAATATCATATTCTCCTTTGGCATAAAAGCCTGCCATTTCCGCCGTTTCGCCACCGATTAAAGCGCAGCCGCTTTCCTTACAGGCATTGGCAACACCCTTAACAATATTGGCTACCTTTTGGGAATCAACCTTATCCACAGCAATATAATCAAGGAAGAACAAAGGCTCCGCGCCCTGTACCAAAATATCGTTAACGCACATGGCAACGGCATCCTGACCGATAGTGTCATGCTTATCAGCCATAAAAGCCAGCTTTAATTTAGTACCGACACCGTCGGTACCGCTAACCAGCACCGGCTCCTTATATTTACCGCTGTTTAAAGCAAACAGGCCGCCAAAACCGCCCAAATCGCCGATTACCTCACTGCGATAGGTAGCGCGCACGCTATCCTTCATCAGTTCAACGGCTTTATTACCGGCATCAATATCAACACCGGCATCAGCGTAGGTAAGTTGTTTCTTTTCTTCGCTCATAATTGCCTCCCATTTTATCTTAATTGTCGTTCATATTGATATTATAACAGCAACTGAAATCAGGCTGTTATTGCTTCTTCTTTATTCAAAAAGGTTGTGAGGCTCTTCTTTAATAACCTCGTCAGCCTTGTCCGGATAATCGGAGCTGAAGCAGGCGCAGCACAAATCATCGGGATTGATTTTACTGATGGCACGCTTCATGCCGTCCATAGAAATATAGTGCAGGCTGTCGGCGCCAATATAACGGCAGATTTCATCCTCCGTACAACGAGCCGCAATCAGCTGCTTGCGCTCGGAGGTGTCAATGCCGTAGTAGCAGCTGTCAATAACCGGAGGAGAAGAAATACATACATGCACTTCTTTAGCACCGGCCTCCTTCAGAAGCTTAACTACCTTACCGCTGGTAGTACCGCGCACAATGGAATCGTCTACCATAACTACGGATTTGCCAGCCACTACGCTGCGAACAGGGTTGAGCTTCAAGCGTACCGCGTTGGCACGCTGCTTTTGCGTAGGCTGAATAAAGGTTCTGCCCACATAACGGTTTTTAGTCAAGCCCTCCAAAAAGGGAACGCCGGATTCCAGGGAATAGCCAATGGCCGCCGGTGTGCCGCTGTCGGGAGCAGAGATAACAATATCGGGATGCAGGTCGGCAGTTTCTTTTGCCAGCTCGCGCCCCATTTGAATGCGGGCATCATAAACAGGCTGATTATCAATTACACTGTCATTGCGTGCAAAGTATACATATTCAAAAATGCAGTGAGCCTTTTTCTCCGGCAGCTTATCCGCCCACATCATGCTGCGCGGCTCGGCGTTATCACTGTCAATAATAATCATTTCGCCGGGCTTTACGTCGCGCACAAGCTCTGCACCTACTAAGTCAAAAGCGCAGGACTCGGAAGCTACGCACCAACCGTTTTCCATTTTTCCCAAAACCAAAGGACGGAAGCCGTAAGGATCGCGCACAGCGATAATTTTATTATCAGTCATAAATAAAATGGCATAAGCTCCGTGAATTTGTTTAACCGCTTCGGCAATACGTTCTTCAATAGTTTTGCGGGCGCTGTAAGCAATCAGCGTCAGTACAACCTCCGTATCTACGGTAGTGGTAAACACAGCGCCTTCCTTAGCAAGATTTGCTCTTAATTGACCGGCATTGGTTAAATTACCGTTATGGCTGAGCGCCAAATTGCCGCCGTCAAAAAACACCTTTAACGGCTGAATATTATACGCCATGCTGGCGCCGGTAGTAGAATAGCGTACATGACCGATAGCTGCAAAGCCGTTCAAATCACTGACGCCATCCTTAAACACATCGGGAACCAAGCCCATGCCTTTTTTTATCCTCATGCTTTTGCCGTCGGTTACCACGATACCGGTACTTTCCTGACCGCGGTGCTGCAAGGCATAAAGTCCCCAATAGGTATTGAGAGCTACATCCTCAGTATGACTGAAAATGCCGAACACGCCGCATTCTTCATGCAGCTTATCATCTTGAAAAAAATTCTCCACAATAACTCTCCTTTTGCTTTCCTTTAAAAAGTTATTTATTTTCTTCTCTCAGTTTAGCCAGCTTTTCGCCCTTAGCCTTAACCTCAGCCTGCATTTGCAGACGGTTAGCGGCAAGCTTTTCCACTAATTCAGGATATTTGGTAGCCAAAATTTGTACGGCAAACAAAGCGGCATTTTTGGCGCCGTTAATAGCCATGGTGGCAACGGGAATACCGGAAGGCATCTGTACAAAGCTCAATAAAGCGTCCATTCCGCCCAACGGAGTAGCGTTGATAGGAATACCAATTACCGGCACAGTAGTATAGGCTGCAATGACGCCGCCAAGATGAGCAGCAGCACCGGCGGCGGCAATAATAACCTCCACACCGCGGTCGCGGGCGCCGGCGGCAAATTCATGTACTACATCAGGAGTACGGTGAGCAGAAGCTACAACAACTTCTACCTCTACGCCAAAATCTTTTAAAGTTTTTTCTGCCGGTTCTAAAACAGGCCAATCAGAATTACTGCCCATAATGATTGCAGCTTTCATGAACATCTACCTCCCAAAGAAACTTACTAAAAAACAAAACCCAAGCAAGCCTTCCTCAATTTCAAACTAAGCAAATCTTTCTCGGGTTATATACTACAATGTACTTACCTTAATTATACCAATGTCCGCGCCAAGCGTCAAATATAAATGTGAACTTTTTAACACTTTCATCTGAAATTGTTCGGAAAGAGAAATCTCCCAAGCAATTTTGCTTAGGAGATTGACAAAAACAATATTAAACTTTTTCTTGGCCTACACGGCTGCGAATCACCAGCATAGTAACAAACATCAAAGCCAAAGTAACCGGCAGAGCAAGTAAAGCCATAGAACTTTGATACATATACGCAATAGCGCCTGCAATAAGGTAGCCCACAAAAGAAACTCCGGCAGATGTCAGCGCATAAGGCAGCTGTGTAGACACGTGGTTAACGTGGTTAGATTGAGCGCCCGCAGAAGCCATAATCGTCGTATCGCTGATAGGAGAACAGTGGTCGCCCGCAACAGCGCCTGACAGACAGGCAGCGATGGAAATAATCAGCATTTCGTAAGTATCCGTGCTGCTGAAAACATTGCACACTACAGGAATCAAAATTGCAAAAGTGCCCCAGCTTGTACCGGTGGAGAAAGCCAGAAAAACAGCTACAATAAAGATAATGGCAGGCAAGAACATTTTAAGCACGCCTGCAGAACCGGCAACCAAATCATGCACATAAAACTTAGCGCCCAAAAGGCCGGTCATACCGGACAAGGTCCAAGCCATAGTCAAAATCATAATAGGCGCAACCATTGCGCGGAAACCTGCGGGAATACATTCGGCAAATTCCTGGAAGGTCATAACATTGCGCGTCATATAAAAAGCAAAAACAAAGAAGAAGGTTACCATACTGCCGAGCACCAGGCCCTTAGAAGCGTCTGCACCGGCAAAAGCGTCAACGAAAGTTTCGCCTGTAAAATAACCGCCCGTATAAACCATCCCCACAATGCAGCAGAATATCAATACCGCTACAGGCATAACCAAGTCGATTACTGCGCCGTTAGGCTTTTCATTTTTTTCGTTTACGTCGCCGTAAGGACGGTCATCCGTCGTAAACAAATCACCTTTAATGGCATTATCCTCGTGCACGCGCATAGGACCGAAATCAAAATTCATAACAGTGATTAAAATCATCATCAGCAAGGTGCCCAAAGCATAGAAGTTGTAGGGAATAGTGCTCAGGAACATGCTGAAGCCGTTGATATCAGAGCCTTTAGGTACAGAGGAGGTAACGGCAGCGGCCCAGCTGGAAACGGGAGCAATGATACAAATAGGCGCTGCAGTAGCGTCAATAAGATAGGCAAGCTTAGCACGGCTAACCATGTGTCTGTCTGTAACAGGCCGCATAACCGAGCCAACGGTCAGACAGTTAAAATAATCGTCGACGAAAATCAAAACGCCCAAAGCAATTGTTGCCAGCTGCGCGCCTACACGGCTTTTAATATTTTGAGAAGCCCATTGTCCAAAAGCTGCAGAACCGCCAACTTTATTCATCAGAGCAACCATAATACCCAAAATTACTAAAAATACTAAAATGCCAACATTCCAACTATCAGCCAGCTTCGTAATCATACCGCCATTTTCGTTAAAAAGCAGCGTGTTTATCATCAGCTCCAAATTGCCGTTAGCATACAGTAAAGCGCCGATGGCAATACCCACAAACAAAGAAGAGTATACTTCTTTTGTAATCAAGGCCAAAACGATAGCAATAACCGGTGGCAGTAAAGAAAAAATCGTTGAATAAGCCAAAGGCTGATAAGTCTCGGCATTCACAGTATTAGGCGCGCCATAGCTGATGAAGAACAAAACAGCTAACAGTACTACCGTAGATAATAAAAAAGGCAGATTAAGTTTTCGCATATGATTTACCACTCCGTATTTTACAAATTTGTTACAAATTATTATAGCATAGGAAGATATTAAAGAGCAAGAAATAAAAAGAAAACAGCTTTCTATCCTCAATCGGCTTGGAAGCAAGCAAATCCCAACAACAAACTGCTTCACGCCGACACGCCTCTCTGCACGCATTTGTGTGACGCTTTCGTTAATATTGCGGCAGCTTTCTATCACGCTCCGCATGCTCCTTTTTCAGTCGCATGCTATGCGAAAGCTCCACCTTCTCGATTTCCCACTTCGCTTCGCTCGTGACAAATCGGGTGTCGCTTTTCCCAGGTTCCCTGCTCGGATAGAAAGCTTTCGATTATTTAGACAAAAAGAAATACCCACACCGAAAGGTGTGGGTATTTCTTTTTCTAACCGGCAGCTTTCTATCCTCCCAGGCCGCTTCCAGCCAAGTACTTTCGACGTTTAAGGGCTTAACTACTGTGTTCGGGATGGGTACAGGTGGTTCCCCTTAGCTATCGCTAC
>Ga0129316_1000464_pt1 | contig 22756 bp, 21 predicted proteins | sample Cm1ome_2_FD_94429 | JGI IMG/M metagenome (GOLD analysis project Ga0129316, IMG submission 94429) | Eastern black-and-white colobus group fecal microbial communities from Wisconsin, USA - Cm1022B metagenome | ecosystem: Host-associated > Mammals > Digestive system > Large intestine > Fecal...
ATCCAGCTCTTCGCTTAAATTTACGGCGGCCGCTGTGCGGGCAACCTCGGCAGGAACCTGTGCGCGAGGGATCTCTTTGAGCGCGGCCATGTAAGCTAAAAATCGCCGCCCGGTGTAGCTGTCATACAGGCCCTGCTGCTGGGGCATATAGCCCAGAACCCGGCGAAATGCAATGCCGCGCGCAGGGCCGCCACACCAAAGCACCTCGCCCGAAGTGGGGGCTAGGCTGCCGGTAATGATATGAATCAGTGTGGATTTGCCTGCACCGTTTGGCCCCAAAAGGCCATACAGCCCGGGGCCAAGCGTGAGCGACACACCGGAAAGTGCTTTTTTTACTGCGGGTGTGCCGGATTTACGCCGCCAAGACAAGGCGGGGGTGGTGTAGGTTTTACACAAAGAATTCAGTGCGAGCGAAAAATCAGACATGATTACTTTCCTGACTTTTTAATTAAATTAGGTGTGCTTCCGGTGAACAGGTAAACTGTTCAGCAATATGTACTTGTAGTAAAAAGGCAGCCCAATTATAAAAAGCACTTTGACTTTTTAAAATAAAAGGGCTGCCCAATGAGATTTTTATTCGTTGGCTTCTAGACAAATCCGTTTAACAGATATATCTACCTTGGAAAGAAAACCTCCTGCCCAAGTGACCCGGAAGGATAATCGCGATCAGATCGATTATTTGTTGCTATGATATTGCATAAGGCGCTGCGTATCAATGCTGCTATAAAAATCATTTTTTGACATGATGCTGAACAAAGGGCACGGAATTTGCACAAACTGAGAAGTTCCGTCTGGGTCTGTCATAAAGTTGGTTTTCAGTTCATCTCCGGCATACACCAGATATTCATGATCGTTTAAGGTGTATACGGGCCTGAAAATATGCTTATCGCCATCGTCATCCATTACCAGCGAGAAATCTGTTGTTTTTCCGTCTTTGGTTAAAGAGAAAAATCGGGCAGAAGAGGTATTAGCGGAAGTGGGCGTGAGTTCCCGAATCACGATACCCTCAGAATCTGCAAAGACAATGTTGGAATAACAAGGCTCCGGCGTTGTGTACTGGGTAAAAGTAAAATCGGTGTTCTCGTTTAAATCCAGTAAATGAAAATAGCCATCGTCACCTTTTAGAGCAAGACTGTTTTCATATAAGATAGGAAAACTATCTCCGCTCTTCCAAGTACAAATCACATCTCGATAATCGGAACGAAAGTTCCACCGCGAAAGCTGATAAATGCAGCTGTCATCTTGCATTTCGCTTTGATAAACAATGAGATCCTCGCCGCAGCAACCCCAGATATACTCGGAATTTTCTACAGACATTTCCTGCAAAAGCTCCAAATCACCCGTAAGCGTATCCAGTTTAACCAAGTTTTTCCGAACAGAGCTGTCCTTTTGCACGGTTTCCAACACAAAATAAATATTTTTCCCGTCAGTCACCATGGTGGTATAGGGCGTTTCTTCTGGGCGAAAAGTGTGAATCGTCTGTCGTTCGCTGCCGTCAAAGTTGATGGTTTCCACGCGGGCAGGTTCCTCGCCTTCTTCAGACCAGAAGGAGTTTTTATAGAACAGAATAATTTTATCACCGACTCGTTCCGGCAAAACTCCGCCAAGAGTAGGCATAAGATAGCTGGTACAGCTGGCAGAATCGTGGGTGCAATTTGCCTGGGAGCATAAATAAACAACCTGTTCACTTTTGTAGTCGGCATACATTAAATTACAGGAGTTATCTTTCCGCATAATGGGATTGATGAAATAGAATCCATCCTCTGTGCTGGCACCCCAGTTTACGCCATCGCTTTGCAAAGCAACAAGATCAGCCCGCGGGGAACTGGAAGTTTGTGCGGCAGCAGCTTGGTTGGGGGAACTGCACGCGGCACACCATAGGCAAACAGAAGGAAGAAGCAGTGAAACAAACAATTTTTTCATAGCGGCAGATCCTCTTGGCTTGTATGCCGATCAGCATTCTCGGCAGTTATGTATCACAATTTCACACTTATCGAATGAAAATAGGATAAATTCCTGTAAATTCACCATAACATAACACTTTTTGAAAGTCAACGAAAATGCGCTATAATTTACAACTTGTTAGAGGGATGGATACATTTTGACTGGAATCAGGATCAATCGACATTATATTGCAAAGGATGCTGGATATTTTTACCATTCCAGAAATCGCTTTTCGACATGATGCTGTACAGACGGCGGGGAGCCTCGATGAATTTGGAAGTACCGTCATCTTCTATTACACGATCAGATTCGTCAGAATATCCAATATAAACAAGATAGTCCTCCTCGTTTAGATCGAATACAGGAGTGAAAGGGTGCTTATCTCCATCTTCATCGCTTAGCAGCGACCATTCTTCTGCACTTCCGTCTGTTTTAAGCGAAACAAAACGGGAATCAGCAGTATATTTAGAGGTTGGAATAAGTTCCCGAATGATAATACCGGAATCATCTGCGAACATAATGCTCGGAAGATAAGAATCAGATATGGGATATTGCGTAAAAGTAAAATCATTACCACTTTCCAAATTCAGTAAATGATAATAGCCGTCAGTGCCTTTAAAGCCGAGATTTTCTTCGTATAGAATAGGGGTATAATCGCTTGCATTCCAACTATAAAGGCTTTCCTTACTGCCGGAAATAAAGTTCCAGCGGAGCACCTGACTGATACTATAGTCATCATGCATTTCGCATTGATAAATAATTAAATCCTCACCGCAGCAGCCCCAGATAAACTCGGAATTTTCTACAGACATTTCCTGCAAAAGATCCAGATCCCCCGTCAGCGTATCCAGCTTGGCCAGATTTTTCCGAACGGAGCTATCCTCTTGCACGGTTTCCAACACAAAATAGATATTTTGCCCATCGGTCACCATGGTGTTATAGGGCGTTTCTTCCGGGCGAAAAGTGTGAATTATTTGCCGCTCACTGCCGTCAAAGTTGATGGATTCCACGCGGGCAGGTTCCCCACTTTCGTCAGACCATGGATAATTTTTGTAGAATAAAATAATTTTATTACCGACTCGTTCCGGCAAAACTCCACCAAGAGTAGGCATAAGATAGCTGGTGCAACTGGCAGAATCGTGGGTACAATTTGCCTGAGAACATAAATAAACGATTTGTTCGCTTTTGTAGTCGGCATACATTAAATTACAGGAACCATCTTTTCGGGCTTTTGTATTTACATAATAAAAACCATCTTGTGTGCTTGCACCCCAGTTTACACCGCCGCTTTGCAAAGCAACAAGATTAGCCTGCGAGGGACTGGAAGTTTGTGCAGCAGCAGCTTGGTTGGGGAAACTGCACGCGGCACACCATAGGCAAACAGAAGGAAGAAGCAGTGAAACAAACAATTTTTTCATAGCGGCAAATCCTTTTAGTTTGTATGCCGATCAGCATTTTCGGCAGCGATGTGTCACAATTTCACACTTATCGAGTGAAAATATGATGAATTTCCGTAAATTCATCATAACATGACATATTTTAAAAGTCAACGAAAATGCGCCATAATATACAACTTGTTAGAGTGCTGGATACATTCGCGGCTGCTTTAAATGCGTGCAAAGTCCGTGCTGCTGGTGCAACACGGACTTTGCATGAAGAAAAACTATAACTTGAATTTGAAACCGAAAGCCCGTAAGGCGTTTATCGCTGCATAGTGCGCTTAGTCCAGCGTTTCACACGCACAAAATTGGATCTGCCGCTCAAAAAGTCCTGCACGGATTCGTGGCCAAGCTGCTCGGTGCTGTAGGTGGTGGTTTTGATCTGGCCGCCCAGCTCAAAAGTGGCAGTTTGGCTGGCCGAATCATACAGCGCGTACACCTGATCGGCGTTTACCGAACAAAGATTTACCGGGCGGCGGCGATCCTGCCGCATAACGGCCAGTTCGCAAATTTCATTTTTGTCAAAATCCACACAGAAATTAGACACATCGTTGCCAGAGGGGTTTTGTTTGGTGATGGCACTGTGAATCCGCTGTCAGCGGGGGCCGAAGCATTTTGCTGCGAGCACGCGGTCAGTAAAAAGGCCGCAGCGGTGCACAAGGCTGCACCAGTTTTTTGTACATTTTCATTTCAAGCCTTTCTAATTTAACCTATCCGTGAAAATGCGTTATTTCCCTGTACATAATCGGTAAGCGCAATGCTGTAGCAGTCAGAGCTTTCATAAGATTCCATAGAAGTACCGGAATATTGATTTTTTTCAATAATCAGAATTTCTTTATTTTCACCGACTGCGCCCATTATATTAAGCGGCCGTTTTGTAACCGGGTCGCAAAATGCGATTTTTTGCACTGTGCGGTTGCCAGTATCCACCGCATACTGCGCCACCTCTAAGTTGCCATCTTCTTTTGTGCCAACCACGCTGTTTACAAACAATATGCCGTTATAATATCCAATTGGCAAAAGGCTTGCACTGCCGTTCAGGGTAACAAAGCAATCCGAAATCTCTGCGCTTTCTCCATTGATCCAGTTTTTTAATTCAACGCTTACTTTTTGGTTTTTAAAGCGTAAATCAAACAGCTTGTTTTCCTGTGCAAATCCAACCGTGTCATTCATGCTGTATTCTTCAAGCTGCAAAAGCTCTTTGGTGTTCACATCAAAGGCATATACATCAAAAATTTCTTTTGACATGGAAAGCTCTTTCATTACGATCTTTGATTCATATGCGCCCAAAAGAAAAAGCATATCTTTTTGCGCAGTATAAATTTCCGTAAGCTGCCCGCTTTTGATATTCAAGGAAACCAGCGTTTGCGATATGCCGGTGCCCGAAGAACTTATGGTACTGAGGGTAAAATACAAATGATCCTTGTTTCCCGCTATGCCCTCTCCCATCTCCTGATTTGCAGCAAAAGTATACAGCGTATGCCGGTTGCTTCCATTCAGATCAGCCATTTCGATAAAAGGCAGATAGCTTTTATCGCCATCATTATAGCCCGGGTAAAAAAGAAAAATGTTTTCTTCATTGCATACTATCTGCGGAACAGTGCCGCCTCTGGCAATAAACGCATTACAGGAATCACTGTTGTGCTGGCAATTCGGTGCCGCGCAAAGATACATAGATTGCCCGGCTGCATAGTCCCAATAGTGAATGCAGGCGCTTTGATTTTCAATTTCCACAGAATACATTCCCTGTTTTGTACATCCCTGATAGCCGATACTATCGGCCGACTGCGAAAGCATTTGCAAATTCTGAATATTTTCTGTTTGGGCTTTGCTTGGGTTCTTTTCCATCGGCACCACCTGCGAAGAAGGCATATGGGAGCTACAGGCAGATAGAAGCAAGCCAAACGACAGCGCACATATAAAGCTCTTTAAAATCGTGAAACTGCGCTGCATATCCGTTTTATACAATGTAGAAACCTCCAATCAGGAATTGAAAAGCAGGCAATCTCCGATTGTAATATCTATGCAACCGAAGATTGCTCTGCCAAAGCTTATATCACCAACTTAGCGAGAATGCCATTTGGCTGATGTTTATTAGCCACTTTGGCCATTATGGCTTTGACAATGGCTTTCAAATCCATTTAATCCATTCGTATAGTCCGCAAACGAAGGCATTGCCATGGTGGTGGCTGCCATTGCGGTAAGGGAAACTGCGAGAAGGCGCTTTTTCAGCTTTTTTATAGGTTGTTCTCCTTATCTTTTAAATTTCGTTGGCAGCTGCGCGCCGCTGACCGGTGCCAAAACAAACATAAGAAATTTCTGTGAAACCATCATATCACAATATCATTTAAATTTCTACAAAATTGTAACATAAACCGGAATATTTGTACCCAAAGCGGGATAATGGCCGCCCGCAGTGCTCAAGCTGTGCAGGCTCCGGGGCAAATTGGCCTGTGCGCCGTTCGGAATAGCGGCGCTCGTTCCATTTGACACTGCAATTTCCTGCGCTTACAGGCTTACAACTTGAAATTACCGTGCATTCATAGTAGTATGTACATAATATACGATATTTCAGCAAGAACATGGGGCCGAACCGGGCTTGTGCAATACGGAAAGAGGGAAAAGGCTTTTATTCTGAATGCTTTAAAGGAGAAACTCCATGAAAATATTGGTGTGCGATGACCAGCCGGAGGCTGCAGAAAAAGTTCGCGGCATGGTGGAAGAGCTGGCAGCTTCGATCATCCAAACACCGTGCAAAAAAACCTCCGCAAGTGCATGAACAGCACCTGCGGAGGCTTCTATTTATGCTGACGGGACTTTCCCGCGGACTAAAAAATGCCTGATTCCGGCATTTTTTGCGCACTGCGGTGCGCCGTCTTGTTCAAGTCCACGGCCCTCAGCGTCAAAAAAACCGCTCACGCCGGGATACGGCATGAATGGTTTTGGGTCCGAGTGTAATTATAGGATTTCAGAAAACGCAGATATATCAACGGTTTGCTGGCAGTCGGCAAGAGGTATTTATTCTTTTCACAATCCATCAGTGTAGCTTGCATTTATAAATTCAAACCTTGCAGCATTATTGCATATTTCTGGAGTTGTTAATATGGCATACAGTATGCGGCGCATCATCTGAATTTCATTAAATCCGATGCTATTGTAATCGTGGTCATATGCATTTCTACCCGTTTGGAGATGTACTCGATTTCTCAATTCTCGTAGTTTCTTGAGTGCCGGGAAAATATTATGATTTATTGTCAGAATGTGCTTTTTCTCAATTTTTTTAATCATTGAGTCTAAATCCATTCTCATTTCATAAGGCGGTACTTTTTTATATAATTTCGTTTCAGCTTTGATAGTTACTCCATCTGTCTCTATGGGGTTAGCTTTAAAGCTTGAGTATTCTTCCCATTCCGCTTTGTTCCAGTTTCCCGTACTTTTCTGCAACTGGAAAATTTTCTAATAAAAGTGCTGTTTTGTGTTGGAATAAACGCACTTTTGTGATAGCCTAATATAGGCTTTTTATGCATGGGCGATTTGCAGAAAAGTACACATTTTTACAAATGGAATGGTGAGAAGTTATGAATAAGAGAAGTTCCAATATGGAATTGCTGAGAATAACTGCAATGCTGATGATTGTCGTTTATCACATTTATGTTCACTGTATTAATGGCCAATTGACAGATACGAATTCTATCCAACAGATGGGGAATGATTGGTTTTGTCATCCGTGGTTTTCAAAAAGACTTTGCATCTTGGCTGTTATTGCACCACTGGGGCCAGTTGCTAATACAATTTTCATACTGATTTCTGGATATTTTATGGCAGAGAAGGAATCAATAGATTTGACTACGATTTCTAAAAAGTTGCTGTTGCAACTAGGGTTTGCTGCTACAGCGTTAGGCTTGGCATCTATTTATGCTTACCATAACATAACAGAATTTCCTATAAAGCTGATTCAATTTAGTGCTTTCAACGGGATGTCATGGTACGTGGGCTATTATTTTATTGTAATTGTGATAGCTAAGGTATATCTGAATCGCTTTCTCAAAAGCTTGGAGCAAAGAAATTATGTTATGTTTATGATGGCTTTGTTTGCTTTAATCCAATTCTCGTGGAGCACCCGTGTGATCTCAAATTTAGGAGGAGGCTTAGATACAGTATGCACAGGAGTTTTCTTGTATTCATTAGGAGGATATGTAAAAAAATACAACCCTTTTGACTCTTTGAGATTATGGGCAGTTCTTGCAATTATCATAATTACAAATTTCATTGTGATCGGCAATTTTTATATTAACACGGCAGGAAATATATTGGCTTACAATTCAAATAGCGGCGATATGTTCGTTCAGTCAATCCCAGGATATGGAAACAATCAAATTGTGACAGTTGTTCTTGGTATCGCAGTATTTGAATTATTCAGAAGATTCAGAGTTCATAGCAGTAAGGCCGTTAACTTCATAGGAGCTTCAACATTTATGATTTACCTGCTTCATGATAATGGATTTTTCTATAAGATTTGGAATACCCAGGATTGGATAACGCTCTTATATGAAGATGTCTTTCAATTCTGTGGCGTATATCTGTTATGGGCTTTTGGGACCTTTGCTACGGGACTTTTGTGCTATGCCATGTTTGTTGTAGCGAGCAAAGCATTGAATTATTGCAAACCTTTCATAGTAAAGTCGGCTGAGTAAGGCTGAAAAGAAAACACATAATGAGCAAGCCGAAGGCGATCAACCGTAACAAGTGGGTCGCTTTCGTTTTGTCCATTTAACGGAAAAGCTGTTACATACTATGACGAGGAAAGTGGTATGTGGCAGCTTTTTTGTTTGCAGGAGTTTCAGAGGGTGCCCTCTGAGGTGAGGGCAGCCAGCCCCATCTGGTAAAAGGATGAAACGCCTTGCCCAAGCATGGATTGATACACCGTGTTAACCAGTATTGGGGATTTCTTGTCGTTGAAATAGACGAAATTGCAGCTTCGCTGACTGTCCTGCAAAGCAAATCATTTGAAAACAGGGGAGAATGCAATAAGCTTAACAAGACACAATGGAAGAGTCGGAAAGAATGGGGTCTACAATCCCAAACACAATGACGGAAGGTTTGATGCGAACAACAGTGAGCACATTAATGCGGAGCGAGTTTTCTGGAACATCTACTGGGACTGCATTCATGGATAGGCCACTCAGCAAAGGTTGCGGAAAATGCCACGCCCCGCAAGCAGCGGGAGTTGGATATGCTTTTTGAACGGCTCTATGAGGACAATGTGTCCGGCAAGATCGACGATGCCCGGTTTGCCAAAATGTCCAAACGCTACGAACAGGAGCAGGGCGAGAACGCAAAGAAAATCAAGGCTCTGCGGCTGGAACTGAAAAAGGACGAGAGCAAGCGCATGGATATTGACGATTTTCTTGAAACGGTACGGCGGTACACGGATGCGACTACTATTACAAAGCGCATGGTCGCTGAGTTGATCGACCATATTGAGGTGTACCACGCTGAAAAGCAGGACGGCGTTACCAACCAGCGCGTCGATATTCACTATAACTGCATCGGTGCCTTTGATGTGCCGGATCGCCGGAAGATCCCGGAGGCCGACATTATCATGGAAACGAGAAAAGGCGTAGCACTCAGCTACGCCCCGGAACAGGTTGCAGTATGAACTTTTCAGGAAATAAAAAAGCAGAGTGTCCATTACAGGATACTCAGATCCTATAAGGGTACTCTGCATGGTCGGAGTGACGGGACTTTCCCGCGGACTAAAAAACGCCTGATTTCGGCGTTTTTTGCGCACTGCGGTGCGCCGTCCTGTTCAAGCCCACGCCCCTCAGCGTCAAAAAAACCGCTCACGCCGGGACACGGCATGAACGGTTTTTTGTCATAACTCAACACTATAGATTTTTTGAAATTTGCTTTAAAAAACGTCGTATGACAGCAAGAAAAACTTGATGCACAGAACTCACTTGTCTTTTGATTCTTCAGTTGTGTCAGAGACTGCTCCTTCCAGCAGATCTGTCACTACCTGATTAAGCTGTGCGGCATTCTTAGCAGTAATGACCGGCGTGTCTGACTGGGACTCAATGTCTTTTCTGGTTCGTCCAGCCACCTGACCGCCCGCCTTGGCAACTGCCAAATTCTCTTGGAAGGTCGTTGGTTTGCGATCTCTTGAAAACTGAGTGGTAGTGGCCTCCGCCAGCATATTCAGTACCAGTTCCAGCGTAGTCATGTTATCACGAAGGTTTTCCTTTTTCAAGCCCTTCAGATTTTTGTACTGCCGGGTGGACATGCCAGACCAGGCTCGGGAAATCTCGTCCGTGAGGATGGCGTACTCTACGCCTTTCTGCACACCGCGGGCATCCCATTCATCCGTCAGTTCTTTACGGACCTGGATGGCCTGCAGCCGCTGATTGATCCACTCACGGCTGTAACCCTTCTTGAGATAGGTTTCCAGAGCGCGGTCAATGGTCAGCTCCGGGTCGATGGTCTCCTCGATACGCTCTCGACCGACCTGTGCCAGCCACAACTTGAACGGTTCTGCCTTCGGGGAAGGAATAGACTGGATGATTCGGAGAAGCTGCTCGGTATCGGCTACATCAGTCAATCGTTTTTTGCCATCCGAAGCGGTCATTTTCAACTGGTTACAAGCTGTAACCGTTTCATTTCCCTCATCCTTCAGGCGTTTCTTCGTTACCTTCCAGTAGTTACGAGCTGCCTGATAATCTGGCTGATCAGTCAGCACAGCTACCACATCAACGACGGAAAAGTACCATTCTTCCTTTTCCTCATCCCATGCGGTTCGAATACGCTTGTCTTCGAACAGTTGGATATTATCGTTTTGTGCCATTTGAATCACCTCGTTCTGTCATGAATTCTTTCAAAAGTCCTTGGCAGCCATCCAGCACATCCTGCCAGGTCGCCTCGAAGTCCTCGGTGTACCATGGGTCTGCCACATTGCCGGGATGGGCGGTGTGATCCATCAGGAGGGACATCTTGCCGACATAGTCGCCGCCGCAGATACGGTACATATCCCGGAGGTTGGCCTGGTCCATGCCGATCAGGAGATCGTATTCGTCGTAATCCCGATTTGTCAACTGCCGTGCGGCATGGCCTTCGCAGGAGATCCCATGCTCGGCCAGCTTGCGCCGTGCCGGAGGATAGACTGGGTTGCCGATCTCCTCCCGACTGGTAGCCGCTGATTCGATATGAAATTGCGATGCCAGTCCCGCCTTTTTTACCAAGTCCTTCATCACGAACTCGGCCATGGGGCTGCGGCAGATATTGCCATGACAGATAAACAGGATCCTCTTCATACTGCGTTCTCTCCGAAATCTCATCGTTGCCCTCATTATACCACACATCGATCTTTTCGTCGAGAACACTTTCCAGATACGCAGAATCCTCGATCATTCGCAGAAGCTCCGCCTTGGATAGATTCCGTGCTGTAGCCTGCCGGATGTACCAGCGGCGCTCCTCTGCGGGCAGCTCTGCCTCCATGATCACAACGTTCTGTGTCCAATTCAAGTGAAGCGCTTCGCCAAGCAGTTCCGGCGTGCCGCTGTACAACTGCCAGAAATCCCGCATCCGGCGCACATTGCGCGGAGAGAAGCCGGTCATATCCGGGTATTGTTCTTTTATGAACTCCGCAGCAGCTACCGCTGTACCCTTTTCCGAGTGGGCACAGACGGCCTTGCCGATTTCGCAGTACAGCTCCATCTGCGGCAGATCTGCTTTCATGACAGATTCCAGTGTGGCAAACATTGTGCTGTAGTCCACAGCCTTTCGGATATTCATAGTTTCTCCTTTCCGGCGCACAGCGCCTGATTCAACGCTCAAGGCAGAGAAAAGCACGGTAACATCGCCGTGTTTTTCTCTGCCTTGACCTGTTTCAGATAACTTGTACGATCTGCTCCCAGAGCAGTATGTGCTTTTCATCAATGGCCCGGTTGTCGTGGTAATGGCCGAACAGCCAGTAGTGATAATGTGCTCTCTCCTTGACCTCCTGCAGGAAATCTGTGAGCGGGTCTGCCTCATTGTGGCGGTTTCCCATGAGAGCAATGCTGGTGGGAGCGCAGTGCGTGATAACATAGTCCACCGCCCAATCGACCTTGGCCAGATTTTTCCGTGCTTCAGCGTACTCCTCCTCAGAAGGCATCTCCTGCGCCCACCACGAAATGTGATTGATGCGATACCTCGCTCGGGGCTTTCTCTGCAGCATCAGGAGCTTTCGCTCAAAATCCGGAGCACCCGGTTCCAGAATGCCGTCCTCCGTATCATTGCTTTTTGCTCCGCCCATGGTGAAGAAGTGATAGCCTTCCAGCTCGAAGACCTGTCCACGCATCAGGTGCAGGACATGAGAGCGAATGCGGTGTACCTTGCCGCCGTGCCAGTCTTTCACCGGATATCGTTCCAGTGCGTCGTAGTTCTCATGATTCCCGCAGACGAAGGCCAGCGTGAACGGAAGACTTTCCAGCCAGTCCAATGCAGCCTCGTCACGGCCGTCTCCAAACCACACACCACCAAAGTCTCCGGCACAAATCACGATGTCCCGCTTTGTCATTTGTGCCTGCTCCGGGAAATATTTCGGCTTGAAGCGTTCAAAGTTTCCGTGGCAATCACCGGTTACAAAAATCATCTTTCCACCTTCTTTCAGTACATAATTTTCTGGCAAATCTCAATGCCACCCTTCAGGGTGACTGCGACCTCATCCTTGGATAGGATTTTTACTGTCTCCACCAGTTGGCGAACGGCGCTCTCGTCCCACTCTGTAATGTAAGTAATGTGAACGATGGTCAACACCGCCTTTCTCCAATGGAATGCCATGCGCCTGTGCCGATGCCGGCGTTTACTCCGTGCTCGTCCATGTGTGGATGGCTGCGCTCACGCGGCGGTCAATATCCTGGCGTGTCTGTCTGCACGCTTCCGGAAACTGCTTTGCTGCCTGAAATGCCAGACGGACGAAGAGACCTGCTCCCACAGGCAGCATGATCTTCAGCATTCCCTCCGGGAAAACAAAGTGGGTACCGTGGGCATAAACCGCCGTCTCAACCTCGCATTCATGGGGCTTTTCCGCAAGGCGCTTTTCCATGCGGTGGATGTATCTGGCGGCATCCCACAGCACGTCGTCCTCCGCGCCGATGAGCAGCAGCTTGCCATGGATGTTCTCGACGGGAATATACTCCTCCGGCTCGATCGGGTGCGCCGCCTCGGAATCGTCAAACAGCTTGCGGGAGTTTACCATATCGCCGGTGCGTTTGCTCTCGGCGGCGATACAGTGCCAATAGTCCGGGTGCTGATAGCAAAACGGCATATAGGGCAGCGGTTTGCCTGCGTAGGAAAACAGCGATTCGCCCTCGACCGGCCACTCCTTGCAGCCGTCCTTCTTGCCCTGCATAAAGCCCTGCCACACAAAGTCGCTGGGCGTCATGGCAATGGTCAGGGTGATCTCCGGGAACATGGCCGCCGCCGTCAGCGCAAGCGTTCCGGTGGTCGACGCCCCGGCAATGCCGATTTTTTTGTTCCCGTTGGCTTTCAGCCACGAAATGGCCGCCTCCATGCGCTCCAGCGGATAATTATGATGGCCGTAATCCTTTTTCGCAGGCGACATGGTGAGCACATTTACGCCCCGCCCGCAGAGCCATTTCGCGGTCGAGCGGGCCAGCCGATCCTCCGGATCGTCACCAATCATCGCAATGACCGCGCAGCTTGAGCCGCCAGCGCACGCCCAATACGCGCCGTAAAAGCCGTCGGTCTCCACATCAAAGTGCAGGTGTTTCATTGTTTCCCTCTAAATTTGATTTTTACGATCTGCATTCTCATCATCCCATCGCCGACCCGGGCAAGGAAGTGGAAAAAGCCGCTGACGGAGGGGTCCTTCAAATCGTTGTAGCCCAACATATAGCCGCGGCTCGTGACCTGCAAGCGGCTGTCCCACAGGGAAAGCTCACTTTTTGCGTCTGAAACCGCAAAATACGCGCCCACATCCTTGATCTTCGCACTCTTGAGCCATGTCTTGGCGATCATCTTCACCGCCGCCCGATTCGCTGCGTCAAATACCAGCACGTCGCCGGGGAAAGCGTCCGCCATTTTTTGAACCAAAGCCTTGACTTGCTCGGTCAAAAAGTAGTAGAACACGCCGGAGGCAAAGAACACTGCGCCGCTTGAAGAGTCAATTTTTCTAAACCATTCGGTATTGTTCAAATCGCATGGGATATTTTCCTCACGCTCCCCGGCGGGCAAAAGCTCGTTACGCACGGAGATCACATCGGGAAAGTCCAGATTGTAAATTTTGCAGCTGCCGTTATCACAGCTTCTTCCAGTGCTGTCCAGCCCGCAGCCCAGATTGACCACTGCGGCGTTGGGGTGGATTTTCAAATAGTCCTTTACTTCAAAAGCCAAATCGTTCTGCCGCATGGCAACCTCCAGCGAGCCGAAGCGCTGCATCAGACTGCGGGCGTTCTTATCAGCATCCGAAAAGTCATAGTCGATTTCGTTAATCAGCCGCACCGCCGTTTCATCTTGGTAGAGATTCGGATACAGCTCTGAGCAGACCTTCCGCGCATACAGCGGAATGATCAGCGTCTCCTGTACCGTGTTTTTCTCGATTTTATATTTCATATGTAACGCTCACTTTCTGATAAATGGTAGCTCCGGCATACAGTCACGCTCGGCGATGTGGGTCAGCATTCCGGCGAACCCCTTCGGATCACAAATCTGATATTGCATGTGATCGTATCCCTCAAACACGGGATAATGGCCGCAGGGGTAGGCTTCCATCACTGCTTGACGGTATTTGAAATGCTCCTCTTTGCTGCCAAACTCGAAATAAGTATGCTCTTGCAACTTCTGGGGAAGCGGCGGAAAGGGTTTATCCTCCAGACTGTCCGAAATCTGCCGCCGCAAATCTGTATAGGTCAGATTTTTCCCTGCGGATATAAAATACGGCTTTATGGAGTCGTCGTCACACCACAGAATCTTTTTCAGTGTGCCGCCCTTCGACCAGTACAGGCTCCTGATAGCGAAATACAGAAACGGTGTCATAATGCGGCGCGTACCTTTTCCGATTTGCGCAAACTGCCCGCCGTCAAAGAAAGCGTGCTCCACGGGCAGCTTCGTCTGCGTCAGAAACGCCATGGCAAGGTCTGCACCGATGGAAGAAGCGACCACCATCGCCAGCCGCTCCACGCCCTGTCGATGCAGAAAGTCCTCCACCTGCCGTATTTCGTCCAGCTTGCTGACATATTTCTGCCCCTCGCAGTAAACGGTGGAGGTGGGCAAGATGCAGAAATATCGATCCTGCAAATATTTCACAACCGGTTCGCTGCTTGCGCCTGTCACGCCCATAGCATGAAAGAACAGCACGGCAGGATTCCTCCTGTCGCCATATGTTTGAAACAGCATTTCTATCGCCTCAGCTTTCCATAAAAAGCATCATGATTGCCGCCAGTGCTGCCGAAATGACCGCCATGCCCACCGTGCCGAACAGCCACTTTTTGCCCTTATCCTTGGCTGTAATGTAGGGTTTCAGGTCTTCCGTTCCCGGAATTTCCCATGCGTTCGTATGTCCTACCCAATAGCCGTCAACCAAAAATCGGTCTATGAGATTCATAACGGACAGTATGACCAGCAGCTGCCAGAAGCCCGCAAGAAAACCACGCGCACCGTTGAGTGCATAGACGCACACCAGCACATAGGCAATGTAGCCGGGAACGCATACCGCTTTGAAAAGCAAAGCGTTCCGCTTTATTCTTTCGTGTGTTGTAAGCCCCAGCGTTACACACCTGTTCTGGACTTCCGGGCTGTAAAGATGCACCATGCCCACCGCGCCCTTGCGGATACCGATGGCGCAAACCGAAATGAGCAGAACGCCCAGCCCGATGCCCTCCAAAATCACCTGTAAAAGCATTACCGATTCCTCCTGAAGCCCGCCTCATCCCGGTATTCGGGGTGCTCCTTCAAATACGGGTCCTGATCGCCGCAGATGGTGTAGTCGCACTGGCAGCCGTCCACGCAGGTAGTTGTCCGCACGAGCTTGGCATGCAGCAGCTCCATGGACGCATAGTCCACATTGCACAGGGCGGGCATAATGTCCGTAAATCCGAACTGCTTGGCAAATTCCGCCGCCGGACACGCCGTAAATTCATAATAGATGGGCTTGCCGCCTTCGTAAGGCGCAACATTCATCTCGTAATCGTGCCATGCATCGCAGCGCTTTTTGGCGGTGGTGAATGCCCGATACATCAGCCTTTTCCAAAACGGCTTATTGATGTCAACGAAGCGCAGCTTCCGGAACGCCGGCAGGATCAGATTCTCTTCGATCTCTTCCATTTCGCGGAATGTGACCACATCCCGGCACACATCGTAAAAGCACATGATGGCGATGCAGTCGTAGGTGCCGCCTGCGCCGTTGTGAAAATTCTTCTTGCCGCCGAGGTCTGTGCGCCAGTCGGAAAGAAGCTCTGCGTATCTCAGCTGCACCTGCTCCCAGACCGCCTCGCGCTCCGCCTCCGGATAGTGCAGGGCGATTTTCGCCAGAATTTCCTTTTTGCAGGGCTTGGAATATAAGACGTGACAGCTGCGGTCAAATTGCAATTCGCTGTCCTTCATCTTCCCACGCCTTTCAGAAAACCGCTCTTTGCATTTTCTTCGGTGTCGTCCGATTCGTCGTAGGCATCATAGGGCGCCGACGGGTCGTGTACCCGTTTTTTGAATGGCGAACAGAGCTTGTCCTTATGGGCAAAAGCAAATTCCAAATTGTCCGTCCATCCCGTGTGACCGGTGATGAAATACGGATGCAAACCGCGTGCGCGCAGCTTACGCTCCAGCTCCGCAAGTGACTGCACAGCCAGCTTATTGTCCTCTGCCAACGAGGAAATGAAGCTATATCCGCCATCTGCGCCGAACCACAGCGTGTCGCCGGTAAACAAATACTCATCGTCAATGAGGTAGACCATATGACCCCAGGTATGACCGGGAACAAGGAAGCATTCGATTTTGATGCCGTCAATGTCGAAAACCTCGCCGTCATGCAGCAGCACCTTTTCGTTGTTAATCGTGACCTGCGGTAATTTATAGAGATGATAGATCACTTTTCGCCGCACCTCGCCGGTGAGATACCGGTTCTCAACCTCGCCTATGTACAGCTTTGCGTCCCGGAACAATCCCGGACTGTCGGACTCCACCGCGCCCACATGGTCGGTGTCCTGATGGGTGATAAGGATATGGCGTATCGACTTCGGATCAATGCCGAGCCAGCCCATTTTTTCGGCAAGGCGGTCGTAGTTGTAGCCCGCATCGATCATAATGGTCGTATCGCCTTTGCGGTAGAAGAAGATGTTGGCCACCCACTCCCGCACGCAGGCCACATGGTCGTCGATCCAGCCGGTATTCAGCGGCTTGAAGATTTCCTTGCCGCGGTACATTTTGCTCATTTCTTTTTTCTGAAATTCGGTTGCTTTCTTTGACATATTATCGCTCCCTATTTTGATTTTCGGCAGACAAACCATGCCATGCTTTTCAGATTTCCCATGTCCACATCCGCATACATACCTTCCAGCCGTGCTTTCAGACTGGAAACCGTCTCATAGTTCTCCATGAAATAGTGCCCATGACATACGCCTGTGTGCCCATAGGCCCAATCCCATGTGACGAAGTGAACGCCGTGCTTGCTCGGAGTGCCTGCCAGCACCGTGCCATTGAAATCCGCCAGCACCTTGTAGCCGTCCTCCAGACCGTCGGCTTTCAAAAAGGGCGCTGTTTCCATCTGCCGCATATATTCCGCTGTGGTTCTGACGATCTCATACACCTTATCCTTGGCGGCGACCCGTTCCGGTTCATTAATGTCCTCATTTCGGTAGGTGATGCCGCCGTTCTCGGTCACCTCGCACAGCGGTGCGCCGTCAAGCAGGACACGCAGCCCGCCGGTATCAGTCCTGTCTGTGTGAAATCCTTCTCTGGCAAGGACGATCGCTGCCTCTCTGAGGTAACGGTTCTTTTCTTCTGCACTGATGCTCATATAACTCCTCCTGTGCGTAAAAAAATAAGGCCAGAGCGATCATGCTCCGACCTACAAATGCAGGCGCTGCTACCAGCGCCCTTTTTGAAACGAAAGAGGGCGCCGCTTTCTCAGTCCGTCAGGACCAACAAAACGACGCCCAAATCCTTGTGAGTTTTTTTGAGAAAAATACCGCTGCCAGCCGTGAAAAACGCCGCTGAAAAAGGGCGCTGGCTGAATGCATCTGTACGAAACAGGAAAACGCCCGGTTCGAATCGGGGCAGACGCTCTGAAACAGCGATTTGCATCTATGGTTTGAAAGAAAAAATCCGGGACTGAAAAAGCCCGGAAACGGTTGATGCGTCTGGCTTTTCGCCAGACGCATCTATACCGTTTCGTTAATTTGGTCGGAGTGACGGGACTTGAACCCACGGCCTTCTGGACCCGAACCAGACGCGCTACCAGCTGCGCTACACCCCGAACTATGATATAAAAAACGCAGCAGCACAAAAGCTGCTGCGTTTTTGGTTGGGGATGATGGAATCGAACCACCACAAGTAGAGTCAGAGTCTACCGCACTACCACTATGCAAATCCCCAAAGATTTTTGCCGAAAGCGTTGTTTGCTCTCAACATTGAGTTATTATAGCAAGCTGCGGCCATTTTGTCAACGCTTTTTTTCATAAAATTTCTTTTAAAAAACAACACCGCCCAAAGGCAACAATCATGTGCCGGTGTGCAGACAGAAATCCGCCGGGCAAAGCCTTTTCTCAAAACATACCCTCACCGCCCGGCCCAAAGTATTCGACCTTGATTTTTACACGGAAAACAGCGGTATTTGCCTTTTGCAACCAAAAGGCAACGGATAGTATCGCGATAGTTGGTGGCGCAAACCGTGAAAAAACGTTATCATAAAGCCATTGGGAGGTAAACAATATGATCGATATGAAATTTTTAGGAGTGCTTGTTTTTGCTTTCGTACTTCTAATCGGCCTAACGGTGATCATCACCCTTTTGGTTTTGGGCCTGTTTCTTGGAAAGGCACTGATCCGATATATAAGGTCAGGGAAAGTCAGAAAAGAAAAAGCTATTCTCAAAAAATCCTTGGGTGAAGTTTTAAAGCAGCATCGTGAGCAGCGCCGGATGACACAGGAATTTGTGGCAGAGGCGGTCGGGGTCAGTCGACAGGCAGTTTCAAAATGGGAGAATGGAACCTCAGACCCGAGCACTTCAAACCTGATCGCGATTGCAAAGCTGTTTGATCTTTCTGCCGAAGAATTGCTGCACGAGGTTCAGAGATCCAAATAACTCAAAAAATATACTTTGCAGTGTTGACAAGCCCCGGGCGGAACGATAAAATATATAGTACGCAAATAGCGAAAAATGCAATGCGGAAGAGTGCGCATGGAACCGCTTTTCTCAAGAGAGCCGGGCAGCTGCTGAAAGCCCGGCGGAAAGTGCCCTGTGCTGTCGCTTCCAAGCAGACTGTGCGAAAAAACAGTAGTGCAGCCCGGCTCACCGCCGTTACACGGTGTTCAAGCGGCTTTGCAGTCCCTTATATTCCTATTATATATAGGGATAGGGCAGGCAAGGCAAGTTGGGTGGTACCGCGACCTTTTTGAAACATCACAAAGGCCGTCCCATGAAAAAGTGATTTTTCGTGGGGCGGCCTTTTTATTTTGCCCCACAAACAGCAAGGAGGAAACTATGAAGCAACTCGCAAAACAGTACGATCCCGCGCAGGTGGAAGATCGTATTTACGAATTCTGGTGCAAGGGCGGCTATTTTCACACGCAGATCGACCGCAGCAAAAAGCCTTATACCATCGTAATGCCCCCACCCAATGTTACCGGCCAGCTGCACATGGGCCATGCCATGGACAATACTTTGCAGGATATTCTGATCCGCAGCAAGCGTATGCAGGGCTATGCCGCCCTGTGGGTGCCCGGCACTGACCATGCATCCATTGCTACCGAGGCAAAAGTGGTGGAGGCCATGCGCAAGGAAGGCCTGACCAAAGAAATGCTGGGCCGTGATGGCTTTTTGGAGCGTGCCTGGGACTGGAAAAACAAATACGGCAACCGTATCGTCAGCCAGCTGAAAAAGCTGGGCACCAGCTGCGACTGGCAGCGTGAGCGCTTTACCATGGACGATGGCTGCAGCGATGCCGTGAAGGAAGTGTTTGTGCGCCTGTACGAAAAGGGCGGCATCTATCGCGGCAACTCGATGGTGAACTGGTGCCCCCACTGCAACACCTCTATTTCCAACGCCGAGGTGGAGCATGAGGAAAAGGACGGCAACTTCTGGCATCTTTTGTACCCCGTAAAGGAAACCGGCGAAATGCTGGAGTTGGCCACCACCCGCCCCGAAACCATGCTGGGCGATACCGCCGTGGCCATCAACCCCGAAGACCCCCGCTATAAGCACCTGCATGGCTGCCATGTCATGCTGCCCCTGATCAACAAGGAAATCCCTATTGTGTGTGATGAGCACGCCGACATGGAAAAGGGCACCGGCGTGGTGAAAATCACCCCCGCACATGACCCCAACGACTTCCAGGTGGGCCTGCGCCATGATCTGCCCATTGTGCGTGTGTTTACCTATGACGGTCACATGACCGGTGCCGAGGATAAGGCAGCAGCCGATGCTGTGTTTGCCGCAGGCAAAAACACGGTGAACGAGCCCCATGTGCTGGATTGCGGCAAGTATGCCGGCATGACCACGATCGAAGCCCGCAAGGCCATTGTGGAGGATCTGAAAGCGGGCGGCTATCTGAAGGAAGTGGAGCCCCTCAAGCATGAGGTGGGCACCTGCTATCGCTGCCACAGCGTGATCGAGCCCATGGTATCCAAGCAGTGGTTCGTGCGCATGGAGCCCTTGGCCAAGCCTGCCATTGAAAGCGTGGAAAAGGGCGAGATCAAGTTTGTGCCCGAGCGCTTTACCAAAAACTATATCAACTGGATGAACGATACCCGCGACTGGTGCATCAGCCGTCAGCTGTGGTGGGGCCATCAGATCCCGGCATGGTATTGCCAGGACTGCGATGAAACCATCGTGGCCAAAGAGGCCCCCTGCACCTGCCCCCGCTGCGGCGGCAAAAACCTGCAGCAGGACCCTGACACGCTGGACACCTGGTTCAGCAGCGCACTGTGGCCCTTCAGCACGCTGGGCTGGCCCAATGAGGACAGCGAGGATCTGAAGTTCTTCTATCCCACCAGCACGCTGGTCACCGGCTATGATATCATTGGCTTCTGGGTGAGCCGCATGATCTTCAGCGGCTTGGCTTACACCGGCAAGGCACCGTTTGACACCGTGTGCGTACACGGCATCGTGCGCGACAGCCAGGGCCGCAAAATGAGCAAGAGCCTTGGCAACGGCATCGACCCGCTGGAAGTGATCGACCAGTACGGCGCCGACGCATTGCGCTTTATGCTGATCGACGGCTCTACGCCTGGCAATGATATGCGCTACAGCGAAGAAAAGGTAAAGGCTGCCCGCAACTTTGCCAACAAGCTGTGGAATGCTGCCCGCTTTGTGCTGATGAACATCCCCGAAGGCTTCCAGGCTGGTATGCCTGCGGTGGAAGATCTGGACATGAGCGATAAGTGGGTGCTGAGCGAGCTGAACAAAACGGCCCGCGATATGACGGCCAACATGGACAGCTATGATATGGGCCTTGCCGCAGCCAAGATCCAGAACTTTATCTGGGATGTATACTGCGACTGGTATATCGAGATCTGCAAGAGCCGCTTGAACGGCGGTGACGAAAAGCAGGCTGATGTAGCCCGCAAGGTGCTGGTGTATGTGCTGGACCGCGCACTGCGTCTGCTGCACCCCATCATGCCGTTTGTGACCGAAGAGATCTATCAGGCTCTGCCCGGCAGTGCCGAAACCATTATGAATCAGAGCTGGCCTGTGTTTGATGCGGAGCATGATTGGCCCGAGGAATGCGCCGACTTTGAAAAGCTGATGGATTATATCAAGGCTGTGCGTGCTGCCCGCAACGAAATGGGCGTACACCCTGCGAAAAAGACCACGATGGTCATTGAAACCGGCGCACCCGAGGCATTTGAAAAGGGTCAGGCGTATCTGGCCAAGTTTGCTTTTGCCACCGAGGTGACTCTGGTGCCCAAATACGAGGGCAGCACCGACGGCATGGTGCAGGTGGCCACCGATTCCGCACGCGGCTTTATCCCCATGATGGAGCTGATCGACCGCGACAAGGAGCTGGCTCGTTTGAACAAGGAAAAAGAAAAGGTTCAGAAAGAGATCGACCAGTTCACCCGCCAGCTCAGCAACGAGGGCTTTGTGAACAAGGCTCCCGCACAGCTGGTGGAGGATATTCGCCAAAAGCTGGCTGCACGCCAGGATAAGATCGCCAATATTGAGCAGGCACTGGCTGCTTTGGGCTGATCGAGATAGTTTTCACGCAGCAAGGCTCCTTTGCTTCCCGGCGGGCACAAAGGAGCCTTGCTTTCCCTATGGCATATTTTCAAGCGGCTTTCCCGGCGGGCAGAGAAAAATGAAGGAATCCTCACAATTTGTTCATCCTTTGATCAAAAAATGTGCTATGATGTATGCACCGCGAAAGCGGAAAAAACGGCATGGAAAATAAAAGGAGAACAAATTTTGAAGCAACAAAAATACTCCCCATGGCTGATCGTGTTTCGTGTGCTGTTCACGCTGCTCACCGCTGTGCTGATCGTGTTTATTTTTGAACGCTCGCTGCAAAACGGCGCAATTTCGGCACAGGAAAGCCAGCGTATGCTGCTGGCAATGCAGCGTGTGCTGGCCAAATTTACCGACCGTGAGCTTTCATTGCACTTTGTGCGCAAGCTGGCGCATTTTGCTGAATATACGGCACTTGGCTTTTTGCTGCAAATGTGTTTGCGCGTGTATACCCGGCATTATGTAAAGCACATTTCCTGGCCGCTGCTTGGGGGAATTGCGGTTGCGCTGGCCGATGAAACCATTCAGCTGTACACACCGGGGCGCAGCAGCAGCGTTTGGGATGTCTGGCTGGATTTTTCGGGCGTATGCAGCGGAGTGTTTGCAGCGCTTTTGGTGTTAACATTTTTTCACATGATGAAATGGTTTATACTGCATGATATGGAAGGGTGAACAAAATGACGGCAGAACAGGCGATCGAAAAAATTCATGCACTGCCTCGCATGAGCGAAACCACGCTGGAGCGCATGAAAAAACTATTGAGCAAATTGGGCGATCCGCAAAAAAAGCTGAAATTCGTACATGTGGCCGGCACAAACGGCAAGGGAACGGTGTGCAGCCTTACGGCGGCCATGCTGCGGGAAGCCGGACTGAAAACCGGCCTTACCATCAGCCCCTATGTGCTGGATTTTCGTGAGAGAATGCAGATCAACGGTGAA
>Ga0129316_1000466_pt1 | contig 22676 bp, 20 predicted proteins | sample Cm1ome_2_FD_94429 | JGI IMG/M metagenome (GOLD analysis project Ga0129316, IMG submission 94429) | Eastern black-and-white colobus group fecal microbial communities from Wisconsin, USA - Cm1022B metagenome | ecosystem: Host-associated > Mammals > Digestive system > Large intestine > Fecal...
GGCAGATCAGCCTCCAGTCGCTTCGGTTGTCCCGAATCCATCGGAGCAGGCGTTCGGCCTCCTCCCGGCGGACATGCTCCTCTTCGGATTGCCGAGAAGCGTTTGGCATCGCGATCCCTTCTTCCGGTGTTATCTGCCGCTTTCTTGAATATCACAGAGCGGTCGCCAACGATCCGTTGACTTTGATTTGATTCTAATTCTCTATGCTGTTTGTGCCGGGAACGATTGTGGATGCTAAAACATGAAAAACACTTGATCAAGCTGTTCAAACAGTGCCAAAAGGAAAAAGGCCCCGCACAGGGCGGGGCTGCAATCGACCGCGGCATTGTCGGAAAGATCTGTCAAGATGATAGACTGACGGCGGGGGAGGCTCGAAATCCTATGGAAATCACAGGCCTTTGCGGCGTTTGGTTGGATTATCCCGCCGAAAGAGACGATAAAATGCCTTCGAACATGTGACAGGAGGATTGGCAAAAGCATATGCCAATCCTCCTGTCATAGAAATCCGGCTTCTCGACGACACTGCATAAAAAGGACCGCCATTGATTTGGCGGCCCCTTTTCTATCGGTTTACAAATCGGTGATGCTGACCAGATCGATATCCGCCATCTGCTTTTTGGAAAGCAGGCAGTCCGCCAGAGCATTCGCGGTATCGAGTGCGGTCAGGCAGACGATCGAGTGATCGACCGCGCGGCGGCGCAGACGCACCGACTGATTGGTTTTGGGGTCGGCGCCTCCCTTGGAGGTCGAAATAACATAGTGAATCTTGCCTGAGTCGATCAGATCCATCACGTTGGGGGACGGTTCCTGCATCGGGCGCACCGAGTTGGTGGCAACCATCTGATTGTTGAGCGCCAGCGCAGTTCCGGGAGTGGCGTACAGCTCAAAGCCAAGCTTCTCGAACTTTTCCGCAATCTGCACCATCTCAGGCTTGTCGGCGTCCTTGACGCTCATCAGCACACCGCCGCGTTCCTCAAGCTTGTAGCCCGCCGCAACGAGGCCCTTGAGAAGAGCCTCCTCAAAGGTTTTGGCGATGCCAAGCACCTCACCGGTCGACTTCATCTCCGGGCCGAGCTGGGTATCGACGCCGGTCAGCTTCTCGAAGCTGAAAACGGGCACCTTCACCGCCACATACGGCGCATTGGGGTAAAGGCCGGTGCCATATCCGAGATCCCGGAGCTTCGCACCCAGCATGATCTGGGTGGCGAGATCGACCATCGGAACCCCCGTCACCTTGCTGATATACGGCACGGTGCGCGAAGAGCGCGGATTGACCTCGATGACATAGACCTCATCGTTATAGACGACATACTGGACGTTGACCATGCCGCTGACCTTGAGAGCGCGGGCCAGCTTCCCGGTGTAGTCGATGATGGTATTCTTAATCCGCTCCGAGAGGGTGCGGCAGGGATAGACCGAAATCGAGTCGCCCGAGTGGATGCCCGCCCTCTCCACGTGCTCCATGATGCCGGGAATCAGAAAATCCTCGCCGTCTGAGATGGCGTCAACCTCCACCTCGGTGCCCATCATATACTTATCGATCAGCACCGGATTCTCAAGGGATCCGCCGGCGGTGATGATGCCCATATACTCGACCACCCGTTCGGCGTTCGGCGCGATGACCATATTCTGGCCGCCCAGCACATAGGAGGGCCGCAGCAGCACCGGATAGCCGAGACTCTCGGCGGCTTTGGCCGCCTCCTCAGTGGTCATGACGGTGTGACCCGCCGGACGCGGAATTCCACACTGCTCCAGAATCTCGTCAAAACGCTCGCGGTCCTCCGCCGCGTCAACCGAGTCGGCGCAGGTGCCGAGAATACGCACACCCTTGTCCGCGAGATGGCGGGTCAGGCTGATGGCGGTCTGGCCGCCGAACTGCACCACGACGCCGTAGGGCTTCTCGGTGGCAAGGATGCTGTCCACGCTCTCGGGAGTCAGCGGGTCGAAATAGAGCCGGTCGCCGGTGTCAAAGTCGGTGGAAACTGTCTCGGGATTGTTGTTGACGATGACCGCCTGATAGCCCGCCTCCTTGAGCGCCCAGACGCAGTGGACCGAGCAGTAGTCAAACTCGATGCCCTGGCCGATACGGATCGGTCCGGAGCCGAAGACAATCACCGTTTTTTTGTCGGACGGATGGTGCTCGATGAACTCCGCCGCCTCGTTCTCATCGTCGTAGGTCGAGTAGAAATAGGGGGTCTCGGCGGGGAATTCAGCGGCGCAGGTATCGACCATCTTATAGACCGCCTCGCGGTGGAACGGCGCGGGATCAACTCCCGAAAGCTTCTGGATCGAGCTGTCGAGGTAGCCGAATTTCTTGGCGCGCAGGTAGAGGGTCTCGTCGAGCTTGCCGCTCTCGAGCTGCCGCTCGACGGCGGCGAGGTTATGGAATTTATAGAGGAACCAGCGGTCGATGCGGGTAATCCGGAAGATTTCTTCAACGTCCTCGATGCCGCGGTAGAGCGCCTCATAGACGGCGAAGAGGCGGCTGTCGTCCGGGGTGTTGACCCGCGTCATAATCTGCTCGTCGCTCTCATGCATCATCTTGGGGGAGCGCATCGAGGAGAGCTTCAGCTCGATCGACTGGGCGGCCTTCATGACGGCCTGCTCAAAATTGGTGCCAATGGCCATCACCTCGCCGGTCGCCTTCATCTGGGTGCCGAGCTTCTTTTCGCCGTAAACAAACTTGTCGAAGGGCCAGCGCGGATATTTGACGACAACGTAATCAATCGCCGGCTCAAAGCAGGCGTAGGTGCAGCCGGTGACGGCATTGACAATCTCATCGAGGGTGTAGCCGATCGCAATCTTGGTCGCGACCTTGGCAATCGGATAGCCGGTCGCCTTCGAGGCAAGGGCCGACGAGCGCGAGACGCGCGGGTTGACCTCGATGACGGCGTATTCGAAGCTGTTGGGATTCAGGGCGAACTGGCAGTTGCAGCCGCCTTCGACGCCGAGCGCATCGACGATGCTGATCGAGGCGGTGCGCAGCATCTGATATTCCTTGTCCGCGAGGGTGACGGCCGGAGCGATGACCACCGAATCTCCGGTGTGGATGCCCACCGGATCGACGTTTTCCATCGAGCAGACGGTGATCAGGTTCCCCTTGCGGTCGCGGATGACCTCGAACTCGATCTCCTTCCAGCCGGAGACGCAGCGTTCGACGAGGATCTGGTGGATCGGGGAGTGGCGCAGGCCGTTGGCGGCAATTTCGCGCAGCTCGTCCACATCGCCGGCGATGCCGCCGCCGGTACCGCCGAGGGTAAAGGCCGGGCGTACAATAACCGGATAGCCGATCGTATCGGCAAAGGCCAGCGCATCGTCAAGCTCGGTGACCACCTTGGAGGGGATGCATGGCTGGTTGATCGACTCCATCGTGTCCTTGAAGAGCTGGCGGTCCTCCGCCTTATCGATCGTCTCGGGATTTGCGCCGAGCAACTTGACGTTGTGGCTTTCGAGAAAGCCGTCCTTCGCGAGCTGCATCGAAAGGGTCAGGCCGGTCTGCCCTCCGAGGGTGGACAGCACGCTGTCCGGTTTCTCAATCTCGATGACCCGCTTGATCGTCTCAAGGGTCAGCGGCTCGATATAGATGCGGTCGGCCATCCGCTTATCGGTCATGATGGTGGCGGGGTTGGAATTGATCAACACCACCTCGAGGCCCTCTTCCTTGAGGGCGCGGCAGGCCTGGGTGCCCGCATAGTCGAATTCGGCTGCCTGTCCGATGACGATCGGACCGGAACCGATCATCAGAACCTTTTTGATATCACTGCGAAGCGGCATCTTATTTGCCCTCCTTCTGCTTGTCGATCATCCTGAGAAACTTGTCAAAGAGGAACGAGGTGTCGGCGGGGCCGGCACAGGCTTCCGGATGGAACTGCACCGTAAAGACGGGCGCGTCGAGGTATTCGACCCCTTCGCAGGTCTTGTCGTTGGCGTTCACATGGCTGACCCGCGCAATCGCGGGGTCAAGCGAGTCGCCGAGCACCGCGTAGCCGTGGTTCTGCGTGGTGACAAAGGTGCGCCCCGTCTCAAAATCGATCACCGGCTGATTGCCGCCCCGGTGGCCGTAGCCGAGCTTCACCGTCTTTCCGCCGCGGGCGAGAGCCATCAGCTGATGCCCAAGGCAGACCCCCATGATGGGAATTCCGAGAGCCACGATATCCCGGAGATTTTCAATTACCTGCACATTTTCCCCGGGGTCCCCAGGGCCGTTCGAAAGAAGAATTCCATCAGGCTTCAGTTCGGCAAGCTCCGCCGCCGTTGTGCGGGCAGGGACGACAAGCACATCGCATCCGCGCGCGCGCAGGCTCTCGCGGATGTTGCGCTTATAGCCGAAATCAAACAGTGCGATGCGGTATTTCCGGGGGCCGTGCGCCGGATAAAGGCGCTGTGCCGGGGTGCTGATCGTGTCAACCGCGTCGCGGATGACAAAGGTGCCCAGCTGCGCAAGAAGCCGCTCCCGGTTCTCCGAGGTGATCGGCTCGGTGGTGATCACTCCGTTCATTACGCCGTGCTCCCGCAGGCGGCGGGTCAGTGCGCGGGTATCGATGTCGAACAGCCCAATGGTGCCGTGGCGCTTGAGGAAGTTATCGATCCGCTCGGTCGCGCGAAAATTGGAGGGAGAATCGCACCATTCGCGCACAATATAGCCCTTCATATAAATATCGTCCGACTCCACGTCGTCGTCGTTGGTGCCGTAGTTGCCGATCAGCGGAAAGGTCTGCACCGTAATCTGCCCAAAGTAGCTCGGATCGGTCAGCGTTTCCTGACAGCCGGTCATGCCGGTGGTAAAAACCACCTCGCCGATCGCCGTTCCCTTGGCGCCGAAGCTCCGCCCTTCATAGGTGGTGCCATCCGCGAGCATCAGCCATGCATGGTCCGCATTGTAGATAGACATGGTACTCCTCCTTAAGCTCCGCGATTCATATCGCCCAATTTGCATATTCAATCAATATATTCGAAATTATATTCATTTTTGTTGCTTGGCCCGTCCGCCCGCTTCCGCTGGGCGGGCAAGCCGCCCGGCGGCCCCGCCTCTTGGGAAAACTCGGTGTTTCAGTACGCTTTCATGTTATTATACCCGAATAAATACCGGATGTAAAGGGGAAGATTCAGCTTTTCCATCCCGCACAAGAAATGGCAAAAAAGTACGTCCAAAGCGTAAATTTTTCACAAGCGACCATGAAAAAGGGAACGACTTGTCGTTCCCTTTTATGAATAATTATTCTGTTTTTGACGGCAGAGGGCGCATCGTAGGAAACAGCAAAACATCCCGAATCGACGCACTGTCGGTCAGGAGCATCACAAAGCGGTCCACGCCGATGCCAAGCCCGCCAGTGGGCGGCATGCCGTACTCCATGGCGGTGAGGTAGTCTTCATCCACATCGCAGGCCTCGTCGTCGCCCAGCGCCTTCTGGCGGGCCTGCTCCTCAAAGCGGCCGCGCTGGTCGATGGGATCGTTGAGCTCGGAAAAGGCATTGGCATACTCGCGCCCAATGATAAACAGCTCGAACCGCTCGGTATAATCGGGCTTTTCGGGCATCCGCTTGGCGAGCGGCGAAATTTCCACCGGATATTCGGTGACAAAGGTCGGCTGGATAATGTTTTTCTCTGCGAACTCATCGAAGAACGCCTCGAGAATCTTTCCGATGCCGAACCGCTCCTCAATCTCGACATGATGCTCCTTCGCGGCGGCCCGCGCCTGCTCGACGGTGGTGATTTCTGAGAAATCCACGCCGGAATAGCGCTTGACGATCTCGGTCATCGTGACCCGCTCAAAAGGCTTGTCCAGATCCAGTTCTACCCCGCCGTAGCTGATTTTCCCGGTGCCCAGCACCTTGGCGCAGACAGTGTGGAAGAGATCCTCAACGAGATCCATGACGCCGTACAGGTCGGTGTATGCCTCATAGAGCTCCAGCAGGGTGAATTCGGGGTTGTGGCGGGTATCGATTCCCTCGTTGCGGAAGACGCGGCCGATTTCATAGACCTTGTCGAAGCCGCCGACGATCAGCCGCTTGAGGTGCAGCTCCAGCGCAATGCGCATATACATATCGATATCCAGCGCATTGTGGTGGGTGATGAACGGCTTGGCGGCTGCGCCGCCCGCGATGGCGTGCAGCACCGGGGTCTCGACCTCAAGATAGCCGCGGCCATCAAGAAAGCTGCGGATCTCCCGAATGATCTGGGAACGCTTGACAAAGGTTTCCTTGACCTCGGGGCTGGTAATCAGATCGACGTAGCGCTGACGATAGCGCAGCTCAGTATCCTTCAGGCCGTGCCACTTGTCGGGAAGCGGAAGCAGCGCTTTGGAAAGCAGGCGTATTTCCCTGGCATGAACCGAAATTTCCCCCTTGCGTGTGCGGAAGACAAAGCCCTCAACCCCGATGATATCACCGATATCCCAGGTGTTGAACGCCGCATAAGCCTCCTCGCCCACATCGTTGATCCGGATATAGATCTGCATCCGGCCGCTCGCGTCCCGCAGGTCGATGAAACTGGCCTTGCCCATGTTGCGCCAGGTCATGATCCGCCCGGCAATGCGGACGGTCTGGTTCTCCATCTCGTCAAAGCGGCCGGCAATCTCCCTGGCGCAGGAGGTCCTTTCATATTTGGTGATCTCAAAGGGGTTCTTCCCCTCCGCGCGCAGGGAATCGAGCTTTTCACGCCGGATCCGCGCGAGCTCCGAGAGGTCCTGCTGCGTCTGCTCGGGGGTGGACTGATCCACACCGGATAGCTGCTGTTCGCTCATACTGATAACGTCCTCCTCGCTTTGGGGGTCTTGGTCTTCCCGCTCTCTCAGAAAAATGCGGGTAAGCTACCCGCATTTTCCACACTTCTCACTTGCCGATTTCGATGATCTTCATCTGATAGGTCTGCCCGTTGGGGGTCTTGATATCGACGACCTCTCCCACCGCATGGCCCATGATTGCCTGCCCCACCGGAGAATCGGCCGTAACAACATTGTCGTCGTCGCCGCCGGTGCCGCTGCTTGCAATGCGATACTCGGTCTTGTCGTCAAACTCCATATCCAGAAGGATCACCTTGGTTCCGACCGCCACCGTATCGGTTGAGATGTGGTCCACGATCTGAACGTTCTTGAGGCGCTCCTCCAAACGGCTGATTCTCGCCTCAAGGCGGGCCTGGTCGTTCTTGGCTTCATCGTACTCACTGTTCTCGGAAAGGTCGCCAAATCCGCGTGCCACACGGATTTTTTCCGAAATATCGTTGCGCTCGACCGTTTTCAGATGCTCCAGCTCATCACGAAGCTGCTGATACTCTTCGCGGGTCATTTCATCGATCGGCGTTTTCACTTTCGACAACTCGTTCTCCTCCTTTGGTAGGATTGCATTAAATGGTATTATACCCAGAAGCCGTACGCGATGTCAAGAGAAAATTCCCCCATTTCATGCTGCTGTTCACGAAAAAAGAGGAAGGGCGGAACCCCCCTCCCGTTCTGTTCCATCCTATGCGGCCAAGCCCGCGATTATGCCCGCAGAGGATCAGCCAAATTTCGGACGAGCGGACATAAGCCCAGCGAAAATCCTTCCCGGGTTGCCCGCATGATCGAGGCGGCAAGCTGCTCCGGCGGCAGCTTCATCCCCTCGGAAAGCCATTGCTCAACCACATTGATAAAGCCGGAAACCAGGAAGGTCGCCAAAAATCGCTCCACCGTGTCCAGCCCGGCCTCCCTGCAGATGCCGCAGTAAGCAAGCACCTGCACTTCCAGCCGCTGCAGAAGGCTGCGGTCCCCGTTCGGGCCGAAAAGAATTCCGCAGAGCTCGGCGCGGTCCGCGACAAACCTGAGAATCCGGCAATACAGCCGTTCGAGCGCGGCTTCATTCTCGGGCGGAGGCTCCTGCTCGAGCGCGGCGGTGAATTCTCCAAAAAGCTCCTGCTCCATCTGGCGAAGCATATCATAAATGTCCCGGTAATGCCGGTAAAAGGTGGCGCGGTTGACGTCCGACCGTTCAGTGAGTTCCTTGACAGTAATCTCATTGACCGGCTTTTCTGCCAGCAGTTCCACCAAAGCCATCGACAAAAATCGCTTCGTCCTTTTGATCCGGCGGTCCTCCATCCGTTCCCCCTCCATGATATCCTGAAATTGTCACAAAAAGCGATATTATTATAATCAATATTATTATAGGATACTCCTGTTGCAAATACAACTGACGAACCCGCTAAAAGCATCACACTTTGATTGCAATATTGTAAAAATTTTATTTTGTTCCCCTTTCCGGAGAACAATCGATCCGAAGGCGTCAATGTCCGGCGCCGTTTTCAGCGCCGGACATTGATGCTGCCCTTCACCGGGAAAGGACCGAAAGCTTGACGTTCTCGACATAAAAATCCCGAATGTCCTCCTCTTCAAGCAGCCGCAGGATATCCTGCGCTCCGCCGTGGACCAGCGCTCCGTAGATTCCGATCCCGTTCTGATCGATATACCTGAGCGCCTCCTGATAGTACTCCGGGGAAATTCCGTTGACATTGGCCATCGCCTCGAGAAATCCGGGCCTGCCGGAAAGGTAGCGCAGCAGAGAGTGGAAATGCTCTTCCCAGACCGCCGGACGGTTCTCCTCCATCTCGTCGTCGTGCAGAGCCAACTCAAAGCATGGGAACTCCTCCTCCGGCGCATTTTCGAAAACCAATCCCGCACCGGATGGTTCAAAGCCAAGGGTGCCGGGCTGATATCCATCCCGGGCGGCAACCGCGGCATAGGCAAAGTAGAGGTCCGGCACCTTCTCGCCGTACCGCGCAAGAAGGGCGTCAAATTCCTCCAGGCTCAAATCATGGCCGAAGGTGACATAGACCGCCGCGCGGCTGGAAGGAGGCAGCGCGGCAAGCGCCTCGCGGCAATCGGCAAGGGCATCCGGGTCCGCCTCGGTGTGCTCCACCCCGTTTTCATCCACCCACACGATCAATCCCTGACGGTAGCCAAAGGCATTCACAACGGGGAACCGCCAGTATTCGTTGGCGGTGCGTCCGCCGCTTCCCACCGTCTTTCCCCGCACCAGCCGGTCAAAGGAGCTCAGCTCCCGTCCCCAAAACAGATCGTTCTGCCGAATCCGCAGGTCGTAGCTGCCCGGGCCGCTGTGGACCGCCTCGGCGTAGCTGGCAGTATACCCGGGGGAGTGCAGCTCGGTGAAAGCCGCCATATCGAGCAGGAACTGCCCATCTCCGCCATACCGGGCTTCGATTCCCTTGTTGGGATTATAATAGGAAAGGTCGCAGAACAGCACCGCGGCGGAGGCAATCAGGAAGACCGCCAGCACCGCAAGGCAGGCGCTGCCCAGCAGCCGGAACCGCACCCGTCTGGCAATCCGCCCTGTCTCAGGGGAGGGAGGCGGCTCCTGATCCGAAAACTGTTCGTCGAACCGCTCGGCAAGATAATCAGCAATCGCCTCGTGCTTTTCAATTTCGGCCTTAACCGCCGCCTTGCATTCGGGGTCGGCGCGCCCCGCCTTTACCTGCTCCAGCATCTCGCGAAAGCTCATACCCATTCCTCCTCCAATCGTTTTTTCAGCCTTGACCGCGCACGGGTCAGGCCCGTTTTGACCGCCCCCGGACTTCTGCCGGTAAGCCGGGAGATTTCCGCCACCGGACACCGCTCAAAATAAAAAAGAAGCAAAAGCTCCCGGTCCCCGGGGGAGAGGCGAAGAATCTCCCGATAGAGCAGGCGGAGCCGCTCGTCGCGGATCAGCTGTTCCAGCACGCCCGGCGCGGGGTCGGGATACTCCTCGGGAACAGTTCGGTCCCCCGTCCTCTTTCTGCGGCGAAGCAGGTCATAAAAAAGATTTTTACAGACCCGCAGCAGCCAGCAGCGGACCGAGGACGCATCCGCCTCGAGCGACAGCAGCGCCCGGTAGAAGGTTTCCGCGGTCAGTTCGTCCGCCAGCACCGGGTCCCGGCAGAGGGAAAGGGCGTAAAGATAAAGATCCTGACGATAAGCGCGATAGCTCTCCTCCAGTGCATCCTGCTTCACCGGCCTTCCCTCCCTCTGTTCTAAAAACGTTTTCCCGGCCAAAAGGTTACATCCCGTTTCCGGGTCGGCGCGGGAAAATTTGATTCCCTGATGCCGAAGACGCAGGAAATGGACCCGCCGCAAAGCAGGGCTTTTCATTCTTCCAAAAAGCCGTTTGCCCCGCGGCCGGCAGCGGCGGACGTTTCGAAACGGGCTTCGGCAAAAGACCGGCGCACCATCCTGCGCCCATACAAAAGGCGCGCGGAACAATTCCGCGCGCCTTTTTTCAGGTGAAAGCCCTTCTTCCTCCTTTGCACCCTCGGCCGGACGTCCCCCGGCGGTCAGGCCGATTCGGCAAGGCAGAGCGGCCGCAGCAGGCGGTCAAAATCCATCGTCCCCCGCAAAGGACGCATAGGAAAAGACCAGAAGGCATCCCGCCTCAATGGCGCCGTAGAGCTCAATCCCGTGATTGACTCCCCGCGCATTCAGATCGCAGACAAAGCGGCGCTTTGCCTCCAGCCTGCCGAGCAGGGCTCCGCTTTCCTCCGGCAGCTTCTCCCAAACAAAATCGAGCTGCTCAAGCAGCTCCCGGCGGCGCCGGGCATAGCGAGAAAGCTGATGCTCGTGCCGCATATGCCGCACCAGATTTTTGGGGTAGTCATCTCCATGGGCATAGCAGCAGAAATCGGCGTAATAATGGCAGAGCACCCCCAGGCGGTAGCTTCTCCGCCACACATCGCAGTCATCCCCTGCGGCTGCCATCGTGCGGGCCAGCTTTTGGTTGACCATCCCGAGGCGGAATTTGGCCCGGTGGGAACGAAACGCCTGGGTCGGCGCAATATCGGGGGCAATATTGCCCCAGTAGAAAGCAGTGCGGCAAAGAAGGCCGGGGTCCACTCTGGAAACGGCATCATAGACCACCGACGCGATCAGCATATGATTGGCAGGATTCATGACAGGAAACACTCCTTCCGAAAAGGTTCAGCCAGCCGCCGGATATGGGGACGGTTTCGCCGAATCCGGCCGGCAAAGCACAGTATAGCACAGCCGAACGCAAATTGCTCGGCTTTTCGAAAGATTCATAAACTTTCCACAGGCTCAAGGCAGTTTTTTCACCATATCGCTCTATTTTTGCGTAAATTGAATTTTTTCATGTTAAATTTTTAAATATTGAATATTTTTCATTGATTTTTTTAATTTCCCGCACTATACTGTCCTTATGACGGCACGCTCCGGCGCGCCGGGCGGGAGGAAGAATATGAAGCCATTGAAACAAGGCCTGGGCATCCTGCTGCTTTGCTGGGCCACCTATGTAACCGCTTATCTCTGCCGCGTCAACATTTCTGCGGCGCTGACCAAGATGCCGGCGGGTCTCGGCGTCTCGATGGAATACCTCGGGATGGCCAGCTCGATCTACTTTATCACCTATGCGGCCGGACAGCTGCTTAACGGCTTTCTGGGAGACCGGGTGAGGCCCTACCGCTTCCTTTTGACCGCCGTCGCCGCAGCCGGAGCGGCCAATCTTGCGGTTGGCACCGTTTCCAACGGTGCCAGCTTTCTCCTGATCTGGGGACTCAACGGTTATATCCAGTCGATGTTCTGGGGATCTTTGCTCCGGCTGCTTTCCTTCCATATCCCGGCTGAACATCACAAAACCGTCTCCACGGTGATGTCCACCGCATCGGTCACCGGCTACATCCTTTCCTGGAGCATTCTTGGAAAAGCCTTTGCCGGCCTGTCCTGGAAGGCGTATTTCATTGCGCCGGGCTTCTGTGCCCTGCTGCTGATCCCCTGCTGGCTGCTGACCGCGCGCAGGCACCCGATGGAGCAGATGCTCCGCGAGCGCCGGGAAACCCCGCCCGTCGGCCGGGCTGTCCGGGAGCTCTTCGAGGACCGGATGTACTTTATCTGTCTGCTTTGCTGCGCGATCGGCGCGATTCAGGAAGGCGCAGTATTCTGGCTGCCGGTCATCTTTTCGCGTGATCTGGGGCTGAACGCCGGCTCCTCCCTTCTGCTGCTGATGGTGATCCCTTTTTCCAAGCTGCTCGGCGTTTTTCTTGCCCGCTGGCTGCTCGGCCGGCACCGTGAAAACGCCCGGCGCTCCATGCTGGCGATGCTGGCGCTGGTTTCAGCCATCGCGGTGCTGCTGGTGCTGACCTCGCGGCTTTCCGCCCTGCTGACCGTCCTGCTGATCGGACTGCTGATCCTCGCGGTCAACGGCAGCAACTGGATCATCATCTCCTATCTCCCGCTGTCTTTTGCGGAGCGGAATATGGTCTCCACCCTCGTGGGGATCCTCGATTTCTCGATCTATGTCGGCGCGGCGGTCTCCTCCCCGCTGACCGGCATTGTCCTTGCCCTCTATGGATGGCCCGCGGTTCCGGTGATCTGGCTCGGGCTGACCGCCGTAAGCGTTCTGCTGGCTCTGACCGGGGCGGGCGGATGTCTTTTGAGAAAGGGGAAGCGAATCCATGAATGCACTTAATCTGATCAAGCAGCGGTTTCCCGGCATGTCATCCGCCGAAAAACGGATTGCGGACGTCATCCTGCGGGACCCTAAAGCCGCTACCGGCATGACGGTCAACTTCCTCGCCGCGGCCGCGGGGGTTTCGGCGGGGACAGTGGTGAATTTTGCAAATTCTCTCGGCCTCGGCGGCTTCACCGCCCTGAAGATCAATCTTGCACAGAATCTTGAGGGCTTTACCGGCTTTTCCTTCGACGACGTCGAGGCCACCGACAGTCCTAAGACCGCCCTGCATAAGATGGCGGAAAATGCCTGCGCCTCCTTCCGCGACACCCTGACGATGATCGACGAAAAGGCGCTTGCCGCGGCCGCCCGCCTCCTGATGGAGGCAAAAAAAATCGAGCTTTACGGGGCCGCCAATTCGGCTCTGGTGGCCGAGGATGCCTATCAGCACCTGATGAGGATCGGCCTTCCGGTTTATGCGGTGACCGATCCGCTGGTCAGCAGGATCTCCGCGTCCCATCTGGGGCCGGGATGCCTGGCGGTGGGAATTTCCCACTGGGGCAGGTCCCGCTCAACCATCGAGGCCATGCGGACAGCCAAGTCGCGCGGCGCAGCCACCCTTTGCATCACCAGCTATCCGGACAGCCCCCTTCACAGGCTCTCGGATGCCGGTCTGGTCATCGTCTCGAGCGAGGTCGGCCAGCGGCGCGAGGCATGGGTTTCCCGCCTGACTCACCTGCTGGTGCTCGATGGGCTCTGCGCTTACATCGGCGCTCAGCGCGGGGTCAGTTCGATCGAGATGATGGATGAGGCGAGCCTTCTGATCGGCAGCCAGCAGGAAGGTTCCGGCCTTTGAGATTTCCCGAAGCGCGGAACAAGCGCCAACTGCCCATTGATCAGTTTCCGGCCTTGGCCACCGCCCTGTATTGGCCTGATCAGGGCTTTTACCGGCAGGCGAACGCATTAAGAACGCTTTCTTCCGTATCAGCTGTCCTGCTGCCCGGAGATGGACGGCGTTCTTTTTCAACCGTGCCTTTGCCCATTGATCAACTCATCTTTTAGCATCCTGCTTCGTCCAGCGCCTGCGGCAAATGGTTCTGCACACCGTTTTCCTCGGTAGAACCGGGGGTTCCGAACTCAAAAAAGCATGTAAAAAGGCGCATGGCGGGATTTCACCCGTTTTTTGATATTCCGTCGCACCCGGCGCCTGCGGCAAACGGTTTTGCCCGGTGCCTGCCCCGGCAGAACCGGAGAATTTCTGAACTCAAAAAGGCGCGTAAAAGGCGCATGGCGGGATTTCTCCCGTTTTTTTTGATATTCCATCGCACCCGGCGCCTGCGGCAAACGGTTTTGCCCGGTGCCTTCCCCGACAGAACCGAAAATTTGCGAATTCGATACAAAAGCCCTGCGCAGAAACAGCTTCTTCCGCGCAGGGCTTTTATCAATGTGTTCCAATCCGCCCGCAGAGGTGCAGCGGGTCCTTCGCCTTAACGTTCAATCGAGCCGTTGAATCTGAAAGGTGACGCATTCCCCGCAGTCGGGACACTGCACCGGCGTGGGTTTGACCGAACCGCCGCGCCGCGCGGCGTAGGCGAAGGGATAAATCGCATTGAGTGCAACCATACAAAGCGCCGCACTCTTTTCGGTGTCGATAAAAGCGCCGTCAAAGAAAATTTCATCGCCCGCCTTGTACCGGGGGCATTCGCTTGAAAGAACCGTAGCTTTTACCTTATGATCCTCCATGATTGCATCCTCCCGACATGATTGCCGCCTGCGGCAACAGTTTTTTTCAGTATAGCATATCCTGTGCGGCGCGGGAAGGGACCTGCGAAAACTTTTGTCTTCCGCCGTCAAAGGGGGCAGACAAACTGATAGGCAAACACGATCGCGGGCATCGTCAGGATGCAGACAAGGGTGGAAAGGACGCTGACCACGCTGGCATACTCGGCATCCGCGCCGCAGAGCTGGGCCATCTGGGTAACGGTGGCCGCGGGCGGGGTGATACATGCCAACAGGCTGATCAGCAGAATAACGGCGCCGCCGCGCACCGGGAAAGCCCTGTTGAGCAGAATCATCAGACCGGTGCAGAGCAGCGGCATCACCGCCATTCGCAGCAGGACGATCCGATAGACGCGCCGCCCCGCAAAAATCTGGCGCAGATTCATGCGGCCGATCAGCATACCGGTGATCAGCATTCCAAGCGGCCCCGCCATTCCCCCCACCGAAGCGAGAGCGGTGTTGACAATCCCGGAGAGGCGTACCCCGGTAACAAAGAGAAACAGCCCGCCGATGATGGCGATGACGCTGGGATTGCACAGCACCCGCAGCAGGCTGACCCGCCTCTGCGGAAGAAACAGGAGATAAAGATGAGTCCACACCAGAACAATCTGCACCGACATGTAGGCGCTGGCGTAGATCAGCCACTCCTCCCCGAGCACCGCGGCGACAATGGGAACGATCAGATTTCCCGCATTGGTGTAGATCACCAGCGCCTCCTCCAGCGCGCTGAGGCCCAGCGGTCCTTTCAGCAGATACGTCCCACCGATCAAAAGGATATGCGCCGCGACCGCCCCACCCAGCGCCAGCAGAAGCCCCGAACGCACCTCGGGGGTGTTCTCCATCTGGAAGGACCGGAGCATAACGCATGGCACCGACAGGTAAAGGCAGACAATCGAGAGTCCCCGGCTCTCCTCCGGCGCAAGCAGTGAGCTTTTCACCAGAAGAAAGCCCGCTGCCAGAATCAAAAACAGATTGGCGATCTGTTTGACCAGTAAAAGACTTATCATTTCCCGCACTTCCCCAAGCAGATTTTCTGACCGTATCATTATAGCATGGCTGTCCGGCTTTGCCCAGCATGGCTTTTCTTTGGGTACGCGCTGTCTGCAATCCGTCGTTTTATCCGGCCGCAGCGGGAAAGCGCTTCTTCAATTTGTTCAATTTGTCTCCCCTTATTTTCCCTTTTTTCGATCAACCTCACGATTCTTTCATGCAGCCCGACTTTCTCCTTCCAAACAGATGACAAAAGAAGAAAATTTTGCTACACTTGTTTCTATTGGCTGGGCCGCAATAACTGCAAAGGGGATAATAGGATGGAGCTGCTCAAGCAACGGATCCGCCAGGACGGGCAGGTGATGGCTGGAAACGTCCTGAAGGTCGACAGCTTTCTCAACCACCAGATGGACATCAGGCTTTTCGGTGAAATCGGCAAGGAGTTCCGCCGGCGCTTCGAGGGGTGCGGAATCAACAAAATTCTGACCATTGAGGCTTCCGGCATCGGGATCGCCTGCATCACCGCACAGTATTTTGATGATGCGCCGGTTGTCTTTGCCAAGAAAAACCCCACCAAGAACATTGCCGGCGAGGTCTACACCAGCAAGGTGGAATCCTTTACGCACGGCAGAGTTTATAACATCATCGTTTCCAAGCGTTTTCTCGGTCCGGAGGACCGGGTGCTGATCATCGACGATTTTCTCGCCAACGGCTGCGCCCTGATGGGGCTGATCGATATCGTCCGCGCGTCGGGCGCCGAACTTGCCGGAGCCGGAATCGTGATTGAAAAGGGATTTCAGGAGGGCGGCAGGATCATCCGTGGGATGGGCGTCCGGCTTGAATCGCTCGCCATCGTCGAATCGATGAGCGAGGAGGGCGGAGTCGTTTTTCGCGGCTGACCGCGTTTTCGATTGGTTGCGTGCGGCCTTTTGCCGCTGGCAATAGAAGAGAGGAACTTTTAAAAAACAGGAGGTAATTGATCCCATGAAGCGTAAACTTGCGTTACTCCTTGCGGCCGCCATGATGCTGCTGAGTGCCTGCGGCGGTGCGTCGTCGAGCGCCGCTCCCGCTTCGAGCGAGGCCCCGGCTCCCGCCTCCAGCGAAGCCGCTCCTGCCTCGAGCGAAGCCGCCTCCAGCGAGGCTGCCGGACTCTTTGCTCCGGTTTCGAAGGACGAAATCAAGATCGGCGTCATCCATATCTCCGACCCGGCCGAAGGCTCCGGCTACACCTACACCCACGATCAGGGCATCGTCGGGATGCAGCAGAATCTCGGCCTGCGCGACGACCAGATCATCCGCAAGATCAAGGTCGAGGACAACGATGCCACCGCCATTGAAACCGCGATGCTCGAGTGCATTGAGGAAGGATGCAATATCATCTTCGCCACCAGCTGGGGCTATATGGACACCTGTGAGGCGCTGGCCGAAGAGTATCCCGATGTCATCTTCTCCCATGGCACCGGCTACAAATCCAACGGCTCGAACTTCAACAACTATTTCGGCCGCATCTATCAGGCCAGATATCTCTCCGGCATCGCCGCCGGCCTCAAGACCGAGAGCAACAAGATCGGCTATGTCGCTGCCTGGGGTCCCGAAAACGGTGAGGTCACCAGCGGCTGCGATGCCTTTGCCATGGGCGCCTATTCGGTCAATCCCGACTGCCAGGTGATCGTCAAGACCACCAACAGCTGGTTTGACCCCGAGGGCGAAAAGCAGGCTGCCGAGGCCCTGATTGCCGAGGGCTGCGACGTGATCGGCCAGCACTGCGACACCCCCAATCCCCAGCTTGCCGCCGAAGAAGCCGGCGTCTGGGGCGTGGGCTACAACTCCGACATGCGTAAGGACGCTCCCAAGGCGGTGCTCACCAGCGCGGTCTGGAACTGGTCGGCTTACTACACCTGGGCGGTTGAGAATGTCATCAACGGCACCTGGACCGGCGAAAACTACTACGGCGGCCTCGCCGAGGGCTTCGTCGATATCACCGGGCTTTCGGATCTCTGCGCGGACGGAACCGCCGAAGCGATTGAGGAAGCCCGCAAAAAGATCGTCTCCGGCGAATGGGATGTCTTTGAGGGTGAAATCGAGGCCAACGACGGCCAGATGCACACCAGTGAGTATTACAGCGATGTAAACTGGTACTTCAAGAATATCGTGGTCAAGTAAGCACATCGTTTCCCGGACGGGGCGGCGGAAGTGTCCGCCGCCCCGTTTTTCTGTCGGCAGCACGACCGCCCCGCCCGGAAATCCGGGCGGGGCGGTCGTGCTTGTTCCGTCGGACGGAGAGCCTTATGACAAAGAGAAGAGGATTACGAAATCAGGTCGCTCTCCGGATGTCTTAGGCAATCGCGCCGGTGGAGGGGTTGGTGGGCTCAACAGGGGTCACAACGACATCCTCGTTGGTGTTATCCGAAGCGCCCAGATCAAGCTCCATGTCCGAGACAACGTAGCTGCCGAGGGTGCGGGTGCGGAAGTAGAAGCCCTCGTCGCTGTCGTCATACTCGGCGCCGGCAACCTCGGCGAGAGTGCCGTCGTCCTTGATCTCATAGAGGAACAGGGTGGCATCATCCTCAGCGGAGAGGAAGAACTCGCCGGTGCGGTTGAACTTGGCGCCGTTGCCGTTCCAGAAGTTCAGGTCGGCAAGCGGGTAGCGGGCGGCGATATTGGAGTTGAACTTGGTGTCGAAGTAGAGGAGGGTCTTGCCCTGGCCGGAAACATCGACGGTGAAGGTGCTGCCATCCTCGAAGCCGAGCTCAACCTCGTCGTCATAATCGAACTTCAGCGAGTAGTACTTCTCGGCCTCGATCCCATCAAGATCGCCCTGGACAACGAAGTCCTTGCCGCTGTCGAGGTAGGAGTTGGCCCAGTTGACGTTCAGGGAGATGTCGAGGTCAAGATCCTTGACCTTGGGGCTCTTGGTCTTGTTGAGGGTCATGGTGCCGATGATGTCGGCGTCAGAAGTCGAGGTCGAAGACTCGGTGGTCAGGGCGATCATGTAGTAGTACTTGTTCGCCTCGGTGATCAGCGACTCGCCGATGGTGTTGGTGACCTTCTTCTTGGTGACCGAAACGCCCTTGACGAGCTTCTCGCCCTCTTCCCACTTGGACTTAATCTTGAGACCGTCGACCGAATCGGAATCGGTGATGCCGCGGCCGTTGTGGTCAGCCAGGACATAATAGGCGGTGTCGCCGTACTCGATGGCGTCAACGGTCAGAGCCTTGTCATCGTTAACGTCGTAGGCGAAGGGGCCATACGCGTCATAGACGCCGGGAATGTGGTTGCCGCTCTTGTCGGTGTAATCGGTCTCAACGTTGGTCGCAGAGGTGCGGACCCAGCCGGGCTGCTGCGCGGCGAGGGCGGTGGCGGCCATGCTCATCATCATGGCACCCGCCATCACGGTGGATACAAACTTTTTCATGTTCAGGGATCCTCCTTAAAATGTTTGTTGGTCTCAGTTCCAATTCGCGGGGCTCTCCTTCCCTTGACCTGGACTGTACTTGAAGTATATCATGGCATCTCCAAATTGTCAATCTATTTTTAAATTATTTTGTAACTTAAATGTTAATATTAAATAATATAATTACATTTAGATTACAAAATATAAACTTTATCAATTTGAATAAATGCCATAACGCTAAACCAGTGATCGTAAATTACAAATTTAATTCATAGAAAAAGAAGGAAGTTTTCTTTTCCCTTTTATTCCGGCTTTCACGTTTACCAATTGTAATATTCGTCTGCCAGCGGGCATGAATAACGCGCGGAGCATGAGCCGCCCCGGTAAAATGGACAATAGACAAAATACCCTTGCAGAAAAATAACTGCATAGGATATTTCCATGGCAGAAAGAAGAACTGAAAAAGTATCCGGCAGAGATATGAGAAAAGGTGGTGCCGCGCATCTGCTCGGACAATCAATAAGCGGTTGTGGCACAAAATATCATTCCGCCGCTGTTTCTCCATCGCGCATTGTAAATCAGTGTATCCGCGTATCCCTGCGTCACCGGACGCAACTTCATTTCCTGCGATACACCGGTTTCCATGCGCGCGGTTTCAGGGGCCAAAGGACGGCGCCAACACCGAACAAACCGGGGGCTTCGATTCACAGACCATAGCAACAGCCGGTTGCTTGCTTTCCTAAACCGGCAGCGGTATCATAATCTAAAATGATATCGTGAGGTAATTTGAGATGGAAACAAAAGAAATTATTTTTAATCTCCGGGCGCGGGATGGCCTGTCACAGGATGAACTTGCAGAAAAAATCTGCGTAACGCGTCAAGCCGTATCCCGCTGGGAGAACGGGGGTTCCCAAACTTAAAGATACCACCACAAAACCCACGCTTACATTACTTCCAAACAATACAATTTTGGAGGTAAACCCTATGAAAAAGCTGATTTCCTGCGAATATAACTTCGACAACTGCTGTGTGGAACTGAAGTTCACCGATGGCAGCATGATTGCGATTGACACTATTGCCGTTGAGAACGAGGTTGCCGACAATATGTATCAGCGTTCGGAATTAGATTGGTTGATATATAACAAGCCGTTGGAATATGCACAATTGGTTTTCAGCGGTAATTTGACAAAATATATCAAAGAATCGCCGGAACATCGATTGGAAAACTAAAAGGATATGGTACAGCCCTGACGACTGGATTTAACAGTCTGTCAGGGCTGTGGTTTTTAAGGCAGCATTTCTTCGATATGATAGATATAATCCAAGCTTCGTAGCGCTTCAATTATTTCTGTATGCGTCTTATATTTTTTTAGTTCCGAGCTTTGAATAGATAGTGCTATAGAGTAAACACTAAGACCTGAATTTGCATATGCAGGATTTGCTTCGATATCATCGATCCTTAATCCAAGTCTTCGTATTGTAGTAACAAAATTGTTCAAATATCCACTATTGTTCAATTCAAGATGGATTTCAAAATGATTGGAGCGATTTTTCAGATATCGCTCTAAAGTTGGAAACACAGAGAGGCTGCAAAGCAATACCGCAAAAGCAATCAATGAAATCGTGTAATATCCTGCACCAATCGAAAACCCGATCATTGCTGATTCCCACAATCCTGCTGCGGTGGTCAATCCCTTGATTTGACTGCGGGAATTAACCAAAAGTGAGTTTACACTGATAATAGCGACTCCGATAATTCCGGCACAGGACAAAAGATACAACCCGGTATCTGCTGCTATTTGAATATCCATCAACATAATCATAGTTGCGACAAGAGATATCAATATAAAGGTGCGTAGACCAGCGGAGTGACGCTTGCTGGAACGCTCACATCCAATCACAGCAGCAAGACAGACAGACGAAATAATCCTAAAAAGAATACTGTAAATATTTAATTGCTGAGACCATTCTCCCAGTATGATTGCGATAGGGTCTATCATTTTCTTTTACCTCCCGATACCAGACGACTGTGCTGAATCGCTATCGATTCCAGATGCTGTTCCGCCGCTTCTGTAAAAGCTTTTTCTTCAGCACTGATTGTCTCGTTTTTTAGCTCTTGCTGGATAATTCTGATTCTTTCAATCAATTCGTCTACGGCATTTGGGGGGACAGTGCTTGCCTGAGTTTCATCCAACGGAATCAGTTCTTCCAGCTTCGTGGTGTACGATTTTGACAAATAGAGAGAAAGCTTTGCGCAAGCAGGACCGATCAATTCGTAGAGTACACTGGATGCAAGTATAATTGTTTCCAAAGCATTACCCATATCACCGCCCAAAGTTCTTGCACCCAGAGCGGCAAGACCGATTGCAACACCTGCCTGCGGGATCAATGCCAATCCGAAATAGTTCCGGGTCTCTTTTGGCTTTCGTGCTAAAAGGCATCCGATAAATGCGCCTATGTATTTACCGAAAATGCGAACAATGAAATACAGTACACCAATAAAAAGCAAAGGAACACCGCCGATTGCTCCGGATGGTTTTATCAAAGCGTTCAAGTCAAACGAAGCACCGGATCGAACAAAAAACAGCAACAAAATAGGCGGGCTGAAATAATTGAGCTGCATAAAAAGTTTTTCATCACCGGATGTGTTGATATACACCGTTCCCATAGCTATACAGCCAAGCAGCGGTGAAATATCCATAGCGGTGCAAATTCCGCAAAAAGAGAATAGAAGCGCCAAGGAAACAATCAATCGGTTGTCTGTTGAGCGTTTCTTGTGGATCAACAGTTTCATAAATAGACCCCAGATTCCACCGAGCGCAAGTACAACGAGATTTTTAATAATAGGCAGAATGATGTCGGTTAATTTAAAAGCGGAACCTGTTGTAGCGGATACGGCAATCGAAATAGCGATACTGTATGCCAATAATGCTACAATATCGTCATATGCTACCACCTGCAGCAGAGTATCTACAAAGTCACCTTTCGCTCCGGTTTGACGAATGGTCATCATGGTAGAAGCAGGAGCAGTAGCGGAAGCCAGTGCCGCCAACACAATAGAAAATGCAAGATTCAGATGTAAGATCCAAAATGTAAGCACAAAGACAAAAACGGAAGCGAGTAACGCCTCCGCAAGCGTAATAACAATGACTTTTCCTGCATTGTTTTTTAATTTAGAAAACTTAAAGAACTCTCCTGTGCTGAATGCAATAAAAGCCAGTGCAATATCAGCCAGAAAACTTGTACCTTCAATGAATGATTGTGGAAGTAAGTTTAAGCAAAATGGACCGATCATGATTCCGGTCACAATGTAGGCGGTAACATTTGGCAATTTTAATTTTTTCGTAATACGAGTCATTAAAAAACCGCACAATAACATGATTGCAAGAGAAATAATAATGACTGCCGCATTGGAACTCAGTTTATCATAAAGTGAGTTTAGCATTTCAATTTCCTCCCCAAGCGCTGTAAGCAACGATATTCTCATATATGATCAAAAATATGTAAGTAATGGAGGCATACCCGCCGAAAAAGCTCATTCCTCCAATATACATCAGTTTCAAAATGTTTTTGTCGTCTTGTACTTTCCATGCATCGAACTTCAGAATCATAAAAATGCAAGCTACTACAATACTTGAAAAAGATAGCCAAAAAGATTGTGTACATGCTTGCAAAAAATCACCTGCAATCAAGAAGAGCAAGCCCAGCAAAAACAAAGTGATATTTACCGGCAACAACCATCGTTTCCCATGCTTTTTCAAGATAGATGAAATAGCATTTGTGCAATAAGAATGGTTTTCAGAATAATGTTCTTCCAGCCACTCGGTCTCTTTCCGGTTAGAGAAGAACCGTTTATAGTTCCATTTGAAAATATGAAATAATTCTTTCATACAAAAACCTCGCATAATGACTTATTTCATTTTATTTTATAATCGCAGCCTTAGTGGAAGCTTAGAAGACACAGCTATATATAATCAAAACCACCAGTTGAACTGGTGGTTTGCTCCAAGCCCTGGAAGGGCATATTACAGGCAGCCTCTTAAGAGGCATCGAAAGGTCTGCCAATCGCATTTTTTCTACAGGCCGCCGCTAAA